>Ga0098068_1000445_pt1 | contig 16408 bp, 15 predicted proteins | sample 26BtaG_FD_75059 | JGI IMG/M metagenome (GOLD analysis project Ga0098068, IMG submission 75059) | Marine viral communities from Cariaco Basin, Caribbean Sea - 26B_WHOI_OMZ_CsCl | ecosystem: Environmental > Aquatic > Marine > Oceanic | place: Caribbean Sea: Cariaco Basin | collected 2014-11-09 | reverse complement strand
GACTACCCTATCCTTACCATAAAAGATGCAAACAATTAAACAACGACAGCCACATCTGCCAATATACGTTGGGCGATGGTTTGTGTGACTTGTCCTCCCGTCACGTGTGCAGGCACGAAACGCTGGCCAAGTCGATGGTCAGTAACCGCCGCAAACACCGCTTGAATATCTTCAGGCGTCACCTCCATATGTCCCGATACATAAGCATATGCTTGCGCCGCACGCTGTAGTGATAGCACACCACGCGGTGATAAACCATGATAATCAAAGCTTGCACGCGTTTTTGCGACCAGTCTTTGCAGATAATCCAACACCACATCGGCGACATATATTTGCTTGACCCCTTGCTGCGCTAATAATACAGCCTGCGTATCAAGCACTGCGGGCAGCTTTTTTAATAGCTCACGACGATTTTGTCCCTTTAACAGCTCGCGCTCAGCGGCAGGCGATGGATAACCAAGCGACAAACACAATAAAAAACGATCTAGCTGCGATTCAGGCAGCGGATAGACGCCCGCTTGCTGCAATGGGTTTTGGGTGGCTATGACAAAAAATGGCTGCGGCAATAGATAGGTTTGCCCATCTTGTGTCACTTGCCGCTCCTCCATCGCTTCTAATAACGCGCTTTGTGTCTTAGGGCTAGAGCGATTGATCTCGTCGGCGAGTAACAGCTGCGTAAAGATAGGGCCGGGACGAAACTCGAATTGCTGCTGACTTTGATCAAAAATACTCATACCCAAGATATCTGCTGGCAGCATATCATTGGTAAATTGCACGCGGCTAAAGCTTAACCCGAGCAATTGCGCCAAGCCTTGCGCCAACGTCGTTTTACCCATACCTGGCAGATCTTGCAACAACAAGTGCCCGCCTGCCAAAATACCACTGAGCGCCAGTTTAACCACCTCGGGTTTATCTAGCACTATTTGATTTAATTGCGCCATTAGCTGAGCAATTTTTTGCTGATTATGGCGATAGTCATTGGTGGCTTGGTTCATTATCGATTCTTGGCTCATTTTTTAATGAAATAGGTTTAAAAAAGAACACCTCTCTGTTAGGTATTTCTCAATCGAGCGTTGCTGCTATTTTGTTTCATCAACTGTTGGTACCGGTGCCCGCAGCGTTGATAAATAGGCAATCACATCGGCACGCTCCTTACTATCTGGCATCGGATCTGACAGCATTTTTGAATCGGGCATGGCTTTTTCAGCATCAGCGATATAAGTATCAAGCGTCTTAGCATCCCATACCCAACCTGATGCCGCAAGCCCTTCGCTATAGGTATAATCCTCTAGCTCGGCGGCTTTTGCGCCATAAATATTCATCAGCTGCGGCCCTTTTTTATTGAGCCCAGGGTTAAGCTGATGACACTGACCGCATGCGTCTTGGTATATCAGCGCACCGTTATCGGCATCACCCTCAGTATAAAGCGGCAGCGTGACCGGATCTCGATAATCAGGCGGTGTTTTTTCACAAGCGGTGAGCAATAGCATAGCGGCACATACAGCGCCTAATGAGTATTTTTTGATAATAGACATGGTGGAATAATCTTAAATTGAGGAGCAGAGGCTATGTATGCGCCTACCTTCACCATAATACAAGGTAAAAAGGATAAACAAACATAACGCTGCGTAGAAGTATATATCGTTGCTAACCGTTAAACAGGGCTAATGTAACATGAAGTTTATTTACCCAAATTTAGCTCTCGCTTGCCACTTTTATGGTATTACTAGGTGCTTCTAAATAATAACCCTGTAAGTAGCGTGCGCCTACGCTCCACGCGACTGACATGGTCGCCGCATCTTCAATATATGGCATCAAGACATCAACGCTAATTTCATTGGTACGCATGATGAGCGACTTAACCGTTTCTAAATTCTCTGGGTTATCAAGGCTATCGACATAATTTCGGGCTAAGCGCACCATATCAGGCTGCACAAAATTGGCCAGCTCAACCGATTTAGCAGACGAGCCAAAATTATTAATACCCAGCTGACAGTTTACTTGGTTAAGCGCCGTAAATTGAGATTTCGCCACGGTTAAATGGTCAGCAATGTCTTTTTCATTAAACTGCAAGGTTAGCGCGCCCGCTCTGCCGCCAACTGCATTGATGAGTTGACTAGCAACGCTCGGTAGTTTTTTATCTATCAACGACGCATTGGTCAGTTGTACCAGTAACCTTGCATCTGGATGGGATTTACGCACATCATTGATTTTTTTACAGGCATTAATCAGTATCCAGCGATCAATTTTTTCAAGGAGCTTGTGCGCTTTAGCCACCGCCATAAACTGGTCAGGGGTCAGTACGGTATTGTTTGCATCGGCTAATGGCAGGCGTAGATACACCTCAAAGAAATCACTGCGATCATGATTGATATCATATATGGGCTGGAAAGACAACTCAAAGCGATTATTAGCAATAGCATCGACTAAAGACTCAGCAAGGGCATGATCATCACTATTGGCATGTTCGCTAGCGTCATATAAATGGTATTTATCACCATGATTGGAGGTTTCAATCATAATTTGATTGATAGCATCCAGAGCCCGTTCGAGCAACACTTTTGGCTCAGGCGTATTTTTTTCTATTTTTACGATCGCAATACTTGCCGTCGTACTTGTCGTCCGTTTATCCACTTCAATTAGCATATCACTAATGGTCGAGCCAATTTTCTTAGCCAATTTCTCAAGCGCAGCGGTATTTTGATTTTCTACCAAGATAGTAAAAGCGGTATCGCTAAAGCGACTCACATGGCTGTTTCTCTCTATCTCATTTGTCATTAGCTCATCTATTGATGAGGGCGACATAATAAGAACAGACTCATAATACGCAGTGATGGCGGTTCAATAGAATCTAGCAGGTCATTATTAGCAATCCTTGCTATATCTTTTATCGCTTTAGGGTCATAGTCTTTTTCGAGGGTATCATTTGTCTCTCTGCTTTTTATTGATGCCTCAGGGCCAAAAAATGAATGAACGTTTTTGCACGCCATATGCTCAGCCGTTGCTACTGGCTCTTTTGGTTTGGGCAATAGTCGCAAGGTACGAAAAACGGACAAATCGTCGTTATTGACAGCGCCACCATTAAATCTACCGTCAAATGTCTCTACCGCTAACCCTTTATCGGTGGCATGTTTTTTTGGCAAGGTATCGTAGCGGGGTTGCTGATAATCTGGTAACGCTTTGGCGACAATCAAACTTGATAAGCTTTGCTGGTTACTGACGCGGTAATGAATGTCATTGAATCCTGTGATGACGTGAGCCTCTTGTTTGGCACTTTGCTTGATGGGTAGTGTCAAGCGAGGCTGGATATAGCGATAGCTTAATGTCATGGCAACCGTGTTAAGCAAGCAATATTCAGCGCCTTCTCGACCATCCTTGATAAGTTTGTCCTTACGCGATTTCAAATAAGCGACCAGCGGTGCTAACTCGATAAATACACAATCATGATGGGCATCATAAGGATTAATCGCACAATGGGCGGTCAAATACGTCGGTGCGCTGTCACTATTTAAATTGACGAACACCTTTGTCTCCGTCTGCAGCTCTACCGTTATAATAAGGTGTTCACTCCACTCTAAGAGCAAACGCTGTACCATCAAGATATTGGCTCGGCGCATGGCACGCACGTTTAACAAGCTATGCAAACATAACTGAGCATATAGCTGATGGATAGTATCCGCACAGTGGGTGGTGATATAAGCACTGACATCAATATCAACTGTCCGCTGTTGGCAAGCCATATAGTAGAGCTGATTGATGTTAGACCATAAAGACGCTGTAGGCTTTTGGTAGCAAAGCGCTTCTTCAAACAGCAACTTTTGATACATCAACAGCGTCTGATAGGTCGCAATGGCCAAGGTAATTGACGAAGATTTGTCATTGGTAAAATAGCGCTGCCACAGATGGGTAGATGGTGATGGTTGATTATCTGCTAAAAAAGCAGTCTCTCGCTTTATAACACCGTCGTAACCCATAATCATTAAATAGTACAGCGATTTCACATGTGCTACATAGTCCAGCTGATAAGCGTTAAAAGCCTGCGTTTCATAGATATAATGCTGGCGCAGCAGCGCAATCAGCTGATTGGCCGCATCCAATACAATATTAAATAGCGTTAGGCGCTGGCGATCCTCTATATTTGCCGTACGCAGCTCTGTGAGCACTTGTTCTAACTGCTCTATTTGCTGCATCTCTGCCTGCAGAGGCAACAGCGCCGCCCATTTGCGTAAATGCTGCTCATCGCTATTAAACGATTTAGGCAATGGTTGCGATAAGGGCGCATCCGCTGTTAAATACTGCTGAAATGTCGATAAATTTACCATTACTATCCTTAGTAATTGCGTAGATTACCAATAGAAGTCGACCGCTATCTCTAGAGTTTACTTTTATAGACGACGACACTTAAGCACAAACCACTCGGGCACAAACTATTTATGCACAAACTATTTAGGCATAGACTTCAAATTGACTGCTCAGTGACCGCTCTATGAGTTTGACTCAAATTGCTTTAACAGTGCCTATGTATGAAAATTTTTAAACTTATCACTAAAAACAACTGTAATAATCACTTAACCGTTATTTGTTTACTAAAATTTAGATGTATTATATTGCCTATTTTAAGATTCATTGTAAATATCAATCGGTACTTTAAAGGGTTTATTAGGCAGTTCGCGCACCAACTTTGGCACTAAATAACCAGGCAAAGCGGCGAGTAACGCCCAGTACAGCTGAATAGCTGCGCGCTCGTCACTATCAAAATGGGCAGCACCGTCTACTTTGTCCAAGACATGCAGATAATAAGGCAGAACGCCAGCGGCAAACAAGCGCTGACTCAATGCGGTTTGCACCGTCACGCTATCATTGATACCCTTTAACAGTACCGCTTGGTTTAATAAAGTGACGCCCGCCGCGCGCGTACGCTGCAAATACTCAGCGGTCAGCGCATCAATCTCATTGGCATGATTACAATGAATCACCATCACTATTTGGCAGCGACTTTGCGACAGTCTATCCAATAGCGCCTCATCTAAACGCGCTGGAATGACCAATGGCAAACGAGTATGCAGCCTGATGGTGGTCAGTTGCGGAATCGCTTCTAAGGTATCGAGCCAAGAAAATAAGCGTCTGTTGGTGACATTTAACGGGTCACCGCCGCTTAAAATCACCTCGTTAATCTCAGGATGGGCGCTAATATAATTGATAATATGCTCTTTGGCATCGGCGGTTGGCATATTGGCGCTATAGTCAAAATGCTGGCGAAAGCAGTAACGACAATGGATGGCACAAGCACCGGTAATGGTTAATAAGACTCTTGATTGGTATTTATGCAATAAACCCTTTACTGGATTGTGCGTATTTTCGCTTAAAGGGTCTGCCACATAACCGGTCACAGCGATTTGTTCTTTTTTATTGGGCAATACTTGTTTAAGCAGAGGGTCATCAACGTCACCGACCGTCATTTTTGCTACAAAACCGCGCGGTACACGCAGCACAAAATGTTCAGGTATATAAACCTCTGAGCGCAATGATTCAAGCTTTAACAGCTCAAGCAACTCATCAATAGAGGTTATCGCTTCCGATAATTGCGTTTGCCAGTTTTTTTGTGTGATTAAATGGTTTATCATGACAACCTTATACCTGTGCCCAAAAGCCGCTATTATACGCTCTTAGTACGTCCGCTATCAAAGCGTACGAATTATTCTACAACCTTGTGCATCATAGGCAGCTTTAGCACAGCAAGGCGCAAACCCCACATCCAATTATTGATGACAATACTTACAACCCTTAGGAGTCTTCCGTGGCAAGTTTTTCTACTAACGAATTTAAAGCTGGTCTCAAAGTCATGCTCGATGGCAATCCGTATGCCATTCTTGAAAATGAGTTTGTCAAACCGGGTAAGGGGCAAGCCTTTAACCGTGTCAAAATGCGCAACTTACGCAGTGGTCGCGTGCTCGAGCAGACGTTTAAATCAGGCGATAGCTTGGAAGCGGCGGATGTCATCGATACAGAAATGAACTATCTTTATAACGATGGTGAATTTTGGCACTTTATGCACCCTGAGAGTTTTGAGCAATTACAAGCCGACAAAACCGCGATTGGTGATGCACTAAAATGGCTAAAAGAAAACAGTAACGCGCTTTGCACCATCACCCTATTCAATGGTGTGCCATTATCGGTCACGCCGCCTAACTTTGTTGAACTGCAAATTACTGAAACCGATCCAGGTGTGCGCGGAGATACGTCAGGTGGTGGCGGCAAACCTGCAACCCTAGAGACAGGTGCTGTGGTACGTGTGCCGTTATTTGTCCAGCAAGGTGAAGTGGTTCGTGTTGACACCCGTACCGGCGATTACCAAACGCGCGTTAACTAAGCGTCTTTATCTCGTTTAAAAAAAGCTTAACCGCTATTAGGGGTTAAGCTTTTTTAATGTCAAATGCTTTTTAGATGAGGAAATTATTCTTCCATCGATTGCTTATACATCAGCCAGTATTGCACCAAAGCATTAAGCTGCTCTTGTTTAAAGGGTTTGGTGCAATAATCCTGCATACCGACATCAAGATATCTTTTACGCTCACCATCCATCGCATTGGCGGTCAAGGCGATGATAGGCGGCAATGCTTGCGGGTCATAAAGCTCATGCAGTTTAATCGTCGCTTGTACACCATCCATAATCGGCATGTGATGATCCATCAAAATGACATCATACTGCTCAGGATTTAACGAAAAAACCTCTATGGCTTGTTGTCCATCCGTGACGTGAGTGACCGTATGACCGCTATTGTTCAGTGCTTTTTTAGCAATCATGGCATTGACGCTATCATCTTCGACCAGCAATATATGACCAATAAGCTCATGACTTGGTTCTGTCATACCAAAGTCGTTTGAGTCTTGCCAGCTCTCGTAATGCGCTTCATCGATAGGAGGTAGCGGCAATAATACGGTGAAAGTCGTACCAATACCGACGGCACTATCTACTTCGATATAGCCGCCCATCAGCTCTACCAAAGATTTACAAACTGACAGACCTAGACCTGTTCCACCATAAAGGCGATGAGTCGATTTATTGGCTTGATCATAAGCATCAAATATCGCCTCTAAAGATTCTGGCTTGATACCGACACCGGTATCTGTAACCTCAATACAAAGCGTCATGTCTTGATGATTAACCGAACCACTATCATCAGTATTATAATGAGAAGCTTGCTCTACTTGTAGCTCATGACTGCATATAGACTTATGATTACCGTATTTATCCTCACAAGGGTTGTTTTCCATGTGTTTAACGTCAATGGTCACCCGTCCGCCTTCACGGGTAAATTTAATGGCGTTATTGACCAAATTTACCATGATTTGTTTGATGCGTACCGGATCACCCTTGATATAAGGCGATAATGCCTCGGTATAATGATAATCTAACGTCAAACCTCGCTGACGGGCTTTGACCGCAAATAAACTCACCACTTCGTTACAAAGGCTCGATATATTCATCGGTATTGAATCGATGGTCATTTTGCCCGACTCAACCTTTGATAAATCTAAAATACCGTTAATAATCGCCAATAAGTGCTCGTTTGAGACTTTAATATTATCGACGTACTCTTGTTGTTCAGCGCTCAGCTTAGTCTCAGCGAGCATCTCAACCATACCAATGATGCCATTCATCGGCGTACGTATTTCGTGGCTCATGTTGGCCAGAAACTCTGACTTCATCTCATTAGCATGCTTGGCATGGCGCTGCTGGTCTTGAAGTTTCAAAGCATCGGCAGCCATCGCAGCAAACTGCGCCAATATATCTGCGTCATTATCGGTAAAATCGTGGTGCGCTTGCATATCCATCAAACATAAAGAACCCAAACTATAGGTCTTGCCATCTTCTTGCATAATAATCGGCGCGCCAGCATAAAAACGCAAATATGGCGCTTCTGTCACCAACGGGTTTTGACTAAAGCGACTGTCCTCTGTCAAATCTGGCAGTACCAAAACCTCATCCGACAGGACAGTATAATTACAAATAGCGACTTTGCGTGACGTTGTACAAATACCATCGAGCCCATGCAGCGATTTTAAATACTGGGTTTCCTCATCCATAAAGGTAATGGCTACGACTGGCATATTAAAAAACAATTTCGCAAGCTCGGTTAAACGCGCAAAAGCAGGTTCTTCATTATTGTTGAGTACCTGATATTTTTTGAGTTTACTAATACGCTCAGCGTCTTCCGCAGCGACAGGATAACGATAACCGATTTCTGACGAGTTAGATGTAGACAAAATGGACTCCGTTAATTCAGGTCAGACGCTTGGCTTGACCGCCGCCTGTTTGAGCAATAATTGTAATGCTTCACTAACCATCAGCATCGCGACCACTGAGGTGACGACGACCGCCGAACCATAGCCACCGCAGTGTAAACCGCCTGTTTGACAGCTTTTATCAACACGCGGTGGCTCTGTCGAATAGACACATTTGATGCCAAATCTCTCTTTAAGCGTACTATTAATCCCTTTTTCGTGGCGCAGTTTATTGCGTAGCTTTGCCAACAACGGATCTTGATAACTATCGCGTAAATCGCTTACACGAATTTGACTCGGGTCTATTTTACCACCTGCTCCGCCTGCACACACCAATTTTAGTTTGTTAAAACGGCAATGCAGGGCAATAGCAAGCTTAGCATTCATATCATCAACACAATCTAAAATAACAATTGGATTTTTTTGCATAGCCATTTTTGCTTGCTCGCGCGTGGGCAATAATGCTGCGACATTTTCAGGTGTTAAAAAATCATCTATCAGATTTATTTCAACTTTCGGATTAATCTCACGGATACGTGTTGCCATTGCCGCAATCTTACTTTGACCAAAGGTACTGTCTAACGCGGGTAGCTGACGATTGACATTTGACGCCACCAATATGTCCAAATCAATCAATGTAATCGTACCAACGGCGGTGCGAGCCAGCGCTTCTGCCGCCCAAGAACCCACCCCGCCAACGCCAATGACGTAAACATGCGCTGCGGCAAAGGTATCGACAGCAGAGGCACCATACAATGTTTGCGTGCCTTTAAAACGGCGTTCATACTGCTCGGACGATTCATCAATCACATCGACGCTGTCAGCAGCAAGTTGTTGCTCGCTGCGCGCAGTGACCTCTTTATTAACTAAAGTATCTGTTTGCTTTATAGTTTGCTGCAATTGTGTCTCTTCGGTCATAACAAATTAAAGCTCGATTAAAAGGTTGTTTATTATTAATAAGTATCTTGGACTACTCTTGAACTGGATAACGCCAATCGGTACGTAAAGCATTGCAACTGTTGTGCCAAAATTGCTCGGCAAGCGTCTCGGTTGGCACAGCAAGTAATTCACTTAAACTGCCTAATACATAAGGTAAGTTGGCTGGGACATTTCTATCATGAGCGGGTGCATCGCCCCATTCATCATCTGGGCTTTGGCCAAGTGCTGACTGACTACCGCTCGAAACTTGACACATTATCGGCGTCATATCTGGGCAATCTGTCTCGATGACCAAACATTCAATACCATAAGTATCGACCGCTGCTTGAATCGCACGGCGCAGCTTTTTGGCATTTGGATTGGTCACCTGACCGGTCACCCCAAGTTTAAAGCCCAGTTTTACAAAGGCTTTTGCTTCTTGTTCACCGCCACTAAAACTATGGGCAACGCCGCCAAGCTCATGAGCATCATAGTCATGCGCCTTTAACAACGCCAATGCTTCAGCATGCGCTTTACGGATATGTAGCATCACAGGTAACTGCTGGCTCACCGCCATATCCAATTGGGCTTTAAAAAAACGCGCTTGCTTGGCGACCATATCAGGCTGTTTCATCTCATCCGTAAAGGTATCAAAGCCGATTTCACCGATGGCCAAAGGACGTTTGTCATTTAACATCTGCGCCATGTTTTCTAAATGCTCATCCGTATGATTATCGATATAAAAAGGATGCAAGCCTAGGGCAATATGCGCATGCAGAGAGATTTCTTTTTGCTCAAATGTCTGTCCTGCAATAGCGTGCACCTGTTTATTAATAAATTCTTTAGTTGCGTATAAACGGTCAAAATGCCGTTGTAAATACCCTACCAATACCAAATGGCGCACGCCTCGCTGATACGCTTTTTGTATTTGCTCCTCTCTGTCGACATCAAACACGGGAGCGTCAAAATGGGTATGGGTATCAATGAGAGGAAAAATTGTAGGCAATTTCTCATTAGCGTTAAATGAGGCGTAAATCGCAGTCATCAATAGCCTCCAAATTTAATGGTTTTCATTATTTTTCTTAAATATAGACGTTTATTTTAAATTAGAGACTTTATTAGCTGCTTTTTCGTCAGGCACTTTATCATCGTTATTATGATTTGATAATTGGCTATCGGCCTTTTTACTACTACGCCGCGGAATCAGTAATAAAGCCATGGTAACCGCACTTAAGGCTAACCATTTCTTTTTCTTTTCATTATCAAGATTGCTCATTAGTGGCGCCTATAGGTTCTAGCTACTTTTAAGATTCTAGCTATTTTTACTATTAACTTAAAAATCACTAACTTAACCCAGTCTACTTAAAGGACAGTTATTTAAATAATTATCTTAAAAAATTGCTTATAAAAGCAATATGTTATTAGATTCACTCTAATTATACGCTCCTCTAAAATGTACTGTGTTTATCTGTGTTATGAATACGCAAGCTAATGTACGGCAGCGCTATCATGCCGTACATTTACTGATGAGATGGGCTGTATTCTAATCAAGAAGTTAGCGCCTGCGTTATCCATTCGCAAGCGCTCTATATTAGAATTTAGCGTTTTAAAGGATACGTGGTGATGCCACTACTACTTGGCGTATCTACTTTGGTAAACCCTTGTGAAGTGGTTTTTGGCGTTTGGTCACGCTTAGGTACCAGTGGATTGAGTGGCATCAATTCATAGTCTGCGCTGACATTGCCATTCCAGCCTTCTGTACCGCTAAGTGGCAGCTGTTTAATAGTGCCGTTTTTGTCGATAACCAACTGTAGGACGCGCATCTGATTGTATTTGCGCTCAGTCACACTAGCGACAGCGCCGCCGTCACGTAAGATGGTCGGCTGCAAAAATATGATTAAGTTACTCTTTTGCGTGCTGTCATTATCAGAACGGAACAGCCGTCCGATGACGGGTACACTGCCCAAACCGGGAACTTTTTGTTGGCGGGTAGTGGTGTTATCGCGCATTAAACCACCCAAGGCAATGGTTTGCTGATCGTCGGCTAGGATGGTGGTATTAATCAAGCTTTTATTGGTAATCAGGCCACTGGCATTGGCGGCACTGCCAGGTACTACCGACGAAACCTCTTGCGAAACCTCTAGACGTACGGTGCCATTGTCGCCGATATGAGGTATAACATTTAGATTAATACCAATATCTTGGCGATCAATGGTCTGGAATGGATTGGTTGATGAGTCACTGCCTGTGGTATAAGAGCCGGTGACAAAAGGCACGTTTTGACCGACCAAAATACTGGCCTTTTCATTATCCAAGGTTAGAATTGATGGCATCGACAGCAGATTGGCGCTGGTCGACGAATCAAGCGCTTGTAAGATTGCACCATAAAACTGAGTATTACCTTGGCTGTCTTTTTTACTATCACCGATGCCAATTAACGCCCCAGCAATAGAACCTGCTGCTGCACTAATATTTGCGCCACCTGATAACGCGGCGGCGGCAAGCGAGACGGCACTCGCGCCGACGTTATTAAAGTTGACCACGCCATAGCCACTATTGGCATTACCCAGCGCCCATTGTACGCCAAGTTGGGTAGCGTCATCGCCTGAAACCTCAACAATCGCCGCTTGAATCAAAACCTGGGCACGGCGGCTATCGAGCTGAGCGACGGCATCCTCAATCTCAAACATCAGCTCGGGCGCGGCATTGACGATAACAGCATTTTGCGTTTCATCCGCGATAATGCTAAAAGGTCGCCCGCCGATACCATTACCTGTGCCACCTGTACTTGCAGTAGATAACGCTGCTCCCGTAGCGCCAGTATTAGTATTCGTAGCACTGTTGGTAAGCGCATTAGTATTATTGTTAAGGGCCGAGCCTGTACTACTGGCGCCGTTTAGCGAAGCTGACTCTAAAGTTGAAGCCGCACCAGCGCTATTAATAGACTGACTGGCAAGCAAGCCGCGCAGCATCTCTGCAATGTGACCGGCACTAGCATATTTTAAGCGAAAGACGCGCAGACCACTTAAACGTCTCGAAGGCGTAGTGTCTAATTGATTGACCATTTCTTGAACTTTGGCAATCATCTCCGGACTGCCTTTGACGAGCAGCCTATCACTAGAGGTGTCAGCGATGACTTTTAGCTGATTACTGCCACCTTGTGCTTGCCCGCTACCTGCGCTTGCCACCAAGGCGCTAATCAACTCCATCATACGCTCAGCGTCGACATGACGCAGCGGTATGACTTGCAAACTGTCATTGACGTTGCTGTCTAAATCGCGGATAAGTGACGTGAGCTGATTAAGACTATCAGCACGGTCAGACAATACTAGCGCATTAACGCCCGGTACCGCTGCTGCATGGGCGGACTGCGGCATCAAGGGCCGAATGACACCAAGCACTTCTGCCGCTTGGGTATTGGTCAAATAAATCACCCGTGTCGCTAAGGCTTCACCGACACTGTCCCCGCGTAAGTCCACCGCCACGCCAGATTGTTTGGCGACGTTATCTGGTACCAGCTTAATGGTCGTACCCGAATCGATAGCGGCAATACCATTGACCTGCATGACACTTAAAAACAGCTGAAAAATCTCGTCACGCGATAGCGCTTTATTAGAGATGACGGTGACGTTACCGTTGATACGCGGATCAAGGACAAAGTTTTGATTGGTAATGGTCGCCACTTCATTAATAAATGCTTTGATATCGGCATCTTGCAGATTAACTTTCCAGCTTTCTGCACTAACAAGCCCTGTACTCGCTGCCCATAGCGGAACGGCTAAACATAGCGGCCGACACAAACGCATCAAACGCTGCAAGATATGGTACAAAGGCGTGACCGAAAAATTTTGAGAACTGACCATATTGATAATTACCTACAGTGATGACGCGGATATACTGATTTTCGTGCTTGCTGAATAAAACTTTTGCTAAATATAATATGAACCAAATGTATTAACCGATGAACTTTTTAACTAAAACTGCTGGCGAATGGTGATAACTTGATCGCCGCGCTGTACTTCTATTTGCGCTTCGCCAGATTGTTTGACTTGCTGCAGTATACTGGCATCTTGGCCGGGATTGCTGCCAACGCTTTGACCATTAACAGTTAGTACCTTATCGCCCGGCTCTAGCCCTAAACGGTTACGCAGTTTGGCTGGCATGGCGGCGGTGACCTGATAGCTTTCTCCAGATGCCATCACTCCCATCCGACTTAAATAACTGGCTGGGTTTGACTGTAATTCGGTAACGGCTTCATCAATTGGCGACTGCGGCGCGCTTTGATCGGTTGCCTGACCATTTTCTTGGCCATTTTGCTCAGTTTCAGGATTGCCTTGCTCGGACATTGGCGCATTAGACAGGTTTGGCAACATACTATTATCGGGCAAACGCTGATTGCCCACCGCACCCGCCAGCATGGCACTTTGATCAAGCGGCATGGCTTCTGGCATTCTGATGACGACTTCTTTATCGTAAGCATCGGCGATAATGACTTCATTCCAATCGACGGCGACCAGCGTATAGTCACTGTCTTTTAAAGTGTCACCGATACGGTAATTTTTTACTTCGCCATTGACGTCCAGCATCGCCGAAGACAGACTCTCTGGTATGGCGATAAGTACACCTTTTAACAAAACATTGGGCGGCGGTTGTACGGGCGCAGCGATAGGATCAGGGTCCGCAAAAATGGCAAATAAACCACTATGATCTGTACTGGTGTTCGCTGTACTCTGTAAAGGAGCAAGCGGTAAGGTAGGCGCTAATGGCGCAGCTAGCAGCAACCAGAGTAAACGCGCAGCACTCCAGCATAGCCAAATAATCGCTAATAGCAATAGTGCTGCTGCAAAGCGATTGAGGGTATTAATAACAGGTTTTAAACGGCTAGATACATCGGCAACATTCATCATCTAGCGCGCCCCTAAGCCACTAAGCAATGGCTGGCGCACACTGACCACAGGCGTGTCTTGCGGAGCTTGCCCTTTATATTCTGGCATATTTTCTAGTAAACGCTGGGTTAAGCTCACATCTAGCATATTATCGCCATCGATATACAAATCGCCCAAGCGCTTATCTTGATTGTTGATAAGATTGACATGCAGCAGATTTTTATTATTTTTTTGCTCGGCACTGAGCTCAGCTCGCAGCGCAGGCATGGTGAGATAAAAAACCTTACCACCGCTAGGATAACCGACTTCGCCACCAACCCACGTTAACTGACCACTGGCCTCACTAAAACCGGCGGCGTTTCTATCTGAATTGCCTGCTTCAGAATTTTTAGCAGATTGACGTTTTAATGAAACGTTATTGACCTGAATGGGGGTATTAGGCAGCTGCCAATCGACCACATTTGATAAAGTTTCAGGGGCAATCTTACCGCTCATGTTTTGAATTTGCCATGAGCTGGTGCCTACTTTCACCTGACCATTTAAGCGGGTCTGCTCTGAGCTGATATCGACCTCTGCGCCTAATTTGCCTAATAGTAGATGCCATGGCTGCCACGACCACTCAGCAGCACCGGTAAGCGGTGTTGCTGACACAGGTAGCTGCCAAATCGCTGAGCCCTGCCATAAGTTGCCAGACACATGTTGTACATACGGCGTATCAGGGGCATATTTTTCAAGCAGCCACGCGGCAGGCATTTGCAACACGGCAAATAGCGCAAATAATATAAAGCCAAGTAGCCACCAGAGCTTGCGGGGACGCTTGTGAGACGACGTGGAAACGTGAGGCACGGTTAGCTAACTCTTATAGAAGACAAAAACGTCATTATCATAGCAAACAATGGCGTACAGATGACAGAAAAAAAGCCAGTATCTTTGCACCAAAATAGTGGCGATAAAGAGACTGGCTTTTATCTAGCAACTTATTTTATAAAACCATCATAATTAATAATACATGAAAGCAGAATAGAATAAGCCTTTAACCAAGAGTTTTTAAATGGCTAAATGGCAAAATCCTCAAGCTTGCGACCTGACGCTAGTGCATCTACCAACCAAGTCGGTTTGCGTCCGCGTCCAGTCCAAGTTTCTTCATTATTATCGGTATTGCGATATTTAATGCTGCGTTTTTTCTCCAGCTTCTCGCCCGCTTGTAGAATTTCTTCGATGCTGGCATCGCTTTCTTCAGCGATTTTTTCAAACTGCATATAGGCGTCATATAAACGCTGATGCTGTTTTTCTTCAATCAATTGCTGCGCATTTTCAGTAATCGCACGTAGCTCATCAACGTTTAAACTATTTAAATCTATGACGTTATTTTTGTTCATCGTAAACTCCACTTTTATATTAAGGTTATAACCGAGTTGGATTTTTACTAAAAACTTATGCGTAATAAAAATCGTAAGTAGCAGTAATATAAACAAAAATATAAACCGCTACAAGTATTGATTGATATTTAATAATAAATATCAGCAAGCAAATAATTATTTTTGAGAAAATAAACTTTTATATTAAATAGAATTTATCATATAAAAAAAAGAGCCTCTAAAAGTAAGCTCTTTTCTCTGATTCATTCAACACTATTAGATTACGTATCCTAAAAAGGAATATCATCATCTACCGGACCGTCAGGCATTGCCGTCGGTTTTGTTTGAGCAGGTTTATTAAATTGGTTCTGCTGTGCAGGTGCATTTTGATTATTAAAGCTGTTTTGGTTGCTACCCTGAGCGCCGCCTTGGTTATAACCGCCTTGTTGGTTATTTCCCTGTTGGCCATAGTTATTTTGGCCACCTTGGTTTTGGTTCTGACCAGCAAAACCGCCGCCCTGATTGCCATAGCCGCCTTGGTTCTGATATTGATTCGAGCCTTGAGCGCCACCAAAGCCGCCGCCATCATTACTACCGCCAGTCGCACCATCAAGCATTTGCATTTGCTCAGCACGAATCTCGGTAATATAACGGTCTTGGCCGTTAGGATCTTGGTATTTACGCGTACGCAAGCTACCTTCGATATAAACCTTACTGCCTTTACGCAAATATTGTGCTGCGATTTCACCTAGACGGTTAAACAATGAAATGCGATGCCATTCCGTCGCTTCTCTTTTTTCACCGCTTTGCTTGTCAGTCCACTGCTCTGAGGTGGCAACCGAAATGTTGGTCACGCTACCGCCATTACTGAATTGGCGAGCCTCGGGGTCTGCTCCAAGGTTACCGATGATGATAACTTTATTAACTCCGCGCATAATGTTGTCCTTTTATTGACAAATT
>Ga0098068_1000441_pt1 | contig 16479 bp, 13 predicted proteins | sample 26BtaG_FD_75059 | JGI IMG/M metagenome (GOLD analysis project Ga0098068, IMG submission 75059) | Marine viral communities from Cariaco Basin, Caribbean Sea - 26B_WHOI_OMZ_CsCl | ecosystem: Environmental > Aquatic > Marine > Oceanic | place: Caribbean Sea: Cariaco Basin | collected 2014-11-09 | reverse complement strand
TGGCTGACAGCCCAAGCTCAGCCTCGACACTCTTGCGCTCTAAGCACCACGCAGCGAAGAGAATCGCACCCAAGCCGGTAAGCGGCAGCATGATTTTGCTGGTCAGCGTATCCAGTAGGTCGAACACGCCCATACCGAACATGAGCGGCTCGCTCCACACGTTGAAGGAGAGCAGAGCGGCAATACCCAGCGCCCAAGCGCCCACCCCGGCAACAGCGGTCGCCATCACGCGAGACAGCGGCGTGCGCTCTTCAATAAACTCAACCACGGGCTCAAGCAGCGAAATGGCCGAGGTCAGCGCTGCGAAAGTGAGTAGCAGGAAGAACATCAAACCCAGCAGAGAGCCACCGTCCATATTGCCAAATGCTAAGGGCAGCGTAACAAAGATCAGCCCAGGGCCTGAGGCTAGGTCAAGGTTGTTCGCAAACACGATGGGGAAGATCGCAAGACCTGCGCCGAGAGCGATCACCGTATCCATAATGATCACTGTGCGGGCGGTTTGGAGTAGGTTGATCTCTTTGCCCAGGTAAGAGCCATACGCCATCATGATGCCCATACCCAGCGACAGGGTGAAAAAGGCGTGCCCTAACGCGGCCAGGACTGTCTCTGCGCTTAGCTTGCTCCAGTCCGGGTTGAACATATATGCCAGCGCTTCACCGAAATGGCCGGTCGACATGCCATAACCGATCAGCACGACCAGCAGTAACGCGAGTACCGGCATCAAGATGCGTACAGCGCCTTCCAGCCCTTTTGTTACACCACGGGCAACAATACCAATCACCAACAGCATAAAGGCAGAGTGGCCAAGCAGGAGTAGCCCGGGGTTGCTGAGCATACCGTTAAACAGCGCCCCGATGCCGTCGGCGTCTTGGCCGCTGAAGGTGCCGCTTACTGAGTTAAGGGTGTAGTAGAGCGACCAGCCGCCGATCACGCTATAGAACGACAGGATTAAAAACGCCCCCACAATGCCGCTAATACCCACCACGGCCCACATACTGGATTTATTGGCTTGGCGTGCCAGCTCAGACATCGTGCTTGCTGGATTCTTCTGGCCGCGCCGCCCGATAAGCCACTCAGAAACAAGAATGGGCAAGCCAATGAGTCCAATACAAAGCAGATAAACAAATACGAAAGCAGCCCCGCCGCTTTCGCCCACCATGTACGGGAACTTCCAAATATTTCCTAAGCCAACCGCTGAGCCCGCTGCGGCCAGCACAAAGGTCATACGCGATGACCACTGTGCATGTGCAAGTTTTGCCATAAATCACCTGTGTTATACGTTCAATTGTAATGAGTCGTTATCGGCTTGCTGCGCCGATTTTCGGAAATAGAGAAATTGCCAGCGTACTTTTCCGAAAGAACGCGCAATTTATCCGATCATGGTAGGGCATGCCAGTCAGCTCATCTAAAAAGACGGCTTAAAACAGCTGGCTCTGCTTTTCGTCAGCAAAAGGCTCGAGTGCCGGTAGTGAAATGCGCCGTTGGAGGGCGTGGTACAGATGGCGAGCCATCTCTGGCGACGCTCGGTTATCGGCTGTATGCACAAATAAGAAAGGGCTTTTCCCCTGACTTATCCACAGGGCTAGGCGGTCTACCCACGGTTCGAAGTAGCGAGTATTAATGGTTTTGTCAATATGGCCAATGAAGCGAATAATCGGCAGCTCCGCTGTGGAAAGCACGTGTAACGGGACTTTCGGCTTTTCCTGTTGGGCATGAGCGAGACCTGCATGGCCATTGGCAGGGGTCGAGAAGACGGGGCGCACATCGAGCATCACACGGTTGGCGCCATAAGTTATCAACAATTGGTTGAAGGCTTTCTCCTCCTCACCCTTGTGGAAAAAAACAGGGTGGCGCACCTCCACGGCGCAGGGCAGATGCGCTGGCCAGTGGGCGAGCAATGCTTCGAGTTTAGGTAACTCTGAGGGGCCGAAATCACGCGGTAGTTGGACCATGGTTGGACCAAGCCGGTCATGGAGCGGCGTCAGTGCCTCTATAAACTCCCAGGCAGACGCTAAACTGCCGAGGCGCTGGTCATGCGTCACGCTCGCCGGCAGTTTGAAGCAAAAGCGAAAGTGCGCTGGGGCTTGGCGGGCCCAAGCAGCGATGGTGTCGGATTTGGGTGCACCGCTGTAAAACGTCGTATTGCCCTCGACGCTGGAAAACACTGCCGCGTAGTCGCTCAGCAGGTCGGTTTTGGCCTGGCGTGGGTAGAGGCCACCCTGCCAATCCTGATTGGCCCACATGGGCAAGCCAAGATACAGCGGTAGGGGAGAGCATGGGGCGGTCATCGCAACGGTAGCCTTTGTCGACAGTAGCCAAAGTAACGTATAAAAAAATTAGTGTAACCTTAACATCGCCCGCGGTGGCGGTGGTGCAAGGCGTGTTCATGAAGATAACGGCCACATTTATGAAACTCTCCCCGTCGCTACAGCGCTACTATGGCGATTATTACAACGCTCACAAGACAATCGACAGGAACGCCCCATGGATGCTGCTTATGTAAGCGCCGACGATATTCGCGATCAGTTCTCCAAAGCGATGTCGGCGATGTATCAACAGGAAGTACCGCAATACGGCACGCTGCTATCGCTGGTGGAGCGTGTGAATCGTGACGTGCTGGCAAACGATGCCGATCTTGCCCGCACGCTCGAAACCTCAGATGAGCTGGTGCGCCTGAGCGTCGAGCGCCATGGGGCGATCCGCGTTGGTTTGCCCGAAGAGCTGGCGCTGCTGCGGCGTATGTTTGCGGTCATGGGCATGTATCCGGTGGGTTACTACGACTTGGCGGCTGCCGGTGTGCCGGTGCACTCCACGGCCTTTCGTCCGGTGGACGACGACGCGTTGAGGCGTAATCCCTTTCGTGTCTTTACCTCGCTGCTGCGGCTAGAGCTCATCGAAAACGCAGCGCTTCGCGAGCAGGCGCGGGAAATTCTCTCCCACCGTGAAATCGTCACCCCCGAGGCCCAGGCGCTAATCGCCCGCTGCGAAGAGCAGGGTGGCCTAAACGCGACCGATGCCAAGGCATTCGTGCAGGCCGCGCTCAATACGTTCCGCTGGCACCACGATGCCACCGTCGACCGCGCCACCTACGACCGTTTGCATCAAGAGCATCGGTTGATTGCCGACGTGGTGAGCTTTAGAGGCCCGCATATCAACCATTTAACCCCGCGCACCTTGGATATCGATGCAGTACAGCAGCAGATGCCGAGTGTTGGCATCGACCCTAAGGCGGTGATCGAAGGTCCGCCCCGTCGCCGCTGCCCGATTCTACTGCGCCAAACCAGTTTCAAAGCGCTGGAAGAGACCATTACCTTTGCCGACAGCGTGGCGGGACACCATACCGCCCGCTTCGGTGAAATCGAGCAGCGCGGGGTTGCCTTGACGCAGAAAGGACGAGCGCTCTACGATCAGCTCTTGGCCCAGTCGCAGCAGTTGCCTCCCGCTAAAGATAACAGCGCTCATCAGGCGCAGTTGACGGAAGTGTTCCAAGCATTCCCAGACGACCACGCCACGCTACGTCGTGAAGGGCTGGCGTTCTTCCACTGTCACGCCGTACCGGGTACCACTGCATCGCTACCCGCGCAGATTAACGCGGATACCCTTGACGCACTCATCGAGCAAGGCGCGCTGACTTGCCAGCCCATGATTTATGAGGACTTTCTGCCGGTCAGCGCGGCGGGCATCTTCCAGTCGAACCTGGGCGGCGAGCAGCGCGACGAATACGCAAGCCAAGCCAACCAAGCCCAATTCGAACGTGACCTGGGGGCCTCCGTGATTAATGAAATTGCGCTGTATGAACAGCGCCAGCAGGCATCATTGGATAAGGCGCTGGCGGTGCTTGCGGGAAGGTGTTAGAACGAGGCGACAAACGCAACACGGCTAACCATATCACCGAAGGAGTGCGCTATGCAGCAGGACAAAGTATTGGTGTTACATGGGCCTAATCTCAATTTATTAGGCACGCGTCAGCCAGAGATTTATGGCTATGACACACTCGACGATGTGAATAACCTGCTGCGCGAAAAAGCGGTAATGGCAGGCTGGGAGATCACCTGCCTGCAAAGTAACCATGAAGGTGCGCTCATCGACGCCATTCACGCAGCGAGGGTAGATGGCACGCAGGCCATCATTATCAATCCGGCGGCCTATACTCATACCTCGGTAGCGATTCTCGATGCGTTGAACGCCTTTGACGGCAAGGTCATCGAAGTCCATCTCTCTAACGTGCATAAGCGCGAGTCATTTCGCCACCACTCCTATGTCTCGCTACGGGCAGACGGCGTGATTGCGGGCCTAGGCGTGCAGGGATATAAAGCGGCGTTAGAGGCAGTGATGGCTGCCTGCCATCAATAATATCACTCCCTTGTATCGTTAGCTCTTGCCGCTCTTTTAACCTTGGCCCATTCTTCTTTCAGGGCAACTTAGCCCTTGGTGTTTCATTGGCTTGGTAAGGATGGGTGGGGTATGGCTAAATTTTTCCGGGAATTCCGCGAGTTTGCCGTCAAGGGCAACGTCATCGACATGGCGGTGGGTATCATCATTGGCGGAGCGTTTACGCTGATTGTGCAAAGCCTTGTCAAAGACGTGATGAATCCGCTGATTGGCCTGTTGGTGGGTGGGATCGATTTTTCGAATCTGTTCGTCGTATTGCGGGAAGGCGTGGCGGGAGCGCCCTATGCCACCTTGGCGGAAGCTCAAGCGGCGGGGGCGGTGACGCTGAACGTGGGGCTGTTTATCAACGCGGTGGTGAGCTTCTCCATCGTCGCGTTCGTGGTGTTTTTGCTGGTGCGTACCATCAACCGCTTAAAGCGCGAAGAGGCGGTGGCACCGGCAGACCCGACCGAAAAGCCCTGCCCTTACTGTTTTATGGTGGTGCCAATCAAGGCCGTTCGCTGTGGTCACTGTACGTCTGAGCTACAGGCGGCGGCCCCAGAGAAGCCTACCGAGAGCGTGTAGCGAAGCGTCATTAAAAAAGGGTGCCCGTGGGCACCCTTTTTGCATTACAGAAGGCAGTTACGCCGTCTTTTTCGCTGCTTTCTTATCGCTTTGCGTGCTGTCACTGGCATCGCTGGGTTGGGGCAACGATGGCAGAGATTTGGCTAGCATATCAACACTGTGACGATAGTAGAGCTGGCTCTTGTTGTGCTCGCCTAGGCTTGCGTAGAGGCGAGCAAGCTCGGCACACACTTCGCCATTGGGGCGCTGGCGCTGGCTGGCTTCAAAGTATTCCAGCGCTTTTTCCCACTGGCCAACACGTAGCGATAGGCGTCCACAGGCGAGCAGCAGCTCGGGGTCGTTGGGGCGCTCTTGTAGCCACTTTTCGGCCTTGGCGAGCTGGCGAGCGGCATCGACATTGAGCAGGCCGTAGCGCTTGACCAAGCGGGCGTCCCAGTGGTTATCCAGCGAGTGGTTCAGCAGACGCTCGGCAATCGGCTCTTCGTTGGCATGTAGCAGTGCCTCGGTATAGAGCACGATCAGCTCGGTATTGCCGCGCAGGTAGTCGGGCATATCCGCCCACAGCCCGCGAACCCGTTCGATATTGGTAGGGTTCTTCGCTTCGAAGATGATCAGCTCGCGATACGCTTTGAGTTCCAGCTGTTCGCGCTCTTGCTGGGTAATCAGCTTCTGCGCGGCCAGACGTGGAATTAGGCGGCGCAGGCCTTCCCAGTCGTTGACGCTCAGGTGTACCTGCTTCAAAAGCTTCAGTACCTGCGGGTGATTGGTGAGCTGCTTATCCAGGCGAGTGAGAATTGCCAGAGCCTCTTCCGGCTGCTGACGGTCAATCATCAGCTGCGCCTGCATCAGGCCAACGGCGGTATCCGCGCCGTCGGTGGTCAGCTGGGCCTGGTTCAGATGCTCCTGGGACTTCTCGTGGTCGCCCTGATAGTGGGCTGCCAGCGCGGCCGATAGGTAGTTCACCAGCGGTGTGCTGGAGTCGTCGGCGGCGCGCACCAAGGTTTTCTCGGCTTTTTTCCAGCGGCCTTCGGTGAGTGCCACCAAACCACGCACGGTGCGTTTCATGGCGCGACGGTTACGGGCGCGGCTGTTCCAGGTACGGAAGCGACCAACCGGGCGAATAATGCCGGTAAGCAGGCGTAGCGCGAAGTGCAGCACAATAAAGGCACCCAGTAGCAGCACCAGACCAAACCAGAACGAGGTTTGAACCGAGGTGTCGCCCACTCGAATCAGCCAGTAACCGGGCACTGACATCATCAGGTGCCCAAAGAGCGCGCCAACCGCAAGGCCCGCGATGATCAGCAGGATGAGTTTTCTCATGCATCACCTCCATCCTGACGACGCGACTCGAAACGGTTGTCGATGAAGCTGGCCAGCGCTTGCTGTGAGGCGCTGATATCCGGCAGCTCGGGCTTTACTTCGGCCTGCTTCAGCTCTTGAAGGCGGGCTATGACGCTCTGGGTCTCTTCACGCTCGGTGTCGTAGTAGCCGTTCAGCAGCTCCAGGGCTTTGTCGATGCTCGCTTCGTACAGCTCGGGCTCCTCTTTGAGCAGCGCTAGCTGAGACTGCTCGAGAATCAGGCGCAGGCTCTGGCGCAGGTAGGACTCCTGCTCCGGCGTGATCAACGCTTCCAGTGCTTCATCGTGCTGACGAATGACCACGAGATCTTTTAGCTCTTCACCGAAGCGGGCGAGCTGGCGCTGGAAAGTGCCGGTAGGCGGCTGCTCAATGCTCGACGTCACGGCGCGTTCTTCGATCTCTTGAGATAGGCGCAGACCCGCTACGCGCTCTTGCTGGGCATTCAGAGCTAAGTAAATGCCTGTGCGGTCCACTTGAGGAACGGCGTCCAGCGCGGCGAGCTCGTTGGCAATTTCACGACGCACGGGCGTTAGCGCCGGGTTATCGGCATCGGCCAGACGGGCATCGGCGGTGCGCAGCAGAGCGGCGGCACCTTCCACATCACCCTCCAGCTGCAGGCGCTGATTCGCCAAACGCAGCAAGTAGGCCGCTTCGGCGTGAAGCCAATCGCGCTCGTCGGTGTCCTGCTCTTGTGAGAGCTGCGTCAGCACCTCGTCCAGCGTGCTGTTGATGTCGCTGCGATAGCTATCCAGCTCGCTGCGCAGTTCGCTCACGGTACTCTCCAGCGCTTGGCTTCGTTCGGCTTCGCCCTCTTCGATCCGTGACTCAAGCTCGCTGACCGCTTGCTGGGAAGCGCTGTTTTGCGCTTGCTGGGCCAATTCGTCCAGGTGCTGCTGCTGACTATCCAAGCGCTGCCAGCCTTGCCAAGTGATCAGGCCCAGGGCGAGTGCCAGGATAATCACCAGAGCAATGGCTACGCCGCCACCTTTGCTGCTGCCGCCACCGGTAGAGGAGGGCGGAGTCGGCTTGCCTGGGCCTCTAGTAGCGGATGTACTGCCGCTTTTCGAGGAGGTGGACGCTGCAGGTGTTGCTGTGGCGGTCGGCTTGGTGTCTGCTTCCGTCGCTTTGGTATCTTTTGGGGCGTTGGCCTGCGCAGTGCTTGCTGTGCCGGACGTGGGTGCACTGGCATTTGAAGCGCTGGTAGTTGAAGCGCTTGAGCCACTTTTGTTGCGGCGGCGCGAGCGGCTGTTCTTAGCCGCGTAAGAGGAGGAGGCGCTGCCAGCAGTCGACTCGCTTTTCGCCGATGATGCCGTAGTATCGCTCGGTTGCGCGTTATCTTGGGATGCATCGGCAGACGTGTTGTTAACGCCTTCCTGCTCGTTTGGTTGTTTGCTCATCTGTCGCTAGCCCTTATTAAGTTCCTTGATCGACATCGGCACCCTATGGGTTGCAGGACCGATCCAACGCGGCCACCAGCGCAGCCGGCGTTGCTCCCGACGCCACCTTGAGGTCACAAAAACCCAGTTTACCGGCCAGTGTAGCTAAACGGTGACTGGAAACGATTAGCGGTTGGTTCAACGCTGCTGGACCACACCATTTTGCCAGATATTCAAGCAGTTCGCCGCTGGTGACGATGAGCGCCCGGTAGGCACCTGTGGCGAGGCGCTTTTGCATCGCTGGCGAAGGCGGCTGATAAACCCGCCGATAGACCGCCAGCCGGGTAATAGTGGCCCCGCGTGCCGCTAGAGTATCGGCGATCAGCGTGCGGCCGCCTTCTCCTGCCACCAGCAGCACTCGTTGATGTGCTAGGTGGCGAAGCGACGCTAGCGAAAGCAGCGCTTCGCTGGTGTCTTCACCCTGCTGGGGCGGAGGAATACGTACCCGAACCCCAAGCTGATCGAACAGTATGCTGGCAGTGCCCCGTCCAACGCTATAGTAATCAATACCGATAGGTCGCTGTGGCCAGTAGCGATCCAGCGCCTCGCTTAAACAGTAAGCGGCAAAGGGGCTGACCACCACTATCTTATGGTACTGATCAATATCCAACCAGACTTGGCGCTGCGTAGCATCTTCAGGCAGCGCTTCCAGATGCATCACGTCAAGCGACTCCACCCAGCCTTCGCTTGCCCGCAGGGCATCCGCCAGCGTTTCGCCCCGTTCCCCTGGGCGGCAAATCAGTACCGGCTGGCTCATACGTTGCGGCCGTAAACCTCTGCCAAGATATCGCCGGCGCCTTGATCCAGCAGCTCTTCGGCAATACGAATGCCGAGCGCTTCCGGCTCATGGATAGAGCCACGGCCCTCGGCACGCAGTACCTCGGTGCCCTCTGGGTTGCCCACTAGCCCGCGCAGCCACAGGGTATCGTTGGCTTTATCCAGTACGGCGTGCCCGGCAATCGGTACTTGGCAGCCACCTTCCAGGCGCGTGTTCATGGCGCGCTCGGCGCGCACGCGGGTGGCGGTATCCTGGTCGTCCAAGGGGGCCAGTAGCGCAATCAATTCGGGGTCGTGCAAGCGACATTCGATGCCTAGTGCGCCTTGGCCGCAGGCGGGCAAGCAGATTTCGGGGGGCAGTGCTTGGGCGATTCGCGCATCGAGCCCCAGGCGCTGCAGGCCAGAGGTGGCCAGAATGATAGCGTCGAACTCGCCATCGTCGAGCTTCCCAAGGCGAGTCTGGACGTTGCCGCGCAGGTTGAGGATTTGCAGGTCCGGACGGGCTTCACGTATTTGTAGGCCACGACGTAGGCTGGCGGTACCGATGCGTGCACCTTCGGGCAGCTCGTCGATGCTGTTATAGTGGTTGGACACGAACGCATCGGTGGGGTCTGCCCCCTCTAAAATCACCGATAGCCCCAAGCCTTCGGGGAAGTGCATGGGTACGTCTTTCATGGAGTGAACGGCAATATCGGCGCGTCCATCCAGCATGGCGTCTTCAAGCTCCTTGACGAATAGCCCTTTGCCACCAATTTTGGAGAGAGGCGTATCGAGAATTTTGTCGCCTTTGGTGGAGAGGGGGACAAGCTCAACTTCCAGACCGCTATGTGCCGCCATCAAGCGGTCGCGGACGTACTCGGCCTGCCACATGGCCAACTGACTTTTACGCGTGGCGATGCGCAATTTAGTGATGGATGACACCTGATTCTCCCTTTGCCGCTGACACGGCGCGTCGAACTGTGATAATTCTCATCATAAAGCACCCAGCCACACAGTAAAAATAACCGGCCGAATTTAGGGCCAGCGCTGAACGCGTTTAACGCCTGTTAGGAAATGCCATGCCCCCTGTTGAACCGCAAGGTAAGCTAGACCAATTTTTTCTGCTTTCGCAGGATTTGTTCTGCTGCATCGACTTTGCGGGCACGCTGCTCAGCATCAACCCAACCTTTGAGTCGTTACTGGGTTACCAAGCAGAAGCGCTGCTGGGTAGGCCCTGTGGTGTCGTGGTAGAGCCGCGTGATCATCCCGTTATCGAAGCAGCGTTGGCAAGGGTATGCCGGGGTGAAAAAATTAATGCCTTCGATATTTGTGCGTTAGCGGTAGATGGTAGGCGCGTTTGGTTGGAAGTGTCCGCTTCTGCCGGTGAGCAGGTGATTTATGTGATTGCCCGAGATATTTCTCGTCGCAAAGCGGTGGAAAAGCAGCTACGGCGCAATCAGCGGCTGTTCCGTATTGCCGGTGAGACAGCGCATATAGGCGGCTGGTATATGGATTTAGCGGTGGGGCTGCCGATCTGGTCGGAGGAGGTGTGCCGCCTTCACGATATGCCTGTTGGCCACCAGCCCACGCTGGAGGAGGCGATTGCTTTTTACACGCCAAGCTCTCGGTCGCGTATTCAAGCCGTGTTTACCAACTGCTGTGAGAAGGGGATAAGTTTTGACGAAGAGCTGGAGATTATTACCCAGCAGGGGCGACGGCGTTGGGTGCGAGTGATTGGCCGAGCGGTGCGCGATGAGCTAGGGAAAATTATTCAAGCTCAGGGCTCTACTCAGGATATTACCGAGCGCAAAGACACTGAACGGCAGTTGGCGCTGCTGGAGCGCAGCGTGGAGTCTAGCACCAATGGCGTGGTCATTGTGGATGCTCAGCGCCCTGATCTGCCGATAGTGTATGTGAACGCTGCCTTTGAGCGCATCACCGGCTACTCGCGAGAGGCCGCGCTGGGCCGCAACTGCCGTTTTCTACAAGGAATCGACACGGACCCTGCGACCCAGGTGCAATTGCGCAAAGGCATCAAAGAGCAGCGCGATGTGCACGTGGTGATTCGCAACTATCGCCGTAACGGCGCGCCTTTCTGGAACGATCTTTATATCTCCCCGGTGCGCGATGAAGCTGGCGTAGTCACACATTTTATCGGCGCGCAAAACGATATTACCGCCCAGCGAGAGTATCAGGCCCAGCTGAGCCATAACGCCAATCACGATGCGCTGACCGGGCTGCCCAACCGGCTGTTGCTGGACCAGCGCCTTGCCCAAGGTTGTTTGTTAGCCAGGCGCTACCAGCGTTATTTAGCAGTGCTGTTCATTGATTTAGACGACTTTAAGCCAATCAATGACACCCTCGGCCATGAAGTGGGCGACTATATTTTGCTAGAGGTCGCCAAGCGCTTGGAGGAGGAGCTGCGCCCCTGGGACACCGTGGCCCGATTTGGCGGCGATGAGTTTATCGTACTGTTGCCGGATTTAGCCCACGAAGACGATGTCTTACAGGTGGTCGAGCGGCTGCTGGCACGAGTTTCGGCACCTTACTGGTATCGCAGCAACGAGCTAAGAATTACTGCCAGTATTGGGATCGCCACCAACGATGGCACTATTCAAACGCCGCGTCAGCTCATTCAGCAGGCCGACCTTGCCATGTACAAGGCCAAACGCAGGGGGCGCAACACCTTTCAGTGGTATACCGACGAACTTAACCGCAAGGTCACCGAGCGGGTGAATTTGCGCCATGCCCTGCTGCAGGCCATTGAGCAGGAGCAGTTTGAGCTCCATTACCAGCCGCAAATTCACCATAGCGGGCGGGTCGCTGGAGTTGAAGCGTTGGTCCGTTGGTACCACCCAGAGCGTGGCAACATCCCGCCAGGGCAGTTTATTCCTTTGGCCGAGGATACCGGGCAGATTATTCCCATCAGTGAGTGGGTGATGGAAACCGCCTGCCGCGATGCGGTGGTGCTCAATGCCGAAAGCGCGACCCCCATAACCATGGCGATTAACGTATCACCCATGCAGTTTCAGCGCCCAGGATTTTTAGACTCCGTAAAGCAGGTGCTGGCGCGTAGTGGCTTGCCCCCCGCGCTATTAGAGCTGGAGCTGACCGAAGGTGTGTTAATGGATAGCGCCGAACACACCATTCAGGCTTTACAGGCCCTGCGCCAACTGGGCGTGCACATTGCGCTGGATGACTTTGGCACCGGTTTCTCAAGCCTTAGCTATCTAAAACGCCTACCCATCAATAAGCTGAAGGTTGACCGCTCGTTTGTGGGCGATGTGGCCGTTGATTCCCGTGACGCCGCTATTGTAGAGGGTGTTGTCACCATGGCAGATAAGTTGGGACTCGAGGTGTTAATTGAAGGCGTTGAAACCGCCGAGCAGTTTCACTTCCTGCGTACCCTGCAGTGCGACCACTACCAAGGCTACTACTTTGCTCGTCCCATGGCCTTGAGTGCGCTGAAGGCATATTTGAAAACGCCGCTAGTAGTCGTTGCTAGCCAAGAATCTCCTGCCTCGTTATAAACACTGCCATAAAACGGCATGCCGCTCTACGCAGTGACTCTGGTACACTTTCTTTTAACGACTCCATTAGATTTGTCAGCAGGATATCTCTCCGATGAGCCAAGCTACGAACCAGTCTTGGGGCGGTCGCTTCAGCGAGCCCACCGATGCTTTTGTTGCACGCTTTACCGCGTCTGTGAACTTCGACCAGCGCCTAGCGCGCCAGGATATTCAGGGCTCGATTGCCCATGCCACCATGCTGGCGCGGGTGGGCGTGCTCACCGAAGAAGAGCGCGACGCCATTATTAACGGCCTGACCGACATTCAGGGCGAGATTGAACGCGGCGAGTTCAACTGGTCGGTGCCGCTGGAAGACGTGCACATGAACATCGAAGCACGCCTGACCGACAAAATCGGTATTACCGGCAAGAAACTGCACACCGGCCGCTCGCGCAACGACCAAGTGGCCACCGATATTCGCCTATTTATGCGCGATGAAATCGACGTGATCGAAGCGGAGCTGACACGCCTGCGTGACGGCATGATTGAGCTTGCCGAGCGCGAAGCCGACACCATCATGCCGGGCTTCACTCACCTGCAAACCGCGCAACCGGTCACCTTCGGCCATCATCTGCTGGCGTGGCAAGAGATGCTGGCCCGCGACCACGAGCGGCTGCTGGATTGCCGCAAACGGGTGAACGTAATGCCGCTAGGCGCCGCGGCCCTGGCGGGCACGACTTACCCCATTGACCGCCACGTCACCGCGGATCTGCTCGGCTTCGACCGCCCGGCGGAAAACTCGCTGGATGCGGTGTCGGATCGCGATTTCGCCATCGAATTCACCAGTTTTGCCAGTATCTTGCTGATGCATCTCTCCCGCATGAGCGAAGAGCTGGTGCTGTGGACCAGCGCCCAGTTCGACTTCATCGACCTGCCCGACCGCTTCTGCACCGGCTCCTCCATTATGCCGCAGAAGAAAAACCCCGACGTGCCTGAGCTGGTGCGCGGTAAAACCGGCCGTGTGTATGGCCATCTGATGGCGCTGCTGACGCTGATGAAGTCGCAGCCGCTGGCCTACAACAAGGACAACCAGGAAGACAAAGAGCCGCTGTTCGACGCCGTCGACACCGTGCGCGACTGTCTGAAAGCCTTTGCGGACATGGTGCCTGCCATTGAGCCGAAGAAAGAGAGCATGTACGAAGCGGCGCGGCGCGGCTTCTCCACCGCCACAGACCTGGCGGATTACCTGGTGCGTAAAGGCGTGGCCTTCCGGGATGCTCACGAGATCGTGGGTCTCTCCGTGGCCTACGGCCTGAAAACCAAGAAAGACCTCTCTGAAATGACCCTCGAAGAGCTGCAGCAGTTCTCCGATATCATTGAGCAGGACGTATTTGAAGTGCTGACGCTGGAAGGCTCGGTCGCTGCCCGTAACCACATTGGCGGCACGGCGCCTGACCAAGTGCGCGCCGCTGCAAACCGTGCGCGAGAAGCGCTGGCAGCCCTGAAAGGTGCGTCATGAAACGCAGTGCAATCATACTTAGCGCGCTGCTGATGGCCGCACTGCTGCTTGTTGGCTGTGGTCAAAAGGGGCCACTTTATCTGCCTGACGATACCAATGATTCGGCCGCCGAGCAGGAGGGGTAATGGATCACTTTAACTACCGCGATGGCGTGCTCTACGCCGAAGATGTGCCGCTAACGCAGCTGGCCGCCGAGCTGGGCACGCCCTGCTATGTCTACTCAAAAGCGACCTTTGAGCGCCATTTTCGCGCCTACACCGAAGCCTTGGGTGGCCACTCGCACTTAATCTGCTACGCGGTGAAAGCCAACTCTAACCTTGCCGTGCTGGGCCTTTTGGCCCGCATGGGGGCCGGGTTTGATATTGTCTCCGTGGGTGAGCTTGAGCGGGTGCTAAAAGCGGGCGGCGACCCCGCCAAAGTGGTGTTTTCTGGCGTGGCTAAGCAGCCCCATGAAATGGCGCGGGCGCTAGAAGTCGGCATCAAATGCTTTAACGTCGAGTCGCGCCCGGAGCTGGAGCGCCTGAATGCCGTGGCAGGTGAGCTGGGGAAAATCGCTCCGGTCTCGCTGCGCGTCAATCCTGATGTGGATGCGGGCACTCACCCTTATATCTCTACCGGCTTAAAAGATAACAAGTTTGGCATTCCGGTGGATGACGCGCTGGAGGTGTACCAACTGGCGGCCAGCCTGCCAAACCTGCGCGTGACGGGCCTGGATTGCCACATCGGCTCACAGCTGACCGAAACCGCGCCGTTCCTGGATGCCCTGGAGCGCCTGTTGGTGCTGATGGAGCGCCTTCGCGAGCGGGGCATCGAGATCGACCATCTGGATTTAGGCGGCGGCTTAGGCGTGCCCTACCGTGACGAGAAGCCACCCCAGCCGTTCGATTACGCTAGCCAACTGCTGGCGCGCCTCTCCCGCTGGGAAGGCGGCGAAAAGCTCACGCTGCTGTTTGAGCCGGGTCGCTCTATTGCGGCCAACGCCGGGCTGATGCTCACCCGGGTAGAGTTCTTGAAACCCGGCGAGACCAAGAACTTTGCCATTGTCGATGCGGCCATGAACGACCTGATTCGTCCGGCGCTGTATCAGGCGTGGCAGGCGATTGTGCCGGTGGATACCCGCCAGCCTCGTGAGAGCGCCACCTACGACGTGGTTGGTCCTGTGTGTGAAACCGGTGACTTCCTGGGTAAAGAGCGTGAGCTTGCTATCGCCGAAGGCGATCTGTTGGCGGTGCGCTCCGCCGGAGCTTACGGTTTTGTGATGGCGTCGAACTACAACAGCCGCCCGCGCCCGCCAGAGGTGATGGTGGATGGCGACACGTACCACGTGGTGCGCGCTCGGGAAACGCTGGAAAGCCTGTGGGCCGGTGAGGCGCTGCTGCCGGAAGGGGCGCGCTGATGCTGCTGCACTTCACCAAAATGCACGGCCTGGGCAACGACTTCATGGTGGTGGACCTGGTCACTCAGCGGGCGCGCCTGCGGGACGAGCAGATCCGCCAACTGGCGGACCGGCGCTTTGGCATTGGCTTTGACCAACTGCTGATCGTCGAGCCGCCCCGCGACCCGGACATGGACTTTCGCTACCGTATCTATAACGCCGACGGCAGCGAAGTGGAGAACTGTGGCAACGGCGCGCGCTGCTTTGCCCGCTTTGTGCGCGACCAGCGTTTAACCCACAAGCATGAAATCCATGTGGAAACCGCCGGTGGCCCGCTGGTGCTCAATGTTCAGCACGATGGCATGGTACGGGTCGATATGGGTAGGCCGCGCTTCAACCCGGCGACGCTGCCGTTTGAAGCGCCGGGTGATCAACCGCTGCATGAGATAGATGTAGGCGGTGAAACGCTGCAGCTTGGCGTGGTCTCCATGGGCAATCCCCATGCTGTCCTCCAGGTAGAGAGCGTGGATAGCGCCCCGGTGGAGCGCTTGGGGCCGCTGTTGGAGTCGCATCCTCGGTTTCCCAAGCGGGTCAACGTCGGCTTCATGCAGGTGGTCTCGCCCAGCGAGATTCGTCTGCGGGTGTTCGAGCGTGGCAGCGGTGAAACCCTGGCCTGCGGCACCGGTGCCTGTGCGGCGGTGGCCAGTGGGATTCGTCAGGGGCTTCTGAAGAGCCCAGTGAAAGTGCACTTGCCCGGCGGGCAGCTCAGTATCGAGTGGCCTGACCCCGAAGCGTCACTCGTCATGGTGGGCCCTGCTACCCGGGTGTTTGATGGTCGGGTATCACTCAACTAATGCGAGGAGAACGGCGATGTCTCAAGCTCCTGAGCCGCGCAAAACGCTCGACCCTGACCAAGTAGCGTTTTGGCTGGCCCGTCACCCCGATTTTTTTATTGGCCGTGAAGGGCTGCTGCAGCAGCTCAAGGTTCCGCACCCAAATATCGACGGCGCTGTGTCGCTGCTGGAGCGGCTGGTGATCGACCTGCGCCAGCGAGCTGAAACGGCGGAAGGGCGGCTTGAGCATTTGCTGGAAACCGCTCGTCATAACGAGGCTCAGTACCGTCGCCTGCGGGAAACGCTGCTCAGCTTAGTTGAAGCGGAAGACCGTGATGCCTTGGCCCAAGCGCTGGCGACTCAGCTTAACGAGCGCTTTCAAACCCCGGCGATGGCCCTATGGTGTCCCGCGTCGTTAAGCGATGCAGAGTCCACGCCACCCCAGCCGCCACGCCATATTCTCGACCAGCACGCCAGCGCTCGCTTGGCGGCGCTGCTGGATGGCCGCACCAGTCGCTGCGCCAAGCTGAGCGTCAGCGATTGGAAGTGCCTACTGCCCCATACCAAAGCACCCCGTAAAGCGGGTTCCTGTGCGATTACACGCCTCTCGGCGGGGGAGCAGCTGGGTTATTTGCTGCTCGCTAGCCCCGACCCTGAATGTTACCGCGCCAGTATGGATACGCTGTTTACCGAGTACCTGGGCGATATTGTCGCGCGCCTACTGCTGCGGTTGGGG
>Ga0098068_1000438_pt1 | contig 16496 bp, 24 predicted proteins | sample 26BtaG_FD_75059 | JGI IMG/M metagenome (GOLD analysis project Ga0098068, IMG submission 75059) | Marine viral communities from Cariaco Basin, Caribbean Sea - 26B_WHOI_OMZ_CsCl | ecosystem: Environmental > Aquatic > Marine > Oceanic | place: Caribbean Sea: Cariaco Basin | collected 2014-11-09 | reverse complement strand
TAGTATTGGTCAATATGCATAACATCGTCGAGGAGGGGGACGGTATCCGTACCAGCAAAGTACGACACTCCTGTAGCCTTCCTTACGTTCTTCTCTCTGAATACTACTTCACTACACCTCGGAGTAAACGTCTCCCCTATCATAGTTGACGGCTTACTGTAGTCGAGCCCGCCGTCGAGACCGTAGATTGGGTAGTATTGTCTCCTAGGTTTAGGTAGTTTTCTATGTTTTCGACTTGTTTTAGTAAGCATATTAACTCCTTAGCGCTTCTACCTCCGATAGCTCCAACCCAAGTGCCAACAGCTTATTAATAGCACTACTTTTATCTCGTTCTTTCTTCTGCTCTTTTAGTTTAAATGCCTGCTGTGCTCCCAACTTATCATCTTCTTTCTGTTGCTTTTCAACGGGGGATAGTTTATTCAGCTTTCTCACTTTAATATAACTTGGAATTGTGTCTATCATTACTGGGGCTTCACCTAGAAACTTACCAGAGTGTAGGGGTTGGTAGGTTTCATCAGACCCATTAACTTTATACTCCTCGTTAACTAAAGTGAGTATCGACTTCTCAGTCTCCTTCGACTCCTGAACCAATAGATTACAAGTCGCTTTATCGAGTAGTATTACTCTATGTTTACTTGTGTCAAGGTCACCAAAAGGATGAGGTACCTCTTCTGGGTCTCCGCCATTTCCGTAAGAGGGGTGGTCGGGCGCGGCTGAAGCACTCACAATATTCTCGTCGTTATCAACTAACAGAAAAATCCAATAATCTGTACCTGAGGCAGCTACATATCTTGTCTGTGAATATGTGGTGCCTGAAGATACACTGAAAGTTATCCAAGGACCTGTATAGGATGCAGTTAAATAAGTAGAAGCTTGATTCATGCCAGGATGTGAGCAACCAACATCTATATGATTAGTGCTCCCTGACTCTTTAAATTGAGGAGAAAAAGAATATTCTCCTCCTGTGTGAGCTGTTACTTCAGAGGATGTCCCTGATATTTCATTTAAAGCAGTCTTCAACTTTGCTTGAGCAACGCCCGCATCCTTAATTTGGTAGCTACCTCCAGATAGTTCGAGCGTTGCGTCGTCAGGCATATCATCAACATATTTCTTATTAGCTATCATAGCATCCGTTGTGGGAGCTGCACTAGTAGCGAGCAGGGACGCGTCAGCTAATACCGCAACCGCACCGAAAGCTACCTGGTCACTAGTGTTTACCTTAATTATGTCGATGTCACCATCGTCCGCATTATTCCTCCCAATCATATATGTATCATTAGGTAGCCGCCCATTCTGGAGGGCTACGTATCCAGCATCCGTCAGGATAACGTCGTCATCATTCTCATCAGTATAACATAATTCTGGTGCGACAACAGTCTGTGCCCCCAAGATAGGGATACCTTCCGCACCCGACCCTATATCTGCTGCCTCAATTAAGGTGACTTGGTTATGGTTGCCCCAAGTTGCACCCGACCCCGAACTGGATATTACGTGGTCTACGTCAAGTATCTCTCTAATTTGTGTCTTCAACTCTCGTATACGGTCATCTCCATCCCTTATGTCGTCCGTCCCCGCAGGTGTCGCTTCACTCCAAGCTACCGTAGGATATGCCATAATTACCTCCTCACCTTATCTGTTTTTCTAACTTGCCACTTCTCTTTCTCATATACTTTTATAAGTAAAGATAAAGCCATCACAGTATTCCCCGCCTTTAGGTGTTCTATAATATGCTGTAGCTCCTTATTGATTGTACGCTTCTCATTAATGTTGTCCATATAATACCCCTCCCTTAAGTACCATAAACATAATTCCTGATACTATTACCCATAGTACCGCTACCCAAACCTCTAACCTAGTTACTTTAGGAGGGAGATTACTTAGAAGGCGTAGCTCGACAAGGACTTTTGTGCGGAACTTAACCTCATCCTTAATATCCTCTTTAATGGCGTCCAGTTCCTGGCGGGTAATAACAATATCCCCATTCGTTCTTGATTTCATCTGAGCTTCCTCCTATTAGATTTATATTGTCTACAGTAGTGGCGTATCTTCTTTTCCCTCTTCGTCAATCGTTTCTTGTTACGTATCTTCTTTAAGATAGGTTTATATATAAGTGGAATGATAGCGTCCGCCGTGCCAATCAACGAAGACCGAACACGGCGTTGGTAATTTCCTGTCAGTTTATTGATTAGTTGTAGTAACTCCCAAATAACCTTCATTGTCTATTTAGCAATCTCCAGAATGAACGTCTTAACTTTGTTGAAGCCATCCTCGAATTTGTCGAAGCCGCTCTTTATCTTAGCTACTATCTTATCGTCCTTATCGCCTGGGATGAGAACTGCACATATACGAATTGCTAACATTAGGAGCTCCCTAATAAAAGGGATTGCTGTCTGTATAACCCCCAGTATCCCGGCGATATTCTTTGGTATCAACTTATTTATCAATCTTCCTATCACTTTACACCTCACTTTCCATCGGAATTGGGTGGTTTTGGTATCTGTGCTTCAAGTAACTTCTTATCAAGCTCCACTAGTATGACGTTCACGTCTCTCTGAACGGAAAGTTCAGCTTGATTGAACTTCTTGAGTAAGAACTCGAAGTCGTCATCTTCTAGTTCCGCAACACCATCCTTGTGGGCTTCTAGCGCAGTCATTACTTTATTGTATTTGCGCTGCACATCCATTCTGACTTCCACAGTAGGGATTAGTCTGCCTGTACGAACGTCTGGTCTCGGTTTGTTGATTGCTCGCTCCATCATAACCGACAACCACTGTAGTGAGACATCGTAAGCAGGCACTTCCTCTTCCCTAAACTTCGGCTTACCCTGCGCATCCTTACCGTCATCTACCCTGCGTTTAACGGGTTCGGACAGCTTGATGTTTAGGTCCAATTTCTTCACTATTTCACCTCCCTTCGCTATCTCTCCATATACCTTTCAAATAATTCCTCAATTTCTTTGGCTAATTTCCTTGAGAAAGTTTTAGTATGCACACACCCAGCCTTTAGGGGTGAAGGCTCTTTTGTAGGAACAGTCTAATGTTTTCTCTAACCTATCTTCTATTATCTTTTCTAATTTGTTTTTCATCTAATAAATTGTTGAGTCGTAAATTGTGCTGTCGTAGATAACCGTGTCGCCTGTATCTAAAATAACATCCCAATCTGTCTTTTTATCTATGGTTACTATTCCCGTATAAGTTCGGTATCCTGTTTTTGTAACGGTAATAGTAAATGGATTATAGTCAGTTTCATCTCCATCGTGTTCCTGCCATACTGTAACATTTATATCCCCAGCCCATTCTCCATTAAATTCGTCAGTTCCTTCTGCATTAGTTATCTGCACCGTCGGCGTAGGTATTGCATCTCCATTCTCATCTATAATTGTAAGACTTATTATATATTGGACTATAGCAGTATTATTATTTGATGGTGCTGCAACCTGTGATGTAAATGAAGTATCAAAATTGCAGTTTACCAATGTGCCTGTATAATTTGCATTAGTTACTCTAAATATCTTATCAGTTCCAAAATCAATATTTGAAACGGTAACTGTAGTGCCTGCTAAAACCCCCCCAACATCAGCTAAGATTAAATTATTTATTGTTAAAGGGGAATACAAATAAAACCAAGTAAAACCTCTTTCATCTATTGTAACATTCTCTAAAGTCCCCGTAGCACCAGCAAAAAACCACACACCCGCAAGCGTTGTTGCTAATACAGAATTTCTTATATCTACCGCTCCACCAAAATAAAAATCATTATAGCCACCTGTATATTTTGTAATTGTAGAATTATAGATATAAATATTCCCATACCAACGATTATACGGAGTTACATAGTCATTATTCCAATACATCATCATACTACCTTCGCTGTAACCGCTGGTCGCATCACCCATCTGGAACAGGGTATTTGCTGGCTTTAGGAATGTCCTTCTTTTTGTCAAAGAACCTATTTCTAAAAACTCATTATCCCGTATAAATAATTCTCCATTAGTAGCTATTCTTATATTTGATGTAATAGCTGTATATTTTCCAGTAGTAGTAGTAACTCCCCAACCACCAGCAGTATCAGCGGTTTGAATATCTGAAAGTCTTGTTCCTGCATCTGCCACACTTATCGCCCAATCACTACTTGATATGACGTTTGTTTGTTGAGCTCCACCTTCTGATATGTTCGTAATAGCAGTTATCCTTGCTCGTATATAGCACCCTGTCATTGTATAGGTAGCTCCATCTAATTTATATTTATAATACCAGCTATCAGGCACATCAAAAGTTACTGTATTAACTCCTGCATTTTGAAAACTATTTGTATTGTCTGTAACTGTTAATGTTGCCCAAGTAGCTGTGGCAGTCATATACTCCCATTCTAAAGTTATGGTATCCGCTACTAACTGTGTTCCCACATTAATGGATAAGTCGTGCCATACTCCCCTATCCCAAGCAAATGCTATATAATCACCAACCGCTGAGTCATCATCAAAGTAATCACCTGTTGTTAAATTTCTTGTAGTCCAAGTTCCAGCAGAGGCATCATAAAAAGTCATAGCTGTTAAATCTTGAGCATTATCAAATGTTATTGCCCCATAAGCATTACTCGTAAACCTGTCTGCCGACAGGCAGGACAAAAATATAAATAGGAATAGTAGAAATTTTTTCATTTTAATTATCACTAAACGACACTTCTACCCAATATCCTGTATTAACATACATTAAAACCAATATATCCAACGCTGCAATTGTTCTTGTTGCCGCCCCTAATTCTAAAGTGCTACCTTCTAATGTATCACCATCTTGGAGTCTTACTGTATTACCTTCTCTGGGGTCGCAGGTAAGATAGATTATCTGCCCAATAGCGCCTGGTTCAATCGTAGGGGTTGAGGTTAAGGTATAATCTGCATCTGGGTTTAAGATTACTAAAGTCTTAGCAGGTTCTATTGTATCCGTAACAGCTTTTATTACCTGCGTTGTAGGTGTATAGGATAGGTCTCCATCTATATCTAAAGCTGTGCTGGGGGTTTTTGTATTAATTCCTACGTGGCTTGAGTTTCCTTCTGTAAATAGGTCATCATTTAGGTTTATATCTACATCTCCACCGTCACCTAATTTTACGTAGTCTTGAGCCCCTTCATATAAATCTAAAAGACCCTCCGCACCAGCATAGCCTCGTATCCTATCAAGTTCAAATCTTATATAAGTATCTGCGTCATCATTGTGATAAAGATATGTATCAAGTCCTATATCTCCTACGACATCAAGGGTATAGGTTGGCGCCGTCGTTCCGATGCCGACCCTCTCATTAATAGTATCCATATTAAATATAGGTGTCCCACCGTCAGAGTCTAAAACTTGGATAGCTGTGGTAGAGTCTACTTCGGGTTGGATTTGGAAGTCTGTATTTATGTTTACTTGGTCTGCTGAGGCGTCTACCTCAAAGGCGTCTGAGACTGTGTCGGTCTCAGCTCTAAAGTCATCTGCGGCTGTGGCTAAACCATCTTCGTTTACTACCAAACCAGAGGCGATGATTGATTGTCCTGCGGAAGAGCCGCCGCACTTAATTACACCATCTACTTCAAGTTTAACGGAAGGAGCGGTTGTTCCAATCCCGACATTGTCCGTAATTGTAAGAGGATACAAAAACCCATTACCTACATCTCTATACCACACTCCAGCAGTCCCTCCACCTACCTCTTGTAGAGCGGCTTCAACCTCTGTGCCTGTGTAGTAAGAACCAGCATCAGTAATACGAACACGTTTAGCTTTAGGGTCAGCATACCCCAAACTAACACTTAACAATAGACATAGAATTGTAGATACTACTGTTTTATATAATCGCACCATATCACCTCATCTGCATCAGGAGCGGACACTACAGTAAACACACCAGAATTAGGTGTCGTCTCCGTAAAATCCACACCTCCACCCTGTAACGCTAATTGGTCTCGATGAACGCGGAGGGTAGTAGATTCATAAGGGTTATCTAGAGTAAACTCTACTTGCGAGCCATCTGGAGCAGGGGACGGTATCTCAAACCCTACCATTCTGTCGACTGATATTGTATCAGCCATTTTCCTTAAGTCAATAGGCATTATACGGGTCTCCCACAGTTACTACACCTCTCCCTTGGTACATCTTTCCACACCACTCTCTCCACCTCCGTTGGGACGTATTGTATCTTAGGCACTTTCAGTATCTCCTCCACCAATTTATAGGTCTTGACTTCTACTGGTACTTCCACGACCTTAATCTTCTCCACCACTTTTAGTACCTCTACCACCTTCTCGACCTCTTTTATAACGCAGTCATTAACCTCTCTTGGAACGAACTTAGGTACCTCTACAACGACTTCTTTATAAGAGGGCTTGTCTACCTCCACAACATTCTCTTTAACTACCACTGTCTGAGTGTCTACCGTCCTATCATTAACTTTGACGTTTACCACCTCAATCTCTTTCGGGATGTATTTCGCTACTTCCACAACCTTATCGACGAACCGTGGAACTTGTACTTCCACCACTTTCGTGTGTATCTCCACATCCTCCAACACAACCTTCTTACGCAGCTTTTCTTCCCTAACTTTTAATCCTCCTCCACTATCTCCCCCACCCGCATTAACTCCCTGCATTACGCACCTCCATCTTTTGTGGTTAAGCGCTCTAAATTTGTATACACATTCAATGCCTTACCTGCCGCATTCGTATATGTTAGTCGCAGTTTATCTCCCGCATCCAATAACTCCAACGAAGGAAAGTCAAACACCCACGCAGCATTCTTCCCAATGTTGTAGATGGTAGTAGCAAGTAGAGCGATAACTGTATTACTGGAGTTCAAATGCTCTAATTTAAAGTGGTCTCCTGCCCCATATACGTCGGGTACGATGGTTATACCGTTGGCTGCACAAGCCTTATCAGACAGCGTCATATCTAGAGTGTAATCTCCAGGAGTTGCAGATACAACTAACTTGTATCCTTTGTAATATGCTCCCCCTACCATAGGTCTCTTCGATATTGCCATTCATTACCTCCTTCGCTACTTGTATTTGTCGTAATTTCAATTTTTAAAATTACAACCTTTATTAGTGCCTACCACTAAAAGGGTTGAGCCACCACTGCCCTGACATAACTGGGGCAGCTGCTGAATTGAAACCTCTCGCTATCGGTACCCAATCTTCTCCGCTGTGGTCTCCAGTTAAGCTAGCCTCATAGAGAGGAGGAACCAACTCCCCTCCCCAATATGCTGCATCCTCCAATTCGCGTAGTGACCAAAATCCGAAGACTGTTGCAATCGCAACTATAAGTGCGTCTTTACGTAATAAACTTGACTCCGAAGAATCGTCAGCGAAATCTGCTGGGTACTGACTATGTCGGATGACCAGCGAGTAGGTAGCGTCAGGTATTTTAAACAACTCGAATGTAGAGCCGTAATCTACGTACCACGAAGGGAGACCCTCCGAATAGGTAGCTGGACGTGGGACGATGTCATCAAACTCCCTCGCTTTCACGTATATTAATTTGCGAGAGCGGGCTCCGTCTCGTACTACCACACTATATAAATCTTTCATTCGAGTGGGCCAGGTTATAGTATTAGCTCCGTCCGTCGTTTCCTTACTGGTATCAGTCTTCCTCATCTCCTCGTAGGTGTGGAGGTCGGAGAGGTAGTCCTGCGCCCAATTTAACCTACGGTTTATCTTCGCGTCACTAAACGCAGCCGCCGTCCTCTTTATGTTGGCGCGTACTTCGTCTCGCATATCTTCTCTATTCATTGCCATCTTTAACCACCTCTATCTTAACATCAGTTAATCCATTCGCTACGTTAGCTATCTGCTCAAATGCCGCTTTACTCAAATCCAAACTGCGCCCATACTTCCCAAAACCTCCAGTATCATTAACTGTAACGACTACGAACTGACCAGTTTTAAGACCAGTAACCTTCAACTTCTTCCCCTTCAGTTCCTCCCACCTCTCTGGGAGAACTGCTGCCGTCATCTTCGTCTCATCAAATATCTCCCCACTTTTAGTAACCCCTCCCCATCGAGGGTCGACACTATCATTGGTGTAGTAACTAGCTACTCCTACTTCCTCATCGTTTGGCATCCTCTCCTCCGAACTAAGCGGTCTCATCGTGAATTTGAGTCCAAGCAGTGCTACCGTCAGTATTAATATACACGTCCTTATCACTTGCGTCTCCATCGTAATCGATAATTAAATGTGTTCCTTGCGTAGCGGACACTACTCCATCAGGACTCGTATCGTCGTCTGTCTGCTTCAAACAATGTGAGAATGGGTCCGAGTCTCCTGCGTACATATACTCAATTATGTCGCCTCTTATACTCATCTCTCCTCCTATTCTTCAACCTCTTTAACTTCCCCTTGTTATGGTAGCGGGAGGTATCTCGTCTCCCGCTATCTAACTATATACTAGGACATCTAGTACCTCTATAAATCGTTTTAGGAGCCTCCACCTTCGGTTTAGGTTCCCTAGTCTTCGCACACTCCTCAAGGTACTCCTTTTTAGTAATAATCTTCTTCTTATCGTCCATCTCTTACCTCCTACTTATAATTATACTGATATCTGCAGCATAATCAACGGTGTGCCTTGTGTCTCAGCTCCTCCAGCAATCCTCGTAATAACAAACCCAACGTGTTGACACTCTTGGTTGCCGTATGCATCGTCCGCAACTAAATCGCATATATCAAGTGAGCCGTCGTGTCTAGCTACGAGAGCATTGGTGTTGTCTGTATTACCAACCGCTGCTTGTGGAGAAACCCAACAAGGTCCCCACGTTTGTAACCAAAAGTAGGGGAGACTGGTTGTAGCAGCTGACATAGCCACTCCAACGCACCCTCTACGACCACTCATATTCCCCGTCCGAACGTCACTGTATATATTGCCAGTGATTTCGGTGTATGCTGATGTCGTGCAAGCGTAGGGTAGTTCGGAGTCTATAGTTAGTGTAGTCGTACCACCTCCAGCTGCGACTGCTGTATTGTCTAATATCTGGAATGTAAAATCGGTGTTAGACGTACCAGCGTTAAGACGGAAGATAGTAACCCACCCACCTTCCAACTCGTGAGCCGCAACCGCTCCATCACTTGCTACACCTTCTGCCGCACCTATCGTTGCGTATACAGTATGAGCGTTAGCCGCACTCGCTGTTGGAACAGCAGCCCAACCAGACACTCCGTAATCGTTGTACCAAGCTAACACCTGCGTTGCTAGAGTAGCACCCGCCTTCGCATACTTAAATATACGGTCACCCCTTACCAACCTAGTACCTAATCGGTGGTACTGTGTAGCACTAGCCTTATATATCTCCTGTGGCGTAATCAATGCACCAAAACCACTTCCACCTAATATCTTACTCATCTCAACCTCTCTTTGTTGTCCCCCTCAGGAGGGGGAGGTTATACTTCCGTTGATGTTATCGTTATGGTGCTATCTGCAACATCACGAGACCCATATCACCAGCCGCCGTAACGTCCGCCATCCCATAACCTATTCTTGCTTCTACACCGTCTGTGTCACGTAGTGCAACCTGACCAGTGCTTTGAAACTCTACATCCTGTCCACCTATCGCTGTATCCGTTACAGTAACCACTCCCGCAGGCCCCCAAGTTTGGAACCAACCGTAGTAACCTGCCGCAACTGAAACGAGAGGAACACCTATCGGCGACTCATCCGTTCCCTGAGTTGCTGGTCTCAAATTACGATACTGACTACAAGTCAATATAACGCCTGTGGTTGCATCCGCCATCGCAGCTTGTATCTCATCCCACAGTTCGATTTCGACGTAGTCTGCGACTGATGCTGACCAAGCATTGTTCCGCTTAATCTTATGTATCACATCGACGCCCGCACTATCTGTCAGTACAACGTACCCATTCTGCAACTCATCCTTCGTGATGTTATCGAGAGCGGATGCGTGAGTTAGTGCGATGAACTTCTGCCCCACCGTCAAAGCTGCTGTAATAGCGATTGGTGACAATTGTGCTTGCGCAGCAGTCATAGCCACCAACGAGCCGTCAGCGAGTAGGACTGGTCCTGCATTACTTGCATCCGGAGCGGCTAATAATCCTGCAGCTACTGTCGCAACAGCGTGCCCATAGAAGAAGGTACGGTCTCCCATTGGGAGCCTCGTTCCAATTGCACAGTTAGCGACGGAGGATGTTTCGTATATACTCTGGGTTGCCATCAACCCACCATATTGACCACCTGGACTTCTCATATTTATCTCCTTGTTTGTTCGAGGGAGGCGACCTAACCACCATCTCGACCTTGTTTTTAGACTCAGTTAGGTTGAGTTACTCTTATACGTACTATTCAGCGATGTCGAAAATGACACCCAATCTCTTACAATTTCCAGTCGTTAAGTTACCAACCGTCATTGCGTGAGCAACCACATCTCTAGGTTGATTCACGATAGGTAGCCAATCACCTAAGGTGAAGTTCTCAATCGGGTCTGCTACCCACTCCATAACAGCTGTGTTAAGCATATACAGAGAACCGTCTGGGCAGCTTGGAGCCCAAGTCATAGGACGTCCTTTAAAAGCGATGTCACCAAAACCTAAGTCCGCCATCTTCCTATCAGAGATGATTATACGAGAGATTTCGAGAGCCTCACTCTCATACATCTCGTGTACATCCTGTGCACACACGATAATATCGGGAAATCTACTCACACCCTTCCCTTGCTTACCGCAATCGTTGAACATCGTATTCATCCTCTTACGAAGATAAATAGAAGCTGCCTCTCCGCTCATATCTTTATATTGGTTGCGCCACCAGCTGTATGTTGCACGGTTCAGATTAGCAACCGTACCCGTTGCGGGTGCTTCCGCCACAATATTCAACAATCCATCTATCGCCATCCCACTATCACCAGTACCATCACTGAAGAGAGCACTTTCAAGGTGGTCTATCAAACTAGCTTGTAAGTTATCAATATCAGCGTTAACCTTCTTAATCAGTTGAGCTTGACCTCTGTTCTTCTGAAAGTCCGCAAAATACCTTACAATATGACCAGTTAGATATCTCCAATTCCAATGACATACGGTGAGAGGGTCTGTTGCAGCTAAATCCACAGTACCGCCTTTACCGATAAACTTCACGGTCTCATTCTTAGCGTACTGCAGTGGAATCTCTATCGAACGCCCACCAGTCTGGGTTGACCTCTTCCCTTTCTTACTTAGAAGATACCAGAAGGGCGTAGCATTAAATATCTGGTCTACAATCTCTTTTCGACGTAGATACCAGGTTGTCGTATACATAGTATTTAGCTGTTCGGTCAGTGTTGGATTTGCCATACTTACTCCTTATCGTAGTATTTATGCTGCGTTTCCAAATGCCTTCTTGTATGCGAGCGCAGCAGCCTCATCTTTCGATAACTGTTTATCCTGCACCACACTTCCAGGCACTCCGCTTTTCTCGGTAGCCTCTCTATCTTTCAACTCCTGCTCTTTCTTCACTCTCTCAGCTTCAGTGTCAGCGTCGGCTTTAGATTGTAGAAGGAATTGTGAGTAACATCTTCCAGCGTTCCAGGAGGGATTTGCTTTAGCTATCTTGAAGATAGCTTCTTGGTTAGCGTCAAATGCAGGCTTTCCATCTCTCCCATCGTGCTTGAGCGCAGTTAAAGCTACATCTACTTGAGCAAAAGTCATTGCGAGACCTTTCTCGGTCTTATCTAATCGACCTGATATATCTTTAACTACTGCTCCAATATCACCCTTGTACTTCTTCCCTATATACTCTACAATCTCACGGTTGGAGGCTGTATCGAAATCAATCTCCCCAGCTCCCTTACTATCGTCCGCTTCACCGCCCTTACCCTTACTCTTACTGTCCTTAAAGTTGAGATAATCTTCGCTAAGCAGTTCCTTATCGGCATCATCGAGTTTGCGTTCAAGGTCAACCTTCGCGTCCTTTAATGATTTTGTTTCGCTTTCCAACGCTCCTAGTTTAGTAAGAGTGTCGGTTAGCTGCTGCTGGACTTCGCCTGCAGCTCCCTTGGTTCCATCGCTTCCGTTACCATTACCTTCATTTCCCATTACTTACCTCCTTGTTTTGCTAGCTTAGCCTTCCAAATCATATATTGTTTCATCATAGCTCTCCACGCGATGTCTCTATCTGTCCCCGTAATCGTCCCTTCGAAATCCACCTTATAAGGTCTATTCTTGTAGAGTCTAATGGTGATGACTCCTTTAGGTTTAGTTTCCACAACCTTTGGTTGTACCTTCAAAGGTTTTGATGGTTGTTGGTTCTGCCCTTTATCAGTTACATCACCCTCTCCCATCTGACCTGGTTTGAATTCTGGTAAATTACTCCTCACCACCTTGAGAGGTACTACAGGCTTAATCCCACCTGCTGAGTCACCTTTCACTACTGTTTGGCTTATGTTCTCCATATTCACCTCCTCCTACATCAGCCTTGCGGCTAGTACGTTATGTTTCTTACACTCCTCGCGTAGATGTCGTTTACTGGTGATTAGTATAGGCGTCTCACAAATATCATTATATACCATAGGTTTAAAGACCTGTATAGATGGCGAGCGTGTACCATCACACTTACACACTGGTAACCACTTCCCACACCGTGTACAATTAGCCATCACATTAGTCTCCCTATACTATCAGCAGTCTTACTCGCTCTCTGTTTCAACATCTCTGGATTACCTGCCATCTTGTTCTGCATCCCAATAAATTCGTTCTGCCCCATAGGCTGCCCCATCGTCTCCTGCGCTTCTGGTAGGACTTGCATAGCATCAATCCACTCATACTCCCTAAGTAGAAGTCTCATAAGGTAGTCTATATTAGCACGAGGATTGTTACCCAACGCCTGTATTAATTCTATAATCTCTCTCTTCTTAACCCTCTTAGTATTAGGCGTCATACTCTCCACATCCACTCGTAGATTGTATTCGCCCGCAATCTCCGTGCCAGTGTGTGCTACCCAATACCTAGCTCCATCGTATCCAACCACTTGTGCTACTCTCTCAGCTGTCCACTTCTTGAAGATAACTTGGTTAATTTTACGGATAGCTTTAACGAGAGCATCCGCAACCACATCCCTCCGTTCATCCATTCGTAGACCGTGCCCAGCCTCCACAACCTCCATCTCATATTTCGTGCGACGTCCTGGGGGAGCCTCTCCCATACTTTGCTTACTCTGTCCCAACAATTCTCGTACATCCGACCTAATAACATCTGTCCACTGCGTGAGGTCGGCGGGGATGTGAGGTTGTAGGAGGGCGACGATTTCGGATGGTTTCCCTTTCGTAAACACAGCTGGTCCGACGGATTCGGAAAGCATCTTATCAACCTCCCCAGGCTCCATTCCTCCCTGCTCTATAAGAAACTTTACGAGAGCTATGCGTCGGTGTAACATAGCTTGCGTCCTCGCTTCATTAACCTCTAGTTGTTGGGGCTCCATAATTTGGACGTCGGAAGGACCCCAGTAATACTCGGTATCCTCATTAAAAGTAAAATCTATGAATGGTAACCCCTCCGTCTGTAGAAGGTCTTCGGTGGGAGGACGTATCCATTGGTCGTAACCAGGAACAAAAACCTTTATCTCCTTTCGCTTGAAATCTCGAATCTCGTGCAACTCAACCAAATCGGTAAACTTAGCTAACTCCTTATAGAAATCTGCACGGTGCAAGTCCTTGTGGAGCATCTCCATATGAGTCCCCTCTAACTTCCCTGTATTCTTATACTTCGGGTCATTCTTTACATCCGCTAATGAACGAATAACGATGTGGTCTACCCAGGGACAGTCATCCAACGTACGGACTCCAAATGGAACTATAAAAAAGTCAGGCATAACACGTACTGCCCACGGCATCCCAGGCTTAACGTTGGTATTATACTCTATCCTCTCATTCTTCGTCTTACCGAGTTGGGTGATAGGAGTGTTTAGTAATTCAGCAACTTGAGCGTTCGCAGTGCGTGCAGCTGTCTGCGACCCTCCGTACAGACTGTCATACCCAATCTTCCCAATCCCTCTATCGGTGTAAAAACAATCCTGCACCATAGTCTTAAACATCGCCTTCATCTCTAATTCTTGTATCAACCAATTATCTACCGACTCCACAATCTTAGCGTGCATATGCATCCCTGGCTTAAATCGGGGAGCAGCACTTACGTAAGGGTTACGGAAGTATACGTTCGGGGTCATCGCACGAAGGGAGGAGTGTACAAGATTGTAGGGAAGAATACCGCTGGTGGTCGTAGAGTATCCACTAAATCTCCCTCTACCATACTCTCTATAAGTATGCCAACGTTTAGCACTCCCAAACGTTTCCTTATACCTTATACCCTGCCCTATCAAATCAGTCCATTGTGCTATATCTGCTTTCATCCCCTACCTATCCTCTGTTGTATTGCGTCCGCTACACTCATACTTCTACCTTTACCTGTCCCTCTAGAAGGTAACTTCCCTGCCCCATATAATCTTTTGTGTCGAAGTCTACGTTGAGCATCAGACCTCGGTCTTCCATACTTCGGTTGTTGGTCATACATTTATTTACCCATCCTATCTTTAATTGCCTGCGCAGTTCCACCTTTTTTGGTGTGGTGTAATTCGCCTCGGTAGGACTTACCTTTTAAGTAACATATCGGCATATATGTGTCTGCCGTCGGCTTAATTGTACGAATCCTCCCACCCTGCTCTCTACACCTCTCAAAACCTGCTGGCATCTGTGTCTCCTATAATTTACCTAAATAAACGTAAAGCACTCCATTATCTATAATATCCAAATCCATCCCATCCACCACTAGACCTGCTGTCCCAAAACTAATGCCAGATTGATTACCGCTTACCGACACATCACCTAACTTGCACTTCCAAATTTCCTTACCTGCTCCATCGTGTAGTATACAATCATCTACATCACTAGTTCCAACAAACCAGAGAGCCATAATTCTAACGAACGTACCTGTTGCAACCACCGACTCAGCTGTGTCCAGCACCCATCTAGCTCCATATTGTGTGTTTGCCATACTATCCTCCTACCTTACAGTTAGTAATTTTAATTATTGAAATTATTAAATTCATACCATCACCTGCTCTACCTGTCGAGTGAATGGATATGGTGACTTATGTCTATTCCTACAACTCTTCCTTATCTCCTCCAACGAAAATGATTGTCTACCTGATGGAAGGGGAGGTCTACCTGGTTCGGAGCGCTGAAATTCGCGTGGCATATATCTCGTAATCTGCCAACTAAGTGCGTCTATAAGGTCGTCGTGCTTACCATACGGAAAGGTAGTAAGCTCCTCCTCGAGTTCCCTCATCCCCCTCTTCATATACACAACCCCATTCTCAAAGAGAGGCGACAATCTATCTTTGATACGAGCCTCCTTAGCAATAGTCTTAGCCTTCACAGCCTCTATTATATAATGTTTGTCGTGCATAGCCATCGCTTCTCTAAACGCTGCCTCGAGGTGAGCATACCTATTAGTTTCGATACGTATCTTAATCGCCCCATCTATATCTGCAACCTGAAATGCGCTGTCTATAAGTTGCTTCCCTGACACTCTCTGCCTCCTATATCTCCTAATGTAGAGACCTTTCTTCGTGTGTTTAACGGAGACTATAGCTGAGTAATCCTGACTCTTCTTCCCCGTTGGAGGGTCTGCTGGGTCAATAGTTACAATTGTAGTACCATCTTCAGGTAACTCCTCTTCTTCATAATACCTATACCAATCAGGATTAAACGACATAAACTCTTTAGCGAGTGGTTTATTTAAGTATAACATACTAAACATATAAGTGCCCATTCCTACCTTAATGGCGTCTAATCTCTTTCTACTAAACCTCTTATATAGTGGCGACCCATCTTCATTGAAGCACGGCTTATCATATACATCCGCTTCCTTCAATCCGATGACGTGATTAATCAGGTCGTAGGATGCCCACCGCGTACCAATAACAATACGTTCGTCATCCTCATCTATAAGGAGAGGTATAGTCAACTTATGAAACCCCACCGCCTTCTCTATATCGTCCTTACTCGGCATAGCCTCTTCCCCAGTCAACTCATCCTTCTTCGGAGCAACCGTATCATCCTCGATAATAACGTTGAAATGCCGACGTATAATATTGGAACCTATCCCTGCAGCCTCGAAAGTACCTTCTGGATGGTCTACAGGTCGCTTAAGACAAGCACACTCATCACTCCACCTCACTTTGCTGAAGTTAGGGATAACGTCAGGAAAGAGTAACTGATAATACTGGTTGTTCTCCACAATGTCACGAACTGTACGGAGAGTCTTCTTAGCGTTGGGAGTTGTATTCGAAGTGATTAGAATACGTATAGTAGGGTCTCTAGTAGCCTTCCACAAACTATACATCGCTGCAGCTATCGTAGTCTTTAAGAATGTTCGAGGTAAGACAATTAACTTATTTGGTCCAGATGTCTGCATAAATTCACACACCCCAGTGTGAAATACATCATCATAGTAGGCTGGGTCTAAGAAGAGTTGTGTGAAGTAACTAAAATTA
>Ga0098068_1000437_pt1 | contig 16503 bp, 29 predicted proteins | sample 26BtaG_FD_75059 | JGI IMG/M metagenome (GOLD analysis project Ga0098068, IMG submission 75059) | Marine viral communities from Cariaco Basin, Caribbean Sea - 26B_WHOI_OMZ_CsCl | ecosystem: Environmental > Aquatic > Marine > Oceanic | place: Caribbean Sea: Cariaco Basin | collected 2014-11-09 | reverse complement strand
TATGCGAGGACTGCGGAAGCAGACTCGTAGAGAGAAGCTACTTTTTGGAGGTGAGATCGATATGAGTGAAAAGAATATAGAGGTCTGGAACGTGGACACGACTTGGCTGAACTACGGCCTGACGCAGGAGAGCATCAAATACAACGACGAGCCGACCGGTCAGAAGATGATCATCCGGGACGGGGAATTCCTCGCCATGGTCAGCGACCGCTACTACCTGTTCCCACACCAAGAGGCCCTCAAGGCAGCCGATGCTGCAGCGAAGATGGTGGGCCTCGAGCAGTTCGTCATGGACACTCCGGGAGTCACGAACCGGGGCCACGTCAGCTACGATGACAAAGAGAAGAGGATGAAGGCATTTTACGGGATCGATGGCATGCAGAAGATCGACGGCGACAACGTCAAGGTGGGCATACAGATCTACAACAGCATCGACGGCTCGAGGGGATTCGGAGCGGGCTTATTCACATACAGGTCGATATGCGGGAACGGAGTCATCTACGGCAAGAAGGACCTGATCAGCATCATGCACAAGCACACGCTGGGACTCGATGCGATAGTGAAGGGGCTTCAATCAACCATGCTGAAGATCATGGAGAAGGCCCACGGGATCGTGGACGAATACCGACGGATGACGCAGGAGCATATCACCGTGGAGATGGTGAACAAGCTAAACAAGGCGACCTTCATCCCTAAGAGCGTCCTGCCGGACAGCCTCAAAGTGCCTGCGGCAGAGCTGGAGGACCTGAGCCAATGGAATGTCTACAACGACATCACGGAGGCGATCTGGCACAACACCAAGAGCGGGCTGAAGACCAAGGAGCTCCAATTCGGAGACCTCCACAGGGTCATGCTCGCTCCCAGATTGAGGCGGATATAAGATGCAGATTCTAGTATCCTGCGAGAAATGCCAGAAGGCCCGGGTGTGCGCCTGCCTCCGGGCCATCGCCCCGCTCCTAGCAAGCTGGGACGAAGAGACTCGTCCCTTCGAAGCTGACAAGCTGGCATCGATCTGCCGGGAATACGTCCCGACGGACGAGCTGGAGGCTTTCGCATGAAAGTCCACGTTGTCGTCGGTCTCTATGGGATGATCTTGAACGATCTCACCGTGTGGACGGACAAGGATGCAGCCATGGCGAAGGCCCAAGAGCTCTGCGAGAACTATGAGGTCGAGCCCTTCGAGAGTTCCTTCGAGGATCGGGAAGGGCTATTCTTTGTGTGCGTTGGGGTGGTTTTGCTTGTATTCTCGTATGGCCTGATTGATGTGCCAGCTCTTATAGTATTTGGTGAATTCTCTTAGGATTTTCTCTATGTCGGGGTCTGCTCTGAAGGTGTGAACCTTACGCTCAGGCATCTTGATCTTCCCTCGCTATCCCTTTAGAACTCTGATAGCATGTTTCTGGGTCAAACATTTCATGTGAATTTTGGCACAGCTCCTCAAGAAGTGAAGGCATAAAGTGAAGACAACCAATGCAATAACCCCCTCGAGAGGCCCTAAGTTCTGGGTGTTTCTCAAACCACCGATTCACCTTGTAATAATCATAATATTCTATGCCTTGAAATTGTTTGTAATCGGGAAAGTCATCTGGAATTAAGGTTATTAATTTATCCTCTACGGGATCAAGATGTTCCTTTCTCGTTTTCATTCTAAATCCTCCAGAATCTTCATAATTTTACGGGTAAGACAACCCTCTCCACCAGAGGGATCACAATCACACATAGATTCATTACAAAACTCTTCTCCATAGTCCTCACAAACATCTATCAGAATGTTCTTAATGGCTTCGAGTTTATCTACTGCCTTTCTCCAAAATATATAGTATGATAATGATTGAACCTCATCACAGAAATCAACGGATTTTAAATTTTCTACTTGTTCAATAGCTTTATCGTATTTCTCAGCCTTCTCCTTGAGTTCCTTCATTCGTTTATGATCAAACTCTGCCTGTCCGACGATGTAGTTTGCGTCATCATGGGCCAGTAGTGGAGAGTCCTGTATGATGTCATAGAACTTCTTGAGTTCATCACGTTCAGTCTTGACCTTATCCAGCCAAGCATCCATTTCCTCGACTTGATATGCATTCCCAATCGGAGTTTTAAGAAGAGTCAGTATAACAGATTTAGGCTTCTCGTCCCAGATGTCAGTCATTCTTCTTCCTCCCTGTATGAGGGGTATTGGCCTTCGCCCATACGCTTCATCTCCTCAAGAAGAAGTCTCCTTGTTTCAATTATGGTCGTCTTTCCGAGAAGCTTGTGGGCGTAGGCGCAAGCTTCAAAGGCCCCATTGATGTAGGCATATTTCTGGATCGTTTCCTCTTCAACCATCACAATCCACCCTCTTCATCATAAATATTGAAATCACAGAATATATTCCTCCTCAATTAAACTATAATGAAGAGGACAATTACAGTAGGGGCATTCATCCATCATGTAAACCTCGGTTTTTTTATCTTTCTTCATGAAAGCATGTCTGTGATTGCATCTTGGACAAACGGGAAGTGGCTCTTTGATATAGACGAATTTATCTAAAGACAATCCTCTCACCTGTTTTGATTTCTTGAAGTTTTTTAGCTAGAACATCGTTTCTTTCCATCAAGGAATGTATTTTTCTGCTATTTTGCTCCATTTCTTTAACTATTTCATCCCGATTCATGTTTATCACATTCCTCCATTCGGAACACGGCTGAGAACTATATGCCTGAATGCTGGGTCGTATTCACCTATGACCTCTCCCGTGTCTCTGTTGATCACATCGTTGCTCTCGCCCTGCACCTTACACCTGACGGCGTCGCCCTTCTCGGGGTAGAACTTGAATCCGAAACCCGTATCAGTCCAAAGGGGAAATGTTCTGACTTTGGTGTGGTATCGGAGGCCATTCGCCCGCCAGAATATCTCCATCTTCGTCATTTGTTTCCAACCTCGTAGATGCAGTCCTTGCAAGTGCGCCCCACGGGGCGTTCCTTTAACTTGTTGCACCATAATTCGTGTAATGTGCCCCTGGGCATGACCTTTATTGTGGCTTCAAGATGAGCGCACTGATGATACTCAGTCATTGAGGAACCTCTATTTCATATTCTTCCTTTTCATCGTCGGGAAGTTCGTCTATTAATGCCTCGAGATCTCCTAACAGCTCTCGGCGGTCTTCTATGTATTTCCGTATTTCATGTTTGAAGTCAACAATGTGTATTCCACTGTAATTGAAATATTCGTCCCTGCAGTTCTTGTCAAAATGCTTCTCTACAAAATCGTCTATCTCTTCTATCCGAGGATGCTCATGCCACTCGACTATTTTCATATCTTCCATCCGTCGCACCGTGTATGACTGTAATACACCCTTATATAAAATTTATGGTTCAATAATCAACAAGTTTTGTGCGCGCGAATTGATTTTAGATGTCATTTAATCGCCTTATCTGGTAAATTTTTATATTTGAAGCCAAGATCACGCCAATCTTCAATACTTATTCTCTCAGTTTTAAATTTCCCATTAGAATATACATGGCGACGATATTCATATATTTCATCAACAATAATTGATTTATTTTTTACAACTATAGCATGAAAACTGCACCATGGGCCGATCCAATCTTTATCATTCATTTTATCGCCAGACCTTTCTGCCTTTCTCTTGTAGAACTCTAGCAATTCGATCTGCGCCGCTTGTGAGTTTCTTCATGGGATATCCGATCTCTTTGAGCCTCAGGCGGATGATGCTCCATTTGATGTCCTGCCACTCCGGGATCCCCAGCATTGTGTTGATGATCTCCTGCTCGAGCTGCCCATCGCTCCTGTGGCCCCCGGGCTCGAAGCTCTCCATCACCGTCTGATAGTTACCTTTTATATGTCGGTCCCAATATTCAGCGAGTGCCTTCATAATTATTCCAGAACGAGACGTCCTCTCTCTATCGCAAATATCATCTATTCCATCTATGACCGTTTGAGCATTAATCTCTCCATCAGTTAATTCGAACATATCAGTTTCTTTATAACTGAAGGACAGGGTTCTTGGATACACTTTGTCTTTCTTTCTTGGTCTAACCAACTTGTTCTATCTCCTTATCGCTTCGACAATACAAACATATCAAATACATTATCTTAGTTGATTCCTCAAAATATATTCCCCAATTATGTTTTCTACAATATTCACAGATTACTTTTCCAAGTTCTTCATCTGTTGATTTACTATTGATTATGTCGACTTCAAATGTTCCTCCTTCAAAAATCCTTTCTTCTCTAGTGATATAATGAAAATGTGATTCCACGAATTCAGGAGGTTCTAATTGCTGTAATTCTTTATAAGAAGATATTGGCAGACGGCCTCTTCCTACACCGTGCTCGTAATTGTGAAGCCATTTATGACATGAAACACAGATCGCTATCGTTATTTCAGGATCGTATCTTATGTGATGGTCTTGGGTTGCCTCCTTCTTGTGGCATACGGCGCAGGACATATTAGTTTAACAAACCTATTTATTTAATAAATAAAAGTTGTTGTTATATACGTTATACGTTATGGCGGGATTCGACAAGCCTTTATGCGCGCGCATGAATTCATATTTGCCGCTGCAGGTGACCAATGGTTCTCAGCCATTCGTCGCACCCCCTGCAGCGCAACTTTTATAAAATATTCATAATAGTAACCTTACGGTGCGATGAATGGAAACAGAGCGCATCGAGAAATATAGGACCGTCATCGACTACGCATACGACTCCCTCGGGAGGGTTTGTAAGGAGACCCGGGTGAAACTGGAGCCTCCTGCAGAGCCCGAAGAGGAAGATGGCCTCGGCAGCAAGTATTTCAACGTTGAGGCATGGGTCGCTGCGGACCACGAAGACGTCAACAACTATCTGGCTAAGAACTACGTGATAGTCCAGCACTATCAGAAGTTCGCCTTGATGGCATTGAAGACACAGGGAGGTGAGTGAACTGGAAAAAATAGTATTCGACCTCGAGATCCCGGGACTACGCAGCATCTTCAGGCCCTATCAGGAGGCCGCCATGGAAGTGATCTGGGACTCCGGAGGCATGTGGAGCAGCAGGGAAGTGCATCGACGGGTCAGCGATAAGCTGAGTCCTGAGACCATTAGCAGGGCCTCCATCATCAACTTCCTCAGGAAGATGGCTGACGAGGGCTATCTGACCTTCGAGGAGGTCACCGGGAAGGGTGGCTACCACAGATTATATACCGCCACGACGTCCAAGGAGAACTTCAAGGTGGCCATGGCAGACAGGATCGTTACACATGTCAGAAGATGCTTCGGAATATTCGCAATCGTTCAGATCGGCAGCCCGGATACCGAGGAACAAGAACAGTCCACGCCAGCCTAAGGAGAGAGGACCGTGTCAATGGGTAGAAGGAGTGAAGCCAGAGGAATACTGCGGCCTTGCAATGGACAAGGATTACTGCGCAGAGCTCGGAGTCGAAACCAGAGTCATTCCTTGCCCGGGCACATTCAAGGAGAGCTGTAGTCATTGGATGAAAAACCGACACCGACTAGCTTCGTCATAGCTGCATTCACAATCGATTCTGAGAAATCCCTCCTCTACGGCAAGCGCAAGACCATTAGTGGTCTAAAGAACGCTGTCGAGAGGGCGGTTGAGAAAGGGGCTGACTATATAAGCCTCAGAATAATCCGTAAGGAGGTGAAATGAGTTGGGAGAAGAAAAGACCCTTGAAGCCTTCAAGAACGCTAACGAGCTCCCCGCAGACGCCTATGGCAGAGCAAGGATGGACATCCTCGAGATGCTCAGCCAAGTCGGCAAGATGGGGAAGGAATACCACGCTGATGGACAGGGTATCAAGGCATATATGAGGCTAGGTCCATTTGAGGCCAGCTTCGAGACTATACCCCAGCCAGTGGTAGGAACCTCGAGATCCCGCAGGCCACAGAAGAAGGCAGAGCCTGAGAAGGCTAAGGCCGTCGTGCAGGAATACGCTGATCTACTTACGTGGAATGACAAGTCTGGACTCCTGTTTGTGGGCACCAAGATGAGGCTCGGAGATAAGTTCGACGAGGTTCATAACAAGCTCAAGGATGCAGGATTCACATACGTTCGCTATGTGAAGGATGTGCCTTACACTGGGGGATGGAAGGGGAACACATGAACGGCGATCACGGAATGATGTGGATCACGATCCTGCTGATCGTAGCACTCTCTATTCATGCGATCTTCTTCTCAAGGAGGTTGTTCAGACGACGCTGAATAAACGAACGGGCCACATGTTCAAGTCCATCGGCTGGACATGGAATCCCTGCTGGGGATGCAGCCACGAGTGCAAATACTGCTACGCCAAGAAGATCGCAGAGAAGTTCGAATGTGGCAACTTCGAGGAATGCCACTTCAGACCCCACTTCCTCAAGGACAAGTTCCCGAACGACGGGACTATCATCATGGTCGCCAGCATGGGTGACATCTTCTGCGACGGCATGAAGGACCACTGGATCGAACAAATAATCGAAAAATGCTTCGAAGCCACCAATAACCGGTTTCTGTTCCCTACCAAGAATCCCTCGAGGGCCATCGACTGGCTGCCCAAGATGGACGGTCTACAGCAGAGGCCCATCATAGGAACCACCCTTGAGACGAACCGGGACACGCCATGGAGTAAGGCCCCCACGCCCACGGAGAGATTTACAGACCTCTGGTATAGCACCGATGAGCACGCATACAGCATCCACGACACATTCCTGAGCCTCGAGCCGCTCAGCGACTTCGACATGCTGACCCTTGTCTACATGGTGAAGAAGATCAGGCCCATCGCCGTGGAGATCGGACTAGAGAACTATACTCACTTCACGGAGACGGTGTCCGACTTCAAGATATGCACGCTCCTGAGATGGCTGAAGCACTACAGGATCCCGTATGTTCTTAAGAAGAACCTCGAGCACATGGAGGCTGCCTGCTTTGGGTAGATACCTCCTCGAATACAACCTCCCGAAGAACATCTGGGTCAGACTCAGGAATGGTGGCCATGGCCCCCGGTGCACGAAGTGCGGACGGTTCCTTGGAGTGGGGGATCCCGTAGTCGCCCGGGGCAGAAACAATGTATCCTCGCAGCCTTATGGCAGGAAGCTCTACCACAGGGCCTGCGCCCTCGAGGTGGCCATAATATGAGTGAAGAACTCAGAGAGCTGATCAGGCAGATACGGATAGAAGAACAGCAAGAGAAAAAACATGCGAAAGACATCCGATTATTCGCTGAACTATTCCTCCTACTACATCAAGACCTACAAGAGATTATCCACCTCCTGAAGCCCCGGATAATATTCACATTCTCTGAGATCGAGAAGCTATATGACATCCTCAAGGAGGACAAAGAATGAGAGTCTCCTGCCCCAAGTGCGCTCATAAATTCGACGTCCGAGAACGGGCCCCGCTAGGATCGGGCACACAGCGCAAGATGAAGAAGATGACCGTGAACAAGGAGCTGCTCCTCGAGGTCCTCCATGACACCGACGAACCACTGACCGTCCGGGAAGTCCAGAAAGTCCTATTCAAGAAGGGCTGGAAACGCTGGCAGCGAGGCGACGGCAAGACACCGACAGGCGGCTGGAACTACCACCACGTCCAAGCCGAGCTCAGCCTCCTCGTGGGGAATGACTGCGTCTGCATGCTGCCCGCCAAAGAGCTCTACGACAAGGGCTTCGAGATGTATGGATCAGACCCGGTCCCCGTCTACTGGATGGACGAGGAACAGCGTCGACGCTATCCGGAGCTCATCAAGTGGCCCAAGGCAATCCAGAGGTTCCCGAACAGGCCCCCAGAGCAGCGTGGTCCTCCTCCCGGACCCTAAACTTTTTTTAGTCAAATCGAATTAATACTTGTGCAGCTCATGAGCGATAAGCCCGTGACAAAGGGAGAGTGTGAGGCGAACGTGAAGCTGGTTCTCGAGAAGATTGAAAACGTCCATGCGGACATCGACGATATAAAATTAATGCTTAGAGGCTCTGAAGGCCGCAATGGCCTCGTCAAGGATGTGAACGAGCTCAAGTCGAAGGGACAGATGGCATCCGGGGCCGTCGGCATCATCGTAGGCGTCGTGGCCTCCATCGTGACCTCTTATATAGTCCACGTCATTCTAGGATAATTGATGGCTTGGAAATACAAGTTCAATCCACTCCAGTTCTTCGTAGTCCTTATGATCATGCAGGTAGTCTTCGGATGGTTCCACGAGCTCACCCACGGCATAGCTGGCCTCCTTGGAGACGGCGTCATAAAAGGCGTCAACATCGGATTCGGAGTATTCTACATCGAATTCAGCACACCACCAACAGGCGTCTGGGGATGGCTGATGCCCTTCGCCGGGGGCCTCGGAGCGGGCCTCGTGGCACTGATAATCGTATGGGCCACAGACCAAGACGACGACGTCAGGATCGCATTCTGGACAGTAGCCCTTACTCAGATATTCTACGGAGTGTCTGAAGGGACCCTCTGGCACCTAGAGCTCTATCATCTGAACACGACGGTAGGCTTCATCGTGATGCTGGCAGCAAACGTTATTGCCGTGGCCACAGCTAGAGATATGTGGTTGATGGAGGAACTCTTGAATGATTCCGACGACTGAGATGCTTATCTGGGTAATGATCCTCGTAGGAGTCTTAACCCGGATGATCCTGCCCTTCCTACGGAAGAGGTCTGAAGCTCGCCTCGATGGAGGAGACCTCGACTTCAACATGCGCTACCTCTACGCAAGCGTCGCAGCACTGATCATAGCCCTCATCACGGCCTCAATAGGATTCATGGCCTACCCCGTCCCTACTGACCTGTCTGACTTCAAGTTCTACATGGCTGCGTGGATATACGGGATCGGCCTCGACTGGATGACTATAGAAGGCTTGGAGTGGCTGTGGCCTAAGCCTCCTTCCTAATTTTTTTATCTCTCTAGGACACGCCTAACGATGGTTCCTTCTCTCAAAGCAGCGTGGGCTATGTCCTGCGGGAAGGATTCTCCGTCGCCAATTGGCACGATGAGGATGTAGTCCAACCAGACGCTGTTCGCACCTGCAGTTCTCTTGTAGAATCTTAGGGAGATCGTGTCCGTCCCGGTTACATCTGCTGCGGTCACATCGAAGACGCAGCAGTAATGGAGATATGCGGCTGTCATTGTTTCTATGACGATTTCCCCTTCTTCGTTTCTATATTCGCCGTCGGTATTGTTGTAGACCCATCTTCCCGTATCATTTAGAACTTGGTTGAGGTCGTAGGCCCTCCACATAGCCATATAACGGCCTTCCGGGATTTCAGTTCCAGCGATAATGTCAAAGTCTACTCTCTCGGCATTGGCGTTCATCAATACGGATTGACCGCCCGAGGCTCCGCCATCCGCTACTACGGTGGATCCCCCGACCAGAGTCTCGTCTTCTGCTTCAGCGAACAGATTAGCTACGAGGGCGTAAGGCACTATGGAATACCACATTTTCCAAGCCTCGATGTCCGCATTTTTATATCCCGTGAACAAAAATCCTGCACCGTCTGCGGCTCTGAACCACTGAGAATCTATATCTGGGATGAGGTTTGTCGACCATACTATTAGAAGTGGGTCTCCGTCATCGTCGAATCCAACCATAAAATTATCCGTCATAGTCGTATTTCGTGCATCGATGGTAAGATCGGCTTCACCTACGAGGCAGTCTCCGATGAATCCGAATCTCATGACGCTGACGTCGGTCCAAGTTGTCTTTACGTTCTGTTCTGGATGTGCGGCTTGCGGATTGACCTCAAGAGAGTATGACCCTCTTCTCAGCGTTATCAAGTTATCTGTATAGAAGTCAGGCGTTTGTGTTGCATTATTAAAAAGCCTCACGCTGAGTATGACTTCTTCAGAGGAGAGAGAGACTATGCTTAGTAACCACGGGTATCTCGTGAGTGTGGCAGAAGTCAATAATTGTATGCTCGTTCTGTCCTGTGGCATATTCCATGCACCACTGATGTATCCGTATATGTCTATTCCGTAAACGTCTCCCTCTTCAAGATGCAGCCGGATTAGACCATTCTGAAGATAGGGATCATTTGCGAATACGTGGTCCTCATCGTAGACCCTAACGCCCGTCCCATCTGGATCGCCGTCATATAGTTCTACTTCTCCGAGGGCTATGTTGGCGTCTGGGACGTCGTATTTCACGTTGAAGTCAGGATAGTCGACTGTTATTCTTCCTGCCTTGGCTTCGTCGCCAGTATCATAAATCACTGCATTTTGAGTGAAAATCATGAACGCAGGATAGGCGACGTTGAAAAGGAGATCGTCTATGTCATAGGGGCTGTCATCAAGCTGGTTCTCTGTGGCCGCCTCTGCATTGGCGATAGTGTCGCTCTGCTTCATATAGACATGCATGTGCCGGACATTCTCAGGGGCTGTCGCACCAACTACTCCATTATGAAACACGAATCTTAAGACAATAGCTTCAAGATCGCCTGTGCCTGTGGTTCCATCCATCGTGTAATCATGTCCGGAATCAAGAAGCGTATTCGCAGTGCCTACTTCTTTTGATAATGTAAGAATGAGTCCTACCTCATCGACAGTGATTCTCATTCTTATGAAATCAGCATCTCCAGAAGGAGCATCTACTGCTTTTTTATCTCCTCGAAAATAGAAGTCATAGTTAATATCTCTATTTGCCACGGCCCCTGTGTCATCCACAGGAACAGACATTGAAACTTCGACTTCAAGATCACCTAACAAGGGAATGGGCAGATGACCGTTAAGCCAAGCTGATCCTAATACCCCAGCGACAGCGGCTTCTCCCATAATTTCAAGTGTTCCCGAACCGTCTAAGATTGCAGTGAAGGGCTGATTGGGAGCTCCAATGTTAACATTCCAAGCCTTCTTCCAAAAGCCCTCAAGAACTTCTCCTGCGAATTCATCACCGTGGAATATAGGGCAGATGATCTCTGCTCCATCCTTCCCTGTCCGAGTGAAGGTATCTGTCCCGATGACTATGCTGTATTCCTCATCGTCATCGTCTACGATGGTGAATAGTGTCGATCCGACGGGAACTGGAACTTCAAAGGCTGGCATTGCTAGGGCTCCAAGTCCACGCCTACTAGCGGGTTCAGAAGATTGTTGACGCCCGTCTCCTGCAGAGCTCTGCGTTGATTGGCGACGAAGTTGACCACCCAAGTCTTGATCTGATTCTCAGTCATGCCCAATATCTGAGATATTTGTGCTGAGACTTGTCTCGTATAGGTCTGGCCCCCAAGGTCAAACACAATCGTCGCTTCCACGCTATCTCCCTGAAACCCGAATCCGGTTATCTCTATCATTTTTCATATCCCCCAATCGTTCTCTACTTCATCTACGTCCGTAATCTGGAACGCCCATGAATAGTCAGTGGTCGTCCCGAAGATTAAAAGATACACCCTTGTCAGGGCCTCATTCTGGCCCGTGAACTTCTTTATGAAGGGCTGATCGAAATATACCCACGCATTGGCATAGGTGTCATGCTGCATGTAGACGAGCCTCTCCTCCTCATCTCTCATCATCTTGAAGAGCTCCATGAGCTGGTTGACCCATGAGAAGGTGGCTGACTCTGTGCCGAGGCTTAGAACTCCGTTCACGAAGTAGGCTTCCGTGGTGTAAGCGAGGAGAAGCCAGAGGCCGCCATCCGTGGGGTCCTGATCCTGCTGTTCATAGAACACCAAGTCGCCGTCGACGGTCATGTCATGGAGAAGGTTCGCCATTTCATATCCCCCAATCGTTGTCTCCTTCGTCTATCTCCTTGGCCCTGTAAGCGTGGGTGTAATAGGAGAGCGTGCCGAGGAAGAATAGCACTATGCCCCAGACATAGTGGTGGCCTTCTGGGGTGTGGTCCTCTACGAAACTGTGTCCCGGACGCAGCAGATAATATCCGTCCTGAACCTTGCCCGATGTGCCATGGGTGAAGACGCAGAACTGCGTGAGCCTGAGGTCATTCGTGAGGTCCTCTCCGAAAGGTCTCTCCCCGGGGACGTCGTGGATGGCTGTGCCATACTCGGCCTTGGCGAACATCTCCCTGAGCTGGTTGAAGCCACCTGAATCGTCTTGACTTCCTCGCATGGTGACATTATAGCCCCTGCGCCTGTAGGCCACGGGGACGTCAATCGTGAGGCTTCCGAACACAGTCATGGGTGATATCCCTCCAATACAATCACACGGTTACGCAGATTAATGATTACCGTTCTAGCCTGCAGAAGCTGCGCCTCGAGATCTCGAACCCTCTCCTCGAGGGTGGGGCCAACCCTGACCAGTTCGAAGAGACGTCTGAACTTAGAACCCTTGATTTTCCGAGCAGCCTTCTTCGGTATGGTTAGGACTTGTCCCGGAGTCAGATGGTGGGTCACGTCCTTGTATGTGATGGTGTAGGGAGTCTTGCCGATATATCGAATGGAGATCATGTTGTTATCCACCTCGATTGATCATCGGTGAGTCGGAGATAGTTCCAGAATTGGGCCTGCTTCAGCTTCGTGGTGAAGTCCGCTGTGACCTTCTCTCCACCCACTCCGCCCACTCGATTCAACTTCACGATCCTGTGGGATCCCGATATCTTGAGGGACATGTCCTCCCACTCTGCGATGAGTATGACGCTGTCCCCGATCTCGATCTGGCTCGTGTTGTAGTGGTCTAGGAATTCACCTCCGATCCTGAGGGTCGCAGAGTTCCTCTTGGTGAGCTCGACGTATGCTCTCTGACGGGCCATGCCATTAGTGACTATATCCGCATCCCGGAGGGTGAACCAGTATTCCTTCCCCTTGGCTGTGATCTCCTCGTTATCTCGGACGACGCCTGAGACACGGTTTCCATCAGCGTCTTCGCCTCCTATGACTTGGACCACGTTCGCATAGTCAGACCAGTCGAATGTCTTGTTGAGCACCTTGATATTCGGCGTGGTTCCCGGTTCATCACTCGTCGTTGCGGCTTTCAGGATCACGGAGGCCGTCTTGTCTGAGCCTCGCCTCGTCGTGAAGGTGATAGTATAGGTGCCGTTGTCCTTTGTGACGTAGAACTCTGCGCCTGCGAGATCGGCGAGCTTCCTCACGCCCGTGTAGGCATCCTCATAATCGGTGTCGAGGCTTACGGCATCCGTTTTCTCTGTGATATCGAATTCATAGACGTAGGGATCGGGACCATTATCGTCGAGGTAGCAGTGAATCTTGATGGTGGTTTCAGAGGGGTCAACCCCAGCGACGTCTAGATCGAAAGGAGCCGTCTGGTCATCTGCGAGAACGACGGATGCGTTGTCTTCAATATCCCAGAGGACGTCGACTCCATTGCTGATCCCTATTCCTTCTGCGGTGAGGATGCCCCAAGAGACCATTCCACCTGAAGCTGTGATAGCATCCGTGAGGAAGTTTCCTGTGGTGTCACCCCGGTTTAGCCTGATGCCTGTTGGATCGAATATGTAGAACCATCCGTCAGCGTCTCCATCTGTCCCGCATCCGAATATCGCTATGTTGCCGTCTTGGTCCCAGCATCTTGTCCCTCCCACCATGAGACCTGATGTGTTCCAAGGAACAGAGGCATCTGTGAAGTCTACTTCCTCTACGCCGTCCCTGAATTTGTAAGCGTGAAAGCCACTTATTGCATTATTGAAGATATAGGCGCAGTGACCTCCATCACAGGCGATGGTCAGACCTCCCGGGGAACCACTCGCATCTATACCTGTTGTTGTCCAGTTTCCACTCGCTACTCTATAGCCTACATCACGATTATTTCCATCATTCCAGACGATCCAGACTGCGTAGTTGTCATTTGATGCGGCATCGAGGCCATCAATGTCATTGGCTGTTGTCGCTATCTTGGCGACGTAAGTATGAGTGCTGAGTCCTTGATCCCAGACCCATTCCTCAAGGTCATCATTGGGGATGTCAACGACGAATGTGGCGAGATCGCCTGAACCTCCGATAGCTTGCAAGCCCCAGATATTGTGGTTTACAGCTCCTACTATTGAGAATGTGAAGTTGACTCCGTCCGTATTTGATCCTCTTATTGTCCCTGTCGCCGTGTCGGTGACGACGTGCATCCTGCCCAAGTCATCCCAGACAGGTCCGAATCTTACCTCCTCTGCAAAGGCATTATTATTGATGAGAACGAAGGTGATGGTTCCTGTGGCGTCAGCGATGGTTCCTCTATAGAAGTCTGTGGCGGCTCCGTCCCAGATGAAGAAATATACCTTGCTGTCATGCCATGCTACGCTCCAAGAGTGTGTGGTGGAGTTTACAGCAGTGTCTACTCGAGTCCATGCCGTCCCATTGATGCTGTGATAATAGATGATGTCGTTGCCTTCCCGAGTGAAGATGTAGAATCTCTCTGTTGCCCCATCATAGAAGAAGCAGTTATTCGTCCCATTAGAGCCTCTTCCGAAGTCAGCTATCGTCCTAGCATCTGCGAATTCATTTTGAAGCTCAATCGCAGTGAAGGCATATTCAATCGAGCAGTTAGTATAGTCAGTGATGGTTAGAAGGAACTCGTGGCTTGTATCCCAATCCTGCAGGGCCGTGATATACTCGAAGGTTCCCTCTGTGACTTCTGTGAGGGTGATGTCCGTGATCTCAGACAGGATCGCAGTCAAGGCGGCTGCCGTTGTGCTGTCCACGATGCTCTGTGACGTCGTGGGATAGTCTCGTAGGATCGCCGTCCAGTCGAAGCCCGTGATTGGCATGGGCCTCCCCTTCCTGCTGAAGTGTATTGAAGGCTTCTCGATCCTACCGTTGAAGACTATGACGTCGTCCCTCTCGATGTCGATCTCAACGAAGGCTGCGAGTTCTTCGGCTTCCTTTAGAGTGGCTGAACAGGTGGCGATGGAGTCTATCTCCCAATCGAGGTTAATCTTTCCTTGAAACTCTTTATCCACCGTATTCAGTGCGAGTTCATAGGGGAAGCTGACGCTCAAAGCTGGACTCCTCTTCTCTCCATTTCAGTGGACAGGAATCTGCTAACCATTGCAGCCAGCTCCCGGGCCCCGTCCTCGTCGCCTCCGATGAAATTCCCCACGTGGATGCTGATGCTGATTCCTCCTGCGCCTCCCCCTTTCCCTATGTCGACCCGTTCTCCTCTATGAGCCCTGATGGTGGTATCCCGAGGAAGAACACCATGGAAGCCTCCCTGCGCCCCGAAGTCCCATTCATCGCCATCCGACATATCAGGCAGATCAGGAACGGTGCCTCTATCTCTCCCTCCTCTCTTTTTTCCTGTCAGCCAATCCCGGAGAGGCTTGGGCAGGAAGTCGAATATCGCCTCGAACATCCCCTTGACGAAGGAACCGAAGGCCATGATCATCGATTCGAAGACCTCGCCCCAATCAGTGGTTACTAGGGCCCTCCCTGCGGCAGCTACGGCTTCGAGAAACACTCTCACTATGAGCCAGGGGATCGTCCCAAGGAATCTGCCGAGGCTCTCGAATACCTGATTCCAGTCGACGTTGTCGATGATGTTTCCAACCATCTGTTGAACGCCCTTGAAGGCGTCCCCGATGGCAGTTACAACACCATCCCAATCGCCCGCCTTCAGCATCTCGATTATGTCGAGGACGTTCGTCAGGAGATTGGAGAAGTTCTCCATGAGGTCTGCGATGATGGGTATCAGGGCCTCCCCTATGACGGTCTTGATGTTCGTCATGGCGGCTGCGAATTTCTCCTGTGCGATCTGTGTCTCCGACAGGTTGTCTCCGAGGGCCGCTGCCTTCTCGTTGAGGGCGTCGATCGCTGCGTTCATGAAGGCTGTTTTCTTCTCAGCGTCCGTGAGCTCTGAGGCACTCTTTCCCAGCGTCGCTGCGAAGGTTTCATAGGCCGCATTCGTGTCGACGAGGATGCCGAGGTTGTCGAGAACCATCTTGCTCTGCTTACCCATACCTGTTGTCAGGTCTTGAACAGCCTCGAGCGTCGTTCTGCCCATAGCTGCTCCCACTCGCTGGGCTGCAGCGAACATGTCGTCGAGCTCATTTCTCGGTAGGCCTAGTGCCATGGCGTTGTTAGCAGCCGTCAGGAGATCAACATCGCTGACGGTTCCTTGGACGGCTTCTTGGAGGTTCTCGAGAGTCAGGTCCCAATCCATGACGGGATCCCGCATGTTCTCGAAGGAGGTCCTGAGGGTCTCTGCCTTGGCCCCTAGCTTGATGGATTCCTTTCCAACTCCGACAAGGGAGTTGACGACGTCCCGAGCGAGGAAGCCTGCAGCGGACTTTGCGATATCCTTGAAGGCTCCTGTGATTCCCTTCTTTGCACTGCCCATGCCCTTCTTCGTATCATCCTCTATGACGAGGCGTCCTGCTACTACAACCTTTGGACTTGACATTCAATCACCCGGAAATCTTCGCCATTGCCCTCCATACATTCTTCTTGAGCCTATTCCTGACAGCCCACTCCAAGGCAGGTCTCAGGAATGGCTGGGGTCTCTGGAACCTTGTGCCTATCTCCTCGACATAGGCAGCATAATTGACTAGCAGACCCGTCTTGGGATTACGGACGTGGCCCCCTGCCGCTATACCGAAGTCTACGTCACGAGCTCGTCTGACCTTGTATTCAAAGCG
>Ga0098068_1000434_pt1 | contig 16574 bp, 27 predicted proteins | sample 26BtaG_FD_75059 | JGI IMG/M metagenome (GOLD analysis project Ga0098068, IMG submission 75059) | Marine viral communities from Cariaco Basin, Caribbean Sea - 26B_WHOI_OMZ_CsCl | ecosystem: Environmental > Aquatic > Marine > Oceanic | place: Caribbean Sea: Cariaco Basin | collected 2014-11-09 | reverse complement strand
TTTTGCTAATCTCTTCTCTACCTGCCGTAAAAATATCAGGCAATTCGGCCGCTCCATACTCCCCTACTTTTTCAAGAGATAGTTCTTCCTCTTCGCTCATAGGAGCCACAAACTCACCTGAATATTGCTCTGCCGGTTGACCTATGATTCCAGATAGCCAACCGACCAACTTGTTTCTTACCGGCCCGTAAGGATCCATAGCAACGTCATATTCAGGAGTAGTTCTTTTTGACTGAAAAAAATTACTCATCTTTCACCTTCCTTCTGATTACGTTAGTAACAAATTCAAAATTATACCGTTTATTAAATGACTTGGGGTTTCTCGACGTCATAGCATAAATATATTCTATTCTTTTCTCTGCCGCCCACATTCTCAACCGTGTAATCAATTCAAAACCTATATACCTATTTTCTTTACTTGCGGTAATAGAGGACGATTGGATAAACACAACATCTTTCCCGTCAAAACTCTCAATTGTCGCAAGTAAATATCCATTAAGAGATCCGTTACTTTTACTTACTAAAATCTTACCATCCTTAGAAGACATACTCTCAAGGAGTAGCTTTTCCAATTTCTCGTTTACTGTATTCGGTAGAAGCCTTTTTGCCAATTCGACTATTTTAGGTATCAAAATAGGGTTATCTATCTCTATAATCATTGTTCTAAGTCCAACTCATTGTTTTCCAGGCATAACCAGAATTACCGGTATCAATACAAAAATATAAAATGTCCGCACTTCCGCCTGTTCCTTCCAACATAAAAAACTTACCCCTGTGAAACTCATCTGCGCCAGGCAGGATTTCACCCCGTAAATTCATATTGACTATATCGTCATAAATATTCTTAAATGTTTCCATCAGGACTTTAGTAAGATCCTTGCCGAATTTCTTGACTGCCTCGTCCTGAATTTCGTCAATCTTTGGCATTGTAACCGATTTCTTCGATTTAATTACTGCCATACAAATAATCTCCTAAAGTAATTCAATATTCTCTGCCAAAAAGTCTTTCTTGTCGGATCGGGTAAAACCTGTTCAATTCTTGGCCCAAAGGGATATTCTCCCCTTCTTTTCTTATTCCACATACTATTAGGGTTTGCTCTCTCGGCCCAACCCATTATATATTCTTCCTTTTTGGGTGTAAGAAATTCAAAAATCCCAATAATGAAAAATGATTAGTCGCTGTCAGTTCCGGTTGAAAATTCTCTGCCTGTTTATTCCACCTAATATTCTCCTTGATAATATCCCTATTTGTATTTGCTAAAGATATTGAATGTGTATCTACTTCGTAATTATTACTGTCGTCTTTTTTCATCTTGGCCGTAACAGCTCCGGCGGTTTCCGCCTCAAACCAATACTGCTGTTTCCATAATCTCTTCTGCTGATGAGGAAGCCTAAAATCCAACCGTTTGAATCTTAAAGTCCTCGTATAATCGCTTCCGTCATCCTGAGTAGTAAAATCCACCTTCCTAATATATCCGTCATAGCCACCGTAGAGGATAATCGGGGCATTGCTTAGAAACATCCTGTCATCCCAATAACCGACTTGCTCATCAACGTAATACTCACCCCAAACCGAATCATCCACATACATATCGGCTTCATTAAGATATTCACCTATACAACAAAGGGCTTGCGATTGAGAATATTCCCAAATCTGTAATACATCATATTCATAATCATAGACAATTACTGCATTGTTATAATCAACATCACCATAAGGCACCATCCAACGTATCTGATTTTTCCATTCAACTTCCCAACCATAGATATAGCCTTCCATATTAGGATCGAACTCCTTTAAATATGGAAGTATATCCACTCCAATATCCTCTTCCCTTAGAAGATTCCACCTGTGGAATTTATTATCTATTCCATAGTAATAGATAAAATCTCCTGACACTATTATCGAATTAGCAGAATAGCAACCAACCGGAGTAGTAGAGATCTCAAAATCAAATACATAATATCCGCCTACCCATCTGCCAATATAGGCGTCCCTCTCGCGCATTACCACAATATAGTCGCCGAATATAGCAAGTCCAGTTATCCATAATTGGCCTTCTACAAAATCCTGAAAATACCTATCTGTCCAACTCTCGCAGTTCGCTACATCAGACCACCTCAGGCGTATAGGTTGATTCTGTCCGCCTTCAACTGTCCAAGCAAAAATAACCCTATCTTTATAGGTATCAACATATTTTGCCGTCGTGAATCCGGTAGGCAGATTAGCTAAGTCTTGAACCTGACCTGAACCCGTATATCTTACTGGTGTATCTTTACCATTAGTAGCTATCCACGTTTCACCTAAATTCTCGTCAATAAAGGTAACTACACTCCAAAAGTTAGTACTATCTCCGGTAAATATTATCCTTGCCACATAAGGAGAATCAGTTACCTCAACCGCATTTGTAGTTAAAGTAAGCTGTATGTCCGAATCAACAGACTGTATCTCATACCAAGTAGATCCGGAATGAACATTGCCAGTATCTATCTTAATATAATCACCTGCGCTTAATTCACTCGACCAAGATGTTCCTGTACCCGTAACAATATCAAGCGAGCCTGCGGCTATGGTTATCGTGCCTGTCTGGTAAAGTTTATTTTTATAGTCGCCTCTTGTATTATCAAAATCCCACGCCATAATATCTTTAGTTGTACAGACCATCAGTTGCCAAGTGTTATCAAATTTCCAGAATTGATCTATAAGCAGAACAGGATCGGTCAAGGTAGTGGCATTAAATTTCTCTAAACCCAATCTTCCCTGTATCAATTCGTTAGTAAACTCCATATTCCTTGAATGAGGAGAAAACTGCTTTTGTAGGAATTGCTCAGGAACGTCTAAGACCTGCCCCTTATTCGGTAAAAATACTGGTTCAACTATCAACTTGCCCATATTCTCCTTTATGAAAATGCCACGTAAGTATAAGTTCTTCCGCTTATATTAACATTTTGTACGTTACCAACAGTAAATCCGTCTGCGTCAAGACTTGAAATTATGCCTGTTTGATAATCGCCTGAGTTACTATGTGCATAAAGCCCATCTTGATCTGTTTTCCAGAATCTATGATATGAACCTGAATGATATTGTGCATAGACTATTAGAAACTTTGGTTGAAAACCTATTCCGGTTATTGCCTGAGAGGCTCCACCATCGCCGTTATAGGTTCCTGTTTTTACTCTTGGTATGTTTGACTGTGCCGCCCACTCGCTATTCGTGTACATCAGAACATCACCGGCAGAAGGACTTGAGGGTTTTGCTACCTTCTGATCAGCATATCCTTTAGTTATATATTCAGTATCCGCAGAATGAGAAGTATCCGGGCCTAAAGGATGAGCGGCTAAAGTAGTACCTAATTCTAAGTAATTATTGGTTGTAAGCCTAAAGAGGTTTACATCTGCGGAATTACCAGAGTTCCTTGCTAAGAGCCAGGTGTTATTAAGAAGCCTCGCGTTATCCAAGCATAGCTTACCGGACTTGGTTATTTGAATAACATTGCCGGCTTGATCTATACCAAACATCTCTGCCTGTGTAGTCGGCCCTGTTAGATAATCCTTAGTCTTGGCATAGAGAATAAAGTTTAGGGCGTTGCCTGTTCCTGCGGGCGTGGTAGGATCTCCTGTCCCGTAGGTAAGAAAATCGCCTAGTTTAATACCGACGTAGGTTTCTCCTGCGGTAAAACCCGCAAGAATATCCTCTAACCTATCTTCTAAATCTGTTCTTAAATCCCTGACGTGGCCGGGTTGAGCCTTAAACTTGGTATGATCTGCCGGGATAGTCGTATCCCAATCTCTCGTTAATGCTTTCTCTGCCATAATTCACTCCTTGTTTTATGTTTCTTCTACATAATCAGACATATCATCTGAAGTATAATCTGCCTCTAATTTATCTGACTCTACTTTGAATAATGCCATCTTCCTATCGGCTCTGTCCGTTTCTTCGCCCTCAGATTCTAAATAGTATGCTTTAACCCCATCTTTCAGAATTTCTGCCACATCTGAACCATAAGACCAAGTATCAGTTAATTGAACATTATCAATCTCTTTAAAATGCTCTACATATATTGTATAGGCCTGATCCGCAGACCTTAGAAATTCTAATTTATCAGACGTCCTTCTCCATCCTGTCGGAGCTCCAACAGCAGAGGAATTAAATTGAGCATTAAAATCATCATCAGATAGCCAGTCAATTGTTTTACGGTTACCGTTGCTTAGGTAATAAACTCCGTTCTTTTTAATTCTCGTAACTCCGGAAGGAATATCTGCGTCATAACTACCGCTTGTCAAAGTCGTAGTTGACGATCCAAATATTAGTTTCGACCTTGTAAATCTCGGAAATCTCCTTAACGCTGACTTAATCCAAGTAAAAACATTAGCTTGAAGGGTAGTATCGTTACTATCACCACCCAAATCGGTGATTATTTCATCCCTGATCTCAGAAATTAACATCTCTTACCTCTTTTTCTTTTTAGTTTTTTTAGCCACCTTCTTTTTCTTAAATTTGATTCCGGCCATCTTCTGCGCTTCTCGTAGTATCTCTCCTTTTGTAGCAACCCTTATAAGTCGCTTTCCGGACTTACCCATAAACCTTCCTTCTAAGGCTCCTTCAGGTTCGTCTGGATATAATTCCTTTACGCTGATTACTTCGCCGGGTTGAACCTCGCAGGCCTTACCGTTATATGATACTTTTATGACAGACTTACCAGTATTCTTAAGCATTATCTCCCCCAATCTATTTTGTCGTAATTCTTACAAAACCTTTCGCTCACACAAGGAGCAACTATCACTCTACCTCTTGCTTTATTACGCAAAACACCCGCAGTATCATAAGCTACATCTTCCATATATCTATCAGATTCTTTCTTCCGTTCTTTAATAGAATCCTGCGCCTGTTTCAATAGCCTTTCGCCGACTTTAGGATCACCGGGTAAATGACCTTTCCTCTTGGCCTCGTAGAGTTTCTTCTTAACTGCTCTTTTATCTATCTTGTACTTACCCATAATTTAGCGAGGGGCGAGGTAAACCCGCCCCTCTAAAAAGACTACGCCTGTTTATTATCTAGACGCCCATTGGCCTTAAACTTCTTACATACTAAATTAGCATAGTATTTCAAAGTTCCTTCCCAATTGGTACGCACGGAAGCATTACGTTTCAAAATGCCGCCGTGAGCGTCTGCCTCTAACCACTTGAAAGGCTCACACATTTCAGCAATCGTAAATGTGTCGAAATCCACAAACAATACCATAAAATCTGCTTGCGACATTTCGGGACAATCGTAGTCAAGCATTACTCCACAATCGCCACCCATAAACTCTAAGCCTTTCCAACCACCTGATAAGATCTCCTTGAGGTTTGCGGTGTTCTTCATAGAAGTTAATAACTGGCCATATTTAGAGAATCCCTTTGGCCCCATAAAGCAAACATCAGGTTTACCATACTCTAAACACTTTAGGTATAGATCTATCATTTGTGCTTCAGTCAGAGTTGCGGCAGTATCTTCTGTTTGAGCGTTTGCCCAATCACTACTCGAACGGGTTATGTTCTGAATGATACTAACATAATCTCCGTCGTCTATTAACCCGGATAAACCCATCATCTCGTCTGCGTTTTCTTTTCTTACCTTTGCGTTGTCAGACCAAGTTGATTCAGTTTCTAAGGTTACACCGGTAGTATCTGCTGTGGAAGAAACCTGTACTGCGGTTCCTGTATCTAAGGTGATATAACCATCTGGTACTATGTAACGGTTGCCCGGATTATCAACTAACAAAGCCGTGCTTGTTGCACCCGTTCCATTTGCTAAACAAAGAACGCCATCGCCATAACTGAAGAACTGGCGGTTAATATCTTTGCGAATGTCGTCCTTCAATGCCTTTATCTCTTCTGAGAGAATAGAGGCAATTGCTTTCTTATCGCCATTTGCGGCCGCCTCAATTGCTTGATCGGTCAATTCCAGAGTTCCGAAAGCATACTTTACTGAGGTGTAGGGATTCGCATAGGTTGATTTTCCGCTTCTTGGCTCCGTGCCTTCAGCAACGGTGTAGATACCAGAATGTCTGCCGGTTCTTGCGGCGATATAGATTTGATTATTGGAGATGGTTACTCCGGCGTTCCTTTTGATTTTGTCAAAAAGTACGCTCTCCTTTGGAAGTTGCGATTGAATAGCCGGTACAATAATCTTTTTTAGTACCGCACTAATATTGGTAATTGTCAAAGCCATCTAAATTCACTCTCCTTTGTCTATTTTATTAAGTTCCTCTTCAAGAATATCCTGAAGATTGTCCATATCAGGTTTCTTACTCAAGGGTGAACCTGTTGCGCCCGGCCCTGCCGATGCCGGTTTTTCTTTCGACTTAAGATATTTCTTAAGTTTCTCTTCCCCTAAGTCCTTTAAGGCCTTGTAATAAGTTTCGCCGGTTTTTTTAATGGTATCTACAAAATCCTGCTCGTCCTTGTAATTCTTCGGGTGATCTTTCAGATAAGAAAGAACCAATCCCTGCCAAATGTTCTTTTCTTTGTCGCTGATAAACTCATACGACTTAGTTATCTCGCCCATTGTTCCTGTAAGGACTTTATGGGCTTTCTCCACCAATACGTTTTCTTCTTTAGCGGAGTTTTCCTCTCTTGTACGGATATTACCTCGCTCTATTGAATCAACCTTTTTGTCTAAGGCATTAATCGACTTGAGAGTTTTCTTAAGCATTTTAGCCATAGGATCGTCAGGATCTAAACCTTCTATCTCCTCTTCGATCTCTTCCTTAGCTTTTTCAATCTTGCCCGATATTACTTCAAGAACCTTTACTACCATTTCAGGATTCTCAACACCTTTCTCGGTGAGGCCTATCACCGCCTCTGCTATCTTAGGATTCTTTTTTAGGAATCCGGCATACTCAACCAATTCCTTGAGTTCCTCGCGTTGCTGAGTAAGTTCCTGAGTTTTTTTTGTGTAGTCTTCTTGTCGCAGGTAACCCTTTTCCCAATCTAAGACCTGAGATTTTTTAACCTTGCGGTCATCTCCCAAATCAAATTCAGACTCTTCGGGCGTTTCCTTCTCCGCTCCTTTAGTTTCTTCTTCGGTTGGCGGAGTTTCCTTAGTTTCTTTCTCTAAGGTTTCTTCAACCTGCTTCTCTACCTTATCCATCATTTGCTCCTTTCAGTTAATCCGACTGCTTCCCGCTTGGTCGGAAAAATGTTTTTAACCCCTTTTAATATCCAACTGTATATTAAGGCCTTCCTCAATTTTCTCCTGAAGAGGATCGGCTCTACTGTTGCTCTTATCAAAAGACAATTTTTCAATCTCAATAGCAAGTCCACTTTCATCCTTTGGCGAAGCAACACCTTCAATAGTTAGCTTTATAGGTTCCCCTTCTGTTATACCTTCCGGCACCAATTCAGGCGGAACAATAAAAATATCTCCTTTGCCTTTGTATTCCCCGTCTTGCGGGCCTTTTTCAATTCGTCTAATCTCTGCCATTTTTTATCTCCTTACACAACAGGCCAATAATTGACCTTTACGTTCTATACATTCCTGAATATCAAAATAATCCTCTACTAATTCTTTAAATTGCAAATACGAGTATCCCCTAAATTTGCAAGCCTTCCCCCAATACCTTCTAATAAAAATATCCGTCGGTGTAGTAATAAGTAGCTTCCTGCCTTGCTTAAGCAATTTTGCAAATTTCTTAATCGCTTTTTGATCTCCGCTTATGTATTCCTCAGAGCCGTATTCACTAGTACCCAAATGTGCAATTACTGATACAACGGTTATATAATCCATTGTGCCATCTAGAAGTGGAATATCGTTTATGCCGCAATTAAAGAAACTCATATTAGGTAATAATCTCTCTTCATAAGGCCTAATATCCGCACCGGTAACATCATACCCACGCTTTGCTATGATAAAGAGCAGTAAACTTCCGGTAGATCCTACATCTAAAACATTCACCCTTTGGCCATCTTTAAGAGGCGGTAAATAATTAAGTACAAAATCCCACTCGGCATTACGGGTATGTACCGGAGAAAGTAATCTATAACCCCAATAGAGAATCTTGAATCTCCATACCTCAGGCAACTTAATTGCTTTGATAAACCTCATTACAAATCTTGCAATCAGGTCTTTCATCTTTTGGCTCTATCAACCGCCTTTGAAACTACCCTATAAGGTAATCCCTTCTGTTTTGTTGTAGAGTAATCGCGCAATTGCGCCTTAGGCATATTCAATAAACCTCTATTGCGCTTGTATAGTTTGCTCGGATTATGTTCTGCAATTGCCATAGCAATTTGCTGTGCCTTGCTCTCTGCCGGCATTATCTACCTCCTTGTGTTTGTCCTTGTTCCATCTGCCTTGCGGCGTCCATTTCCACTCTTAAAAACTCCTGATGTCCTTCCTGATGTGCTAAAAAGGCATTTCTTAACTCTTCTGGTAAAAGCCTGAATTGCTTTGACTTCATAAAATCCTGTAATACTTTTAGATGGGTAGTATGATCTTCAAATTGCTGTGGTTGTGGCCAACTTCCACCTTTAAGCATTTCTTGATTCTCGGATTTTGCTGAGGCCTCATCTGCTGAATGATAAATACCCTCTAAATCCCCAAACTCCATTAACTCCATAGCCTTTTGTTTGGTGATAAATTGCTTTCCTGCCAACTCCATAATGAACTTTTGCCTTTCAGTCTTTGAAGAAGGCATACCAGAACCCAAACTAATCTTGATTCGGCGGTTACCCTGAACATTCTCACCCAAGAAAGTCTTGACTTCCGGCCCTAAATTCTCTCCGGTAATACCCAATATTCTCGGCTCTACATATCTCTTCTCAACAATATCCAAAACCATTTCACTAAAAAAAGCTAACTGTTGCTCAGTCCTAATCAAAATCGGCGCTAATTGAGAATTATCTAAATCGGATAAATTTTCAATAGCTACACCTGATTTTGCCTGATCAGGAATCCGACCTAATGAGGTATCGTGGACTCCGGCCGCATCTTCCATATCCCTTCGTATCCTGTTTATCTCCTGCGTTAAAAACGTCGGCGGAGAAGGCGGAGTTTCAAACTTAGGTTCACCAAACGAAGGATCGTATTTAATGATTTGGCCTACCTGATCATCATATTTAGTTTGCAATTTGCAATTGATAGGCGCTTTTATCTTACCGGCAAACCACTTTTTATACTCTGCCAATCTTGAAATCGTAAAATTATACTCTTCCTGCAAAGAAATTAACTGCTCAACCATACCCTGAGGATAAGGAGCAAGCATAAAATCCAAATAATTAAATTTAAAGAATGGAATCCTGCCTTTGTATTCTTCCGGCAGAACCTCATCTAAAATCAACTTACTTTTGGTACTTACTACCCATCTGCCATCAGGATATTTCTTGTTCGGCAGGCTATAATAGTTATAAACTTCAGAGGCATTTTCGTACCTCTCTTCAGACTGGCCTTCCAACAGGCTAAGCAATTGCCGTTCAACATCTGTCAGACCAATATCCTCTGCCTCCACCTCAACACCATAATTGGCTTCAATATCCTCAATAGATAATACCTTCTTTTGGATTAAGGATTTTTTTAATGGATCGGGAAATATATTGAATGGATGATCTACCTCTACCTCAACCTCTCCAATTTCTGCCTCTACAACCTCGTCGCTCAAAAATGTTTTAGTAGTTGTATTCTTATTGAAGTAAGGTTTTAGATAGCCACAACCGACAGTCAACATATAAGAAAATAACTTCTCTAAAATCCCAAGCATTGAAACGTAGTCCTGACACAATACTGAGTTATTCTTATTAACAGACTGCCAAAAGTTTTCTAATACTTCCTGCGATACTCTTGCGGCGGCTATATCCCTCTCGGTGTTCGTATTCGGCTCGATATTGATATGGGCCTTCATCATTAACATACGCGCCAATAAAGATCTGAATAACGGCAGGATATAATTCGCAGTCCGGCGGGATTTCTTTTTGCGTTCCAGATTCTTTAACTCCCAATGAATACGCTCATCAAGGCCACTCAAAGGCCTCTTCTCTACTGAAAAATACTGTTTGCCATAAAGAAACGCAATATCAGTAAGCCAACCCCTCTCAAACTGAGATCTAGCCTTCTGTAACTTCTCAACAGTCTGCCTTACCATATCGATCGTATCTTTTTCTGACGGGATAATTACAGTAGTTTCATCTGCCATAATTTACTCCTTTTAATCTCCAAATACCTGGCCGCCGCCTTCAACTATCTTCTCAAATTTATCGTCCTCTTCTGCTGTAATCGGCGGGGTTTCTGTGATTGGCGCCATTCCACTCTTAGCTAATAACCGGTCAATTATTTTTTTTAGATAGCTGTTCTGCTCCTTTAATGCCTCACAGGTTTTACATTTCTTATTAAACATAAAATCTCTCCTTTACAGAAGCCTCTCTGCCTCTTCATTATCTAAATCCTTATCTGCCTTAATACGCGCCATATCCGCCCTAACACCATCCCAAAATATCTCTGCTTCGGTAGGTTGCTTCTTTGGTTCAGGGACTAGACTAATTACAGTTATCGCCATCATCAGAGCATCAGCGCGATCCGGAGAAACTACGCCTCTCTTTCTTATTTCATCCTTTGATTCAATGCCTTTCTTGCCGTTAGATTTGAAGTAATATTTGATTGTGGATAATTGTGTTAATAACTTCTCGTTGTTGATTAACTCTATCCGGCCTTCACGCAGTAACTCTCTTAATTTCCAATATTCCTCTGTTCTCTTATTTAGAAACCCATCCCTGATTGCTTTTGCACCACCAATAAATCTCGTTACTGGAATCCCCTGCTCTTTTAATCTATCTGAAACACCGCCCCCAACGCCTACATCATCAATCACTACATAGTCAGGGTTTAATTGTTTGTATAGGTGCATAATCTTACCAACGGTGTGCATTAAGTCTTTATGTGAATAAGCCTCTTGATAGGTCTGCTTCCAGTAGTTCTCACCGCACCGATCCAACTTGGTAATAACAGTTTCGCTATCTCCGAACCGGGCAACATCACAGGCCATTACACTTCCGGCCGGATCCGTATTGGGTACAAAACCTCTATCAAGCGCTGTCTGGATATATTCGTAAGGAACCAAAGTATCTGCTTCCTCAAAATCTTCCCAAGAGTTCATAACATATCTTGCGTAATGATGAGGACTTTCCTTCTCCATACTTTTAAGATCCTCAATAAAATCTTTAGGCAGATTATGAGCATTATCAAATGTTGTAGCCTCAGCTAGAGGGTATCCGGCAGAAGGATTATTCTTCCATAGCCGCCAAATCCAATTATGGCCGTTCGTATTACCAATAACAAAACCGGTATGAAAAGGAACATTAGCCCTTCTTGTACGACCTCTTAGAAACTGAAACTGATCATCTGTTGCAAATTCTTCTGCCTGTTCAATCATAAACCAACCTAAATTTATATTCTTTAAATTATTCAGTTCGTCGCCGTGCCGAAACATAATCACCGAGCCGTTAGGACAAACCACCTCTTTATTTGTATCTAGAGATCTACCGGTATATTGCATAAAATCTTTAATCGTGGAATCCCGAAGATCTACAAACTCTTTCCTGACAATAAGGCCTAAATTATTCGGGATATTATCAGTTAAAGCACAGGCCCTGCTTAATGCAGTTAAGGTCTTACCAGTTCCCCAACCTGCAATAAAAGCCGGATACCGTTTAACAGAATATAAAAACTTCTCTTGAAACGGCTCAAACTTCTTTACCTGTGATCCTCTTAAAGAATCTTTTTGCTTCAGTATTGTTTCCATTTACGAATATAATTAAACTCTTATCACCGAATCCCTCGCCCTTAATATCTGCGGCGATCTTATCCGGTATGATTTTCTTTGCCAAAGCAACAGCAACCTTATCGTTCTTATATGCCCGCTCTACAAAGTGTAGAAGAAAACCCTTATTACCATTCTTCTTGCGGGCTATCCTTAAAGCCTGTCTAAGTTCTTCAACCTCAGGTGCCTTAGGCCTACCATTAGGATTCGCACAATTGCCTTTAGCGAATTTCCCATTAGGTAACCGATTCGTACCGGTTGTAACGGATTTATTCATCACTAATCATCATCCTCAATTCTTTGCTTTCGTTTCTTTTAGTATTAACTAATCCGCTTAAATTATTTAGAATCGGCGTAGCTAAATTATCCTGCTCTAAAACTATTCTTGTTGATTTATCGTTACTTACCAATGTCTTGGTTTTGAGTTCTTTAATCTGCACTACGAGTTCCACTTTCATTTCTGAATTGCCTTTATTTTCTTTGCCTCTTCAAGAATCGCATTGTGCCGGGCAATCTCTACACTATCCAGAATCTTCTGCACCTGATTCTTCTTATCCCGGATATGCTTTAAGAGTTCCTCTTCTTTTGTTTCCGGTAAAGCAGATTGCTCTGCGTGTTCCAAAAACTTAATGCTGTCTTTTAGAAGCCCCAACTCTGCAAGCAAAATCCCAATGTTAAAATTTATCCTGAAATCCTGAGGCCTAAGATGAATACCCTGTTGCCACGCCTCTAATGCGCCATATCTCTTACCGCGATTCTTCAGTTCCAGACCTAACCAAGTCCATCCCGGAAAAGCATCAGGAAAATTCTCGGTGTTGCTTCTGACATAGGACATCTGATCCCTATACGCCCCCAAAAAATAACATAGGCGCGTGGCATAATAGGTAATCAGAAATGTAATCAGTATCTCACTCATAAAATAAAGAAACCGATCCCGCCGTGATCACGGAATCGGCTTATTTAGATAGGGCGTCCCCTATTTATTTCTTAATTATATCTCTACTTTTATTATACCATACGGAAGGGCTAAAAAAGGGCGTTTGTCAAGTCGGCTCGTCGATAAATTTTTTTTCTTTGATGGGAAAATCGGCAAATTCTTCGGTAAAATCAACCTCAATTTCTTTTTTATTGTCTTTTTTTATTGTGTAATCCACCCGGTTAAAGATACTTAATACGAGGCGAAAACATCCCATAGCCTTTTTAAGACTTCTCTTATTGTGATCATTGAATATCAATATAACCTTACGAATCATCCTCTCTTAAAATCACTCCAATGCCGGCAGGTATCACACTTGGGGCTATCTTTATTCTTACAGACCTCGCAGGATTTCTCAAAGGCCTTATTGTCTGCACTAACAGGCATTGGTACGCTAAAGGATCTCTTGTGATGTTCGCAACCTTTGGTCATTTCCTTTCCCTCTTTTTTAATATCCTGAGATATTTGATTTCTTTTTCAACCATCCCCTTATAGAAGGAGATCTCTTCCTCAAGAGATACTACTGATTGATTAAGGCAACAATGGATAATATGCGTTAACTTGTTATCCCGGTAAAAAAGATTAAATTCTGTCATAGCATTAAGCATATTCAAGAAACCTTCCTTATTGGCTTCGTCTTTTGTATCCTCTGTTACCTCAATTCGCCTAAGAAACTTTGGTACTTCTATCTCATTTGCAATCATCTTCATTTCCTCAATACACCGCTTATACTTTAATTCTAGCGCTAAAAAACAATGAGGATCCGGCTCAAAGAGATAGAAACTCCGCAGAATAAAAGGATTGGCATAAAGTATAATTGATCTTAAAAACGCCCTGAATACTTTAAATTGACGCGGGCCGAAATAACCATATTGCCTATTGCCTTTGGGCTTCTTAAAATAAAAGTTAAAATGTATCCACATTACTCAACCCCTTTCTTAATCTTTAATGTGATTAACCCTACAATAACCTCAAACATAAATAAAACCAACCCAATAGTAAAAACCTCAATTAGATCACGCATAACCCCCAAGCTACCGCGTACATCAAGCCGATATTGGCAAGATAAACATACCTTTCTGCTATGGCCTGCTGTATTGTAATCAGGTTACACCACATCCCTATAAATAGCGCATACCAGAATAAACCAAACCCTATGCCGTTACTCCAATTCACAATCAAGGTGATAAGATACACAACACACAAAACTAATGACAACCAAAACTGCCTATCAAGTTTAAGCCAAGTATCGCTGTCCTCTTTTGTAAGGCCGTAGGTGTACATAAACGTATGGTAAAGTCCTATCTTAATCGGAAACAGACAAAATACAAAATAATAGGCAAAAGTTTTTATTACTAAGATGAGTTTTTTTAGGTGAATCTCTCTCATTCGGGGGCTTGCGGTTTGAGAACGGATTTTGATTGCCTCTAGGGTATGGCTTCTTTTTACTAATACTACTAATGGTAACAAGAATATCCAAAACCAATACTCCGGAAACTTAATAAAAAGCAGAGGAGATAATATTCCGCTTAGAGTAAAAAATTGTATTGAGGTAAAATAGAATATAAACGATAGGGGTTTAAAGAGAACCATAAGTAATACACAAGTAGCCGCCATAGAATAAGCCCAACCGGAAAGCCAAACCGCCGCCTGATTATTGGCCGGATTAAGAGCAAAAAGTATCGCCGCCAAGAAGGATATATCACTCCGGCCAAAGGCTAGATATATAAGCACACAGTTTAAGGAATGAGTTACAGTAAGGATTAAATGCTCTCTTTTAGAATCAAAATACCTCTTACCCCGCGCCTGAGCATAAAGATTGGTAAAGAACTCTTGGAATTTGTTTTTGTAAAGGATCTTACCCTGCGGCACCCTAAGATCATCAGACACATATCCATACCTTAAAGTCCTTGTATAGAAGATAATTACTGTTGATATAATTATAACTATTCTACACATTTAATTTCTTTTAATGCATACCCCTCTCTCTTTTCCCCTGCATTATTGTCCTTTCTTTATCTTTTCTCCTTTTACTATAACTCCTTCAGTTAATAATAATTTTCTAATCCATTTTTCTAATTTAGTTAATTCATCAGAATGAATGTGATAATAGCTTAAAAGGGCATTGCCTTTTTTTCTCGGAACTGTTACAAAATAAGCAAGTAATCCAAGCTTATCTTTAGATAGTTTATATTTTACTATATCAACACGTTTTCTATTTCTATATGGCATTATTCTCCTTTCGGTTATTAAGTTAATAGTTAGCTCCCTGTTTTACCAGGTAATAATTTAGCTTCTGAAACAATAATAAATCTTTTAAGAACCAGCATTCCAATAGTTCTAACAAACCAATTTTTTGCATATAAACGATTCAGCTTATCATCTTGATTTTTATTTTTAGCTACATATTCTTTATAGATAGGTATTATTTCTTCAAAAGATAATCTTGTATGTTGTTCTAATTTAATTGCAAATAATTCTAATAATTTCTCCTGTCCTCTGGTAAGACCGCACCATAAAACAAAATTTCCTGTTCTCTGAGGGTAATCAATTTTTTGAATTTCACTTAACATCTTTCTCTCCTTTCGGTCTCGCCCTGTGGAGCAGGTAAAACCGCCGAAAAACCTGCTCGCCTTTGATTTATCTTCCCTTTGCGGAAAAGAAGGGTACGGTTTAGGCATTATCATCAAGGCATTATTATTCTTCAAAAGGTTAAATCTCTAATTCACTAATTATTCCTTGTAATCTACTAATTTGAGTCTGAAGTCTATCATTATTCTCCACAATAGCCATAGCCATTTTACAAAGAGAAGCTCTCTTCTGCTCCTCTTTTCCACAAGCAATAGGTTGAGCCAATCTTATAGATTCTGTTCTTTCATATAAAGTATCAATAGCTTTTGATAAGCAATCAATAGTGAGTTTTAATCTTTCAATCTCATCTAAAACTTGTGATTTCTTCGTTTGACCTTCCATCTTTCTTTCTTCTTGAACTATATTCATTTTTTCCCTCCTTTCGGTGGAGCAGGGGCAGGATTTAAATAGAAAAATATATTAAACACAACACAAGTAAAATTAAACCTAACATCATACAAATATTCTCAACATCTTCTTTTTCCATTTACCCTGCTCCGAGTTGGTTATTTTTTTCTATAAAATCCGTTTGGTAGTTTTTCTACCCATATTTTACTTGTATTGTAGATTATATAACAATTGCAAAGAAAATTACAACAAGAATAAATAATATACCTATCCCCGCACCAAAATTTCCACTTAAATTTTGAAGCTTACATTCTTTCTCCATCATTCCCCCTTTATCGCTTTAATTAACAATAATCTATACATTGAACATATTTACTATTTACCCTTGAAACAACTATATCGGCTTTAACTATTGCAAACCACACAATAGGACTCATTTCGCCATTCTCGTGGTAAGGTATAATTTTTGTATACCCATCTCTTTTTGAGTAACTTATAATATCACAGGAATGTTGCGTAAATATTTCTATTCTTTCTATTTCTCTTTCATCATTTGCTATCGTTTCTATTTTCATCATTCCCCCTTTATCTCTTTGATTAGCTTTCTTCCATCCATTTTTTAATTCCTTTAGCAATATTATTTGCATCTTTCTCACAAAATTCCAGTCCTTCTGCTGTCATAATATGATAAAGAACATCTGATAGTATTTCATTATCAAGTTTATGTTTTAAATATTTATCCATATCGTCACAACATTCATTATATCCTTGTATCTGGTCATATCCCTGTTGATTTTCTTCTATTTGTATTTTCTGTGGTTTATCAT
>Ga0098068_1000431_pt1 | contig 16699 bp, 10 predicted proteins | sample 26BtaG_FD_75059 | JGI IMG/M metagenome (GOLD analysis project Ga0098068, IMG submission 75059) | Marine viral communities from Cariaco Basin, Caribbean Sea - 26B_WHOI_OMZ_CsCl | ecosystem: Environmental > Aquatic > Marine > Oceanic | place: Caribbean Sea: Cariaco Basin | collected 2014-11-09 | reverse complement strand
CTACTTAATCGTAGCATTGGTTATTTTTTCTGGCGGTTCGACATTTATTCACTTAATAAAAAAACAAAAAGCGCAATAGGTTTACTCACCCTGCGCCTCGTATCATTTATCATTACATTTATTTAGCCATACAAAACTACTTACTGCTTGGCTATTTATTATTCATTTACTACTTGCTCATATACTCGATAAGCTTACGGTAATCGTCATCGCTACAGTCTTGGCATAAGCCGCCCGCTGGCATTTGAATCATGCCATTTTTGACAGACTTAACCAGCGCTGGCATACCTTTTTGTTTGATAAGCTGTTGCCATTTGGCACTATCGCCTTTTTTAATCGCATTAAGTGCGCCACTATCGTGACAGGCGGCACATGAGTTATTATAGGATGTTGCAATATCGGCGGCGCCTGCACTACTGATCGTCGCCATACCAATGATTAAAGCAGCACTACTGGCAGCTAAGAAACGATAGCTTTTGGCAAAAATGTCGGTGATTGAGAACATAAGACACCTCATATCTTTTTCGTTCGCTTAATCCATAATTTTATTAAGCGGTTATCGTGCAATGATCATTCACTTTATCTGACTAAATATTGTAACAATATATGTCATATTAATATATATAAATATGGTTTAGCTTTGTTAACAACGTTTATTTAAATAAAAACTTCCACTCAAACACGATTTTATTTACGGTTATGTTGTCATTAATATGAGGGTAATTGCCTTTATTTCAATAACTAAGCGATGTAATAGTATAGAATAGGCATTATCCTAAAACACTTATATTATTAACTACCGATTTTTACCATTCATCTATTTTAGGCATCGCTCAGCGCTCTGCTTTATTCACAAACTTTTCACTACCGTATCTAATTTTTTAAGATTAATGAGTCATTTATGAGTACCCCGTTTAAAGATGTCGCCGCCGAACATGCGGATTTTAATACCAAAGCCCGTCAGCGCATTCAGCAAACTGAATTTATGACGTCAGCGCCGACTTTTCGCCTTTGTCCGCCCGATGTAGGGCTCGAAGTCGCTTTTGCTGGTCGCTCGAACGCGGGAAAATCGTCCGCTATCAACGCCCTAACCAATCAGCGCCAACTGGCACGTTCGTCTAAAACGCCTGGGCGTACGCAAATGATTAACTTTTTTAGTATCGGCGATACCGATACGCGTTTGGTTGATTTGCCGGGTTATGGTTACGCGGCGGTGCCACTTGAGATGAAAAAAGAATGGCAGGTTGAGCTTGAAGAATATCTGGTCTCACGCTCAAGTTTGGCAGGTTTGGTACTGATGACCGATATCCGTCATCCGCTTAAATTCTTTGATGAGCAAATGCTGCATTGGGCAAAAGATGGCGAGTTACCCGTGCATATTTTGCTCACCAAAGCCGATAAGCTTAAATATGGCGCGTCTAAAACTGCGCTGCTTAATACCCGTAAAAGACTTAAGCAGTTGGGTTTAGACTGCACGATACAGTTGTTTTCCGCATTAAGAAAAGAAGGTCTTGATGAGCTGGCAGGCGTCATGGGTAATTGGTATCAATATCAGGCCAAGGAGGATAAAAATGCTGAAGCGTCTGTTATTGAAAACCAAGAAAATAGAATAGAAACTAGCGACCAAAGCGCTGATAAGCAAAAAGGTACTGAATAAATTATCGTATTTGATGATTTAGAGGCTTATTTAAAGGCTAACCTGATTTAAAGACCGCCGCTTTTGCAAACGCTAAGCAGAAATTAAGAAGAGTTTATCATTTATAACGATAAACCCTTCTTTTATGGGTATTTTTTGAAAAATCTATTTGTTAAGATTAAATGGGGTTTTGGTTAAGCACTTAATTTATGCACATAACAATGCCACTAATTCTTGCGGCGTGTCCACTTGATAAGTTGGCTGCTCGGCAGCAAGCTCGCTGCTTGACGCTGTGCCATAATTGACCGCAATACTGGTCATGCCCAAACGATTGGCCATTTGTATATCGTAGATACTGTCACCGATAAATACTGCCTGCGAGATTGACTGCTTGGTGTAGTCTAAGATATCGCTCAGCATTTGCGGATCAGGTTTGGAGCCGGATTCATCAGCACAGCGCGTGATGGTAAAATAGTGATGGCTAGCAGAAGCCTCTAATACTCGATCTAACCCCTTTCTTTTTTTGCCGGTAGCGACCGCAAGCTGTTTATCTTGCTGCTTTAACGTCAGGAGCATATCGTCTATCGGCATAAAAAACGGCGTACGATGGCTGTTCGGAATATAATAATCCGCATAGCTTTGCTGAATGGCAAGCTTTTGCGTATCGCTTGCTTGCGGATATAAAATCTCAATGCCGTGCATTAAGCTTAGCCCAATAATGTCTTTGACGGCCTGATCGGTAGTCGTAAAGCCATGCGCCTCGCCTGCTACATGCATCGACTCAATGATTAGGCCAATCGAATCCATCAAGGTACCATCCCAATCAAAAATAATCAGCGTTTTATCAGCTAAATGATGCTCAGCTGCTAATTCAGAAGTATTGGTTGGCGCTGTTTTGTTAGCGCTAGATGCTGTCATGGACTAACCCTTTACAAATAACAAATGGCAAATATAAAAATGTCACAGGTCCTTATTTGGCGAATGTATGCGCAAATAAGCAACTGTGACGATTGTGTTAAATAGTCATTTCAAAACTGCATTGACTATCAGTCTTTAAACAGCCTTTAAAAAGAAATTTTTAAAACTTATTCAGGCAGCTGCATATCTGCTGGTAACCAATCTTTCATCTCATCTGGTAATGGCGCGGTAATGGTTTCATAGCCAGGAATATCTAAACGCCACGCATGTAAACACAAACGATGCACGCCCGATTTGTCATGCACATTGTATTTATCATCACCTAAAATAGCATGACCGATATGCGCCAAATGTACGCGAATTTGATGGGTGCGACCGGTCAAAGGTTTTGCTTCAAGCAGGCTCACTGGCTGATCGTTCAGCGTAAAGCGGCCATGCACAATGATATCGGTCTGGCTTTCTTTGGCTTGTGGGTCTTGCGCATCTACTTTTACGCGGCGCTCACCGCTAGCCAGCGTATAGCGCAGTAATGGCGCGTCGATACGCTGCTCATTGAGCGCAGGTTGACCTTTCGCTAGGCAAAGATAATGCTTTTGAATGGTTCTATCGACAAGATGCTGCTGGAGCACTTTCAACGTTGAGCGCTTTTTAGAAATCATCAGCAGACCTGAAGTATCTTTATCGATACGATGAATCAGCTCGAGATATTTTTTACCTGTCACTTCGCGCATGGCTTCAATAACGCCAAAATCTAAACCACTACCGCCATGCACAGCAATACCAGCAGGCTTATTAAGTACGATTAGACCCTCATCTTCGTAGACCACTCGCGCCAATAAGCTATTGGCAAATTCAGCGCTGATAATCGGTTTATCACGGGTCGCCAGCTGTACAGGCGCTATACGTACCACGTCTTCACGTTGCAATCTGTCATGCGCTTTACAGCGTTTATTATTAACGCGCACTTCGTCTGAGCGAATCATCTTGTAGATGTGGGATTTTGGCAAACCCTTTAGGCGATTGAGCAAAAAGTTGTCTAAGCGCTGGTCGTGCTGATGGCGCGTGACTTCAAGGTAATTGACCTTTTCAAAGTTACTGATTTCGTCGTCGGCACTTTGCGGGCGCGTTTTACTATTAAAGATAGCGGGCGCTTCGTGGATAGGCTGTTCGGTTGGCATTTTTGAGTTTGTCATTTTTAGTTAGGTATTTACACAAAGATTTGCTATAGTTTAGCATGTTGAGCGCCAATTAAGCAGAGGCTGCGACAATAATTCCTTGTTGTTACAGACAATATTACGCCTTTGCTACTACTGGTTAGTCAGGCAATAGCTGTTATAAAGGTTGCCAAACTTGTGCGTTTCATCTGATTTTAAGGGTGTTATATCCCTTGATATACCCTATAATGCCCCATAAATTGTAAGAACAACGCTGATAATCATCTATATATAGAATGTATCAGTACCCAAAATTTTTAGTACAACGTTTTTTAGTAATATAGTTTTTTATCAAGACAAAACACGCTGATATTAAACGACATCGCTTTGATGAATTGGCTAATAACCATTTTATCGCGCGATAACAACATAACATTTACTCACTACCGCCTAACCACGACTTATTTTGATAATTATTTATCACGCATAACTAATTATCAGCCAGTCCTTTAGCGCACAGTTGAGCAAGTATGGGTCGCTTAGAGCCAGAATCGAGCATCATTGATTGATTATCGATAGCTGCCTAAGTATTGGTGGTCAAACAGAGCACGCGAAGTAGGATAGACAAGAGACACCGCGCCGATAAGCCGGTCATTTATTCTGTTTGCCAAGTACGCCCCGCTGATGATTAGAGCAGCGCCACCTAGCTTTGAGTTACCCCAGATATTTTTGACGTGATAGCCAAAAGAACGATAAATAAAGAATGACCAATTGCTTTACCTAAAAGGATAACCGCTGCACGGCACTGTTTTATGCACTAGCACTTACCGATAAAACAGTTCTTTATTAACAGCGCTATGATTGCTAGACCTTGATTGATTAATTGTGACAACACGATGCTTTTTTGGTAATTGTGACCTCTTAAATCTCAGTCCTTATCCATCGCCGCCCTTACAAGGTGTGCGAATTAAACTTGGATAAATGGCTGTCAAAAAGACCACAAACCCGCGCGTGCCTTAATCGTTAGACCAGGCCTACTCATAATATGATATAGATAGTAGCTTTACACCCTACCTTGTCTATACGAACGTTACCGACATTAGCAGGATAAATGGCTAATACATTTTAGGTTAACAGCAGTTACGAAAAGCTCATGTGCTTGCCGTCATTTCTGCTTTACGTTCTACCGCTCATTAACATCTACTCAGGTTGATTTACCCTTAACCTCACTTGCTCACTTGCCCGAAAGCCTGCCCCGTCGTTGTTATGCGTACTCATAGGATTCAAACATGAAACGCATTTTAATCAACGCTACTCAAAACGAAGAAATTCGCGTTGCCCTTTGTAAAGGTAATCATCTTTACGATTTCGATTTAGAAAACCGTACCCGCGAACAAAAAAAATCCAACATTTATAAAGGTCATGTGACCCGTGTCGAGCCATCGCTTGAAGCGGTATTTGTCGAATATGGCTCACAGCGTCAAGGTTTCTTACCGATTCGTGAAATTTCTGCTGAATATTTAAGCGGCAATCCACGCGATGAAAACATCAAAAAACTGATCAAAGAAGGCGATGAGCTCATCGTCCAAGTTGAAAAAGAAGAGCGTGGTAATAAAGGCGCGGCTTTATCAACTTACGTGTCACTAGCAGGTCGTTATTTGGTGTTAATGCCAAACAACCCTCGTGGCGGCGGTATTTCACGTCAAATCTCGGGTAAATTGCGTGAAGATATGAAGCGTATGCTTGGCAGCTTAGATTTGCCAAAAGGCATGAGCGTTATCATCCGTACCGCCGGTATTGGCAAAACCCAAGAAGACTTGCAACACGATTTAAATCACTTGCTTAATATCTGGCAAGCCATCCAAGAACAAAATCAAAAATATCCTTCACCGCGTTTGGTACATCAAGAAGCTGGCGTCGTGACGCGCGCCGTGCGTGATTATCTACGTGATGATATTGCTGAGATTTGGATCGATAACGAAAACGCTTATATCGAAGCGGCAGGTTTTATCGACGCGGTGATGCCAAAACAAGCTGAAAAGCTACGTAAATACACCGATTATGAGCCGATGTTTTCGCGCTTTAATATCGAAAAACAAATCGAAACGGCCTATCAGCGTGAAGTACGTTTGCCATCAGGTGGCTCAATCGTTATTGACCAAACTGAAGCCTTGGTCTCTATCGATATTAACTCAGCCAAGTCAACCAAAGGCTCAGACGTTGCTGAAACTGCTTATCATACCAACTTAGAAGCCGCCGATGAGATTGCCCGTCAATTGCGCTTGCGTGATATGGGCGGCTTGATTGTCATTGATTTCATCGATATGAATGACAATAAACACCAAAAAGAAGTTGAAAAACGTTTAGTTGATGCTACCAAATATGACCGCGCCCGCGTACAGTTCGGTGATATCTCTAAATTTGGCTTGATGGAGATGAGCCGTCAGCGTCTTCGCCCATCACTAGAAGAATCGACTGGCTATATCTGCCCACGCTGTCATGGTAACGGCATGATTCGTGATTTGCGTTCGCTGTCACTATCGATTATGCGTCAAATTGAGCAAATCGCCTTAAAAGAACGTCAAGGTGAAGTACAGGCAGAAGTACCGACTGATATCGCTGCTTTCTTATTAAATGAAAAGCGTGATGCCTTGGTCTACCTTGAGCAAGACAGTGGTACGCGTATCACGATTTTGCCACACGCGCATTTAGAATCGCCAAACTTTAAGCTGCACTTTAATCGTGATGGTTTTGCCCCATCGAGCTATGAGCGTATTACCGATACCCAGCAACAAGAGCACAGCGACCTAGGTTATAACGTCGATTGGCAGACGGCTGATTCAGTGCGCCCTGAGCAGCAGCCGACGCGCCAGCCCCGTCAAGTAGCTGATAATGGCAGCAATAAAAACAGCCAAGCGACTCCTCGTGCCAATAGTCAGCAGCATGCACAGCAACAGCAGCAAAGCACGACCAGTCATAGCAATGACCATCGTAGCAATGCCAATGCTAGCGCTAGCAATGTAGCAACACGTGTACCCCAACCTCAAACTCAGTCACAAAGTACGCCAACTGTTGCGACTACCGCGGCGCCAGTAGCTTCGCAAAATAATAACGCGACTACCGCCCAACCTCAAGCAGTCGCTTGGTTATCCAACCTATTTGCCCAAGCGCCACAAGCATCGACGACGCCTAAAGTCAGTAGCCATGATGCCGCCGAAGCGATTGAAGCACTGGTAAATACTGGCGCTCAAAGCCTTGGTTCGTTTGGACAAATCGACAACAGCGCCTTAGACACTAACACTCAAGCCGCAGCAGCGCCGCAAACGTCGAGCAATCAGCAGAACACTGAGCAACAGCCGAATACTAATCTTCAGCAAGCCGCTAATAGCAATACTGATGATAGCAACGACGCTGAAGACAGAAGAAGACGCAAGCCGCGTAAATCAAGACCCTCTAAAATGCGTCAAAGAAAAGAGCCGTCAGATGAGCCCAATGGTAATGCTGCTAGCAACAATGTAGAAGACAGCCGCTCAACTAGTACTGACGACAAGCAAGCTGACAGCCAAGATAAACGTCAGCATGATAATCGACGCCCTAATGACCGTAATCGCAACAACCGTCAAGACAGCGGTCGTAATGGAAATGGAAATAGTAATACCGAGCACAATGACGCTGCTAGAAAAGACGTTAATACAACAGATGAGCAAACGCGTGCCAAGCGTAAATCAAACAGCCAGCGCTCCTCACGCGGAAAAATTGAGCGCGGTGAGACGTTAAGTGCGAATAACGAGCACAGCAATAAAGAGACCAGTCATAGCAATGACAAAAATCAGACCAGTACCCGCCGCAACCAAGACCCTAATGAAGTGGTGTTACAGGTCAATGAAGCGGCTACGGAGCTCAAGTCACCCGAAGTTGTGCATTTGTCTTTAGATGACAGCAAATCGGTAACAGCAACGCGCCAAGCGCCTGAAAAGCAAAGCGCTGAGAAAGCTAGCAATGAAGCTGATAAGCAGAAAGCAAGTAAGGAAGACAGCACTCCGGAAAATGCGGATAAGCAGGAAGCCGTTGAGCAAATGACTGACAGTCAAGCTGCTAAAAACAGCCGTGACTCGGTTGATAGTAGTCCAAAAACCAGTACGCAAACTGTGACTGCCGACGCAGCTAAAAGTGACAATCCTGCAAGTGCCGATGCGGTGGTAGCGGCAGCAAAAATGGACGACGCTAAGACAAGCACCACTGAAGACAAAGTACAAAAGTCTGACGCTAACTCTGTAGACGAGCGTAATGTCGAGGCTACGAAACCAGCAGCGGATGAGCAATCGACCTCTAAAAGTCGTAGTGCTGTCAAAACTAGCGACAAAGCTGATGATGTAGCACCTACCGAAGCGCAGAAAACTGCTGCTGATGTTGATGCTAATACAGATAATACTGACAGTAGCAATCAAGCAGCGTTTGAGATTGACCATGAAGCTTTATTTGCCAAGCGTTATGTAACGGCTGAAAAGTTCGGTCAAGCCAGCAATGATCCTCGCGTAGTTCGTCGTCAGCAGGCTCAAGTCTCGTCAACTACAACGTCGAATGAGCAAACGCCTGTGGTAAATGAGCAACGCGCTGTGAACGTTCCAGCTATCCGCGGTACGGTTGGTGAGTTTATCCGCGCAACCTTGCCAGAGGCGCAAGCGCGTTTAGCCGCTGAAGGCGTGATTAATTGCTTTAATGCGGCTATCGCTTTGCATCTAGAGCAAGCTAACGCTGTTAACGTAAAGGTAGATAGTAACAACGAGTCTAAAGTCGAGACTGGCAAGACTGCCAAGCAAGATTTTGACTTCAGTAACTATGGTTATGAGCCTTTAGCAGCGGACTATCTCGCACGCTTTGAGGCGATGACGCAAGCCGTCAGTCAATTTGCCGCAGCGCAGGGTAAAACAGCCGTTCAGCCCCGCCCTATTAGCAAGCGGGCGAGCAACGACCCACGTGGTCAGCATCCTGACTATCAGGAGCCAGCTGCAACCACAGTCGCCGAAGCGGCCAAAAAAGACGCTTTAGCGGCCAACAGCAATGCTGACGCTGACATTAACGTTGACGCTCAGAATGTAGATGCGACTGCGCTGGCCAATCAAAGTCAGACAGAAGATGTCAGCGCTGATAGTGACGAGCTGCTAAAAGTAGAGCAAGCACTAGAAGCAGAGAACGCTGAGCAACCTGAGGTTAATGCTGTAGAAGCGGACAACGTTGAAGTAGCAGATACTGAAGCTAAAGATGCTGACTCTGATGTCGAGCAAAGCGAAAACGAGCAAGCGTCTGAGTCTACTGAACAGCTATCAGAGCAAGCGACGAAAGAGGAAATCCAGGCGGCGAAGTCAAAAACGACCATCGCCAGTTATAAAAACATGATCGAAAATGTGGCCGAGCAACTACTGCCACAAAAAGGCATGTTTAATTTAACGACGCCAAAAGTGCCAAAAGCGCGGACGCGTAAGCCGAAAGCGGAGCATAAAAAGCCGACGCAAGCGGAAAAATCAGAAAATGACGATTCTGATAGCGAAAGCTAATAGCCGTCATAAATAATCTTTTAAAAAATATTAAAGCCCCAAAGTTGTTAGCAACTTTGGGGCTTTTCTATGAATATAGCTTTATAAAGATCTTTTAAAGTCAAAATATCCTAAAAACGCGACGGTATTGCTGATATCAATTTTTTGTAGCCTCTGTCTGCGCAGACACAGCAAGCAAGAAAAATTGATATCAGCAGTGCGTGATGTATCAATATTACTTTTCACTCACTATATATCAATGCCACGTTTTGATAATCCTAATCTTTGAAAAACAAACTTAATGGATAGAAGGCTCGTCTTTATGACGTATCTTATTGATAACCGTAAATAGCGCAACAATCGCAGCGCCAATAATAAAACCGATAACGCCATTTAATAAGGCAGTGGTAAAGCTCTCAAATATGCCAGTCAAATGCGCAATATCTTCAACTTCATGGTGCAAAAAGTTGATGCCGTGTACCAAAATACCGCCACCGACTAAAAACATGGCTAAAGTACCAGCGATTGATAAAAACTTCATCAGTTTGGGGGCTGCCGCAAATAAGACCTTACCGGTTTTTTGGGTAAAATCGCCGTCTTTTTGCATCATATGCAAGCCTAAGTCGTCGATTTTAACGATGCCCGCGACCAAACCATAAATACCGACAGTAATACCAATGGCTAAAATAGACAGCACCAAACTACGCTGTAACAAAGTAGCGGTTGCCGTCGCACCTAGCGCAATCACAATAATTTCTGCTGATAAAATAAAATCGGTACGCACCGCCCCTTTGATTTTTTCTTTTTCAAAGGCGACCAAATCAACGTTTTTATCAGCGTTGGCTTGCCGACGAGCATTTTGCTCTTCATCATCTGGCAGGGCATGCGGCCAAAATCGATGAATCACTTTTTCAGCGCCTTCATAAACCAAAAACAAGCCGCCACACATCAGCAAAAAGGTGATTAAAGGCGGATAAATGGCGCTAATAAGGATGGCTGCTGGCACCAAAATAAGCTTATTAATAAACGAGCCTTTGGCAACCGCCCAAACGACTGGCAGCTCACGATTTGCTGTGACGCCGGTGACCTGCTCGGCATTCAACGCCAAATCATCACCCAATACCCCCGCGGTTTTTTTGGCGGCGACCTTAGTCATGACCGAAACGTCATCGAGTATCACACTGATATCATCAAGTAGGGTTAATAAACTGGCACCTGCCATAGGGTCTCCTTAGAAAGTTAGAAAGTTAGAAAGAAAAATAATAATAGAAAAATTATTTTAATGAATAATTTAATGTTGATGACAGTAGCCTACCTAGACATAAACCTAGATGAAATAGTGCAAATGTATTTTATATCGGCTTTTTAATGGCTATCTGTAAATAATACATTTGCCGATAATATTTACCGTTAATAAAGTTGGCAATGTCAACAAATAGCCTTTGGTGGTTATTTCTAAAAATATGTTAATATAACCAGTATTGCTACTTATCTTTTATTATCAATAAATTGCCCCTCGTCCTTGAAATATATCGCGCTGACAACAAAATCTAGCGTATACGGGATAAGCGTTCATACACCATCTATGTCCCTGTTTTTATATCTATATCTTGCTTAGGCATCACCGCCTAAAGGAAATATCTATGTTTTTACCTTCTTTCTCTAAAGCCACCCCTGCTCGCGCTCTATTTTCTCGCAAGCCTTTATCGCGGATGATGATGAGCGCATTGCTGGTCGCGATTGCCGCAGGCTGCTCGAATAATGCGGCTGATGCGACCAGCAATACAGGCATCGTCAATAGCGCCGAAGCCAAAGTAAGCACCGCGCAAGTCGCCGATAATGATGCAGCAGTGGTCAAAGCCTTACAAGCAAATCTAAAAGCCTCAGGGATTGAAGAAGAAATCATTTCAGCTGTACCAACAGATATGGACGATATTTACTGGGTAACGGCATCAGGCTTACCATCGTTTTTTACCGATAAATCTGGCAAACATATTATCCAAGGACAAATCATCGCCGTTGGGCAAGATGCGCCAGTCGATATCAGTGGCGCTTTGGTTGCCAAAGCCGCGCAAGACGCTCTAAAAACGGTCGATAAAAAAGACATGGTTATTTATCCAGCAAAAGGCGCGACCAAATCAGTTGTTTATGCGTTTACCGATGCCGACTGCCCTTATTGCACCAAGCTTCATGAAGAAATGGGCGATATCAATGCACGCGGTATTGAAGTACGTTATTTAGCGTGGCCACGCAGCGAAGGCAGTATCCCAAAGATGGAAGCCATTTGGTGTAGCGAAGATCGCAAGGCGGCGATGGATCAAGCGAAAATGGGTGCTAATGTCCAAGCGCCTAGTTGTAATAGCCCGGTGAAAGAGCAAATCGAGCTTGGAATGTCGCTAGGGGTACGCGGCACGCCAGCTATCTTTACCGAGTCTGGCCAACAAATCGGCGGCTATCTACCAGCGGCGCAATTGGCGCAAACAGCGATTGATGCCAGCTAGTCATCTATCTTGATATTGCTGACCTTAGCGACAGTGAGATTGGGTAGACGCCACAAGCGCTTATCGGTATGATACGATGAAGCGCTAGGTAAAATTAGCGGTGTATTTTTATACTTTTCTTCTTTATATCAGCCTCATTTATAAACACTTTTATATAAGTCTTTTTATGTAAGCGCTGTCATAGAAGCATTTTTATCCAACTCTATAATCTCTTGAGGATACTGTGAGCAAATCCATCAAACTAGCGATACTTGGTCTGGGCACCGTCGGAACGGGCGTGATCAATCTAATCAATGACAATTTAGATGAGTTAAAACGCCGTAGCGGACGAGACATTGTGATTACCGAAGTCGGTACCCGTCGTCAGCGCGATGATATCGACGCTACCATCGTACAAAATAGTGACTTGATGGCAACTGCTGCCAGTGACAATGTCGATATTGTCATCGAGGTGATTGGCGGTACGACCTTGGCTAAAGATGTGATTATGCATGCCATTAAACACGGCAAACATGTGGTCACTGCCAATAAAGCCTTGCTCGCCGAACACGGCAATGAGATTTTTGCCTTTGCCGAAGCCCATAATGTGCACGTTGCTTATGAAGCGGCGGTGGCAGGTGGTATTCCAATTATCAAAGTCATGCGTGAAGGCCTTGCTGCCAATAAGATTGAGTGGTTAGCTGGTATTATCAATGGCACTGGCAACTTTATCATGACTGAAATGCGTGATAAAGGTCGCCCGTTCGCCGATGTTTTAAGCGAAGCACAAGCACTTGGTTACGCCGAAGCCGATCCAACCTTTGATGTCGAAGGTATTGATGCGGCGCATAAGCTTGCGCTCCTCGCCTCTATCGCCTTTGGGATTCCGCTACAGTTTGACAAAGTTTACTGCGAAGGTATCACCGGTATTACCTTGCAAGACGTCAACTACGCCGAAGAGCTTGGCTACCGTATCAAACATCTAGGCTTTGCGGTACGCCGCGAAGACAACGGTTCAGGTGATGGCCAAGGAAATAACGGCGCGGCTGGTATCGAGCTGCGTGTTCATCCAACCCTCATTCCACAGAACGCCCTACTTGCCAACGTTAATGGCGTAAAAAATGCGGTATTAGTCAACTCGCACCCACTTGGTCAGACGCTATATTGCGGTGATGGCGCTGGTGCTGGAGCAACGGCTTCTGCAGTCATGGCGGATGTCATGGATTTGGTTCGCGTTCTTGGTAGTAAAGATAGCAACAATGAAAGCACGAACGGTCACCATGTGCCGCATCTAGCGTTTATCCCAGAGCAATTATCAGACACACCTATCTTGCGTGCTGAGCAAATGATTACCGGTTACTATCTGCGCGTGCATGCGCATGACAATCCGGGCGTTTTGGCGGATATCACTCGTATTTTGAGTGACGCGGGTATCAATATCGATGCCATTTTACAAAAACCTGCGCATAAGCTGGGCCAAGTACCAGTGATTATCTTGACCCTACCTGTGGTGGAAAGTCAGATGAATCTGGCGATTGAAAAAATCGAGAAGCTCGATACCATTACAGATAAAGTCGTCCGTATTCGCTTAGACGAGCTGGCGTAATCTATCTAGCGATTCATCTATAAACGTGTGACCTTAGCTAGAAACTTTTATTTTAATGACTAAAAAAAACTTTCGTTTCAAATACCGAAAAAGGAAAAATAACGATGTCAAATGATGCAATTGTAATTTTAAATGGCGCCCGTACTCCGATGGGCGGTTTTCAAGGCGCTTTAAAGGACGTCAGCGCAACTGAACTTGGCGCAACCGCTATCAAAGCAGCCGTTGAGCGTTCAGGCGTGAGCGTTGATAATATTGATGAAGTCATCATGGGCTGTATCTTGACTGCTGGTCTTGGTCAAGGCCCTGCCCGTCAGGCGATGCGTAAAGCAGGTCTAAATGATGCCACGGGTGCTGTCACCATCAATAAGCTTTGTGGTTCTGGTCTAAAAGCAGTTATGCAAGCGCACGATGGTATCAAAGCGGGCAGCTTCAACGTCGCAGTCGCTGGCGGTATGGAATCGATGACCAATGCGCCTTACATCATGCCAGGGTCACGCGGCGGTTACCGTATGGGTCATAAAGAAGTCAAAGACCATATGTTCTTAGACGGTCTAGAAGATGCCGAAACCGGCAAATTAATGGGGCAGTTCGCGCAAGAAATGGCCGATGAAAAAGGCTACAGCCGTGAGCAAATGGACGAATTTGCTATTGAATCGCTAAACCGTGCTTTGACAGCGATTAAAGACGACCATTTTAAAGATGAAATCGAGCCTGTCACTTTCAAATCGCGTAAAGGCGAGCAAACGGTTGATACCGACGAGCAGCCTGCGCTTGCCAATGCCGAGCGCATTCCTACCCTGCGCCCTGCTTTTGCAAAAGAAGGCACGATTACAGCGGCAAACGCCAGCTCAATCTCAGACGGCGCGGCAGCGGTTGTGATGATGAAAGAGTCGCAAGCAAAAGCCGAAGGTTTGGATTATCAAGCACGTATTGTTGCCACCGCTTCTAACTCGCGTCATCCAAGCGAGTTCACCATTGCTCCGATTGGGGCGATTGAAAAAGTACTAGACAAAGCTGGCTGGTCAATTGCAGACGTCGATTTATGGGAAATCAACGAAGCCTTTGCGATGGTGACCATGGCTGCGATGGATGAACTTAAAATCGACCACGCTAAAGTCAACGTCGAAGGCGGCGCTTGTGCCCTTGGCCATCCAGTTGGCTGCTCTGGCGCGCGTATCTTAATCACCCTTATCAACTCGCTTAAGCGTACTGGTGGTAAAAAAGGCGTTGCAACCTTATGTATCGGTGGCGGTGAAGCTGTTGCCGTTGCCATTGAACTGGCTTAATTTTAAGCCAATTCAACGTTTGAGCTTTTAAATTCGAAGTTCTGATTTAAAATATCGACTGATTTTCTTAAAATTTTAAGACCGCATAGCTACTAGCTGTGCGGTTTTTTTATACCTAAAAATGACAAATACCGCAAAGCGGTGAACACGCTGTAAGAAAGCCTTAACTTAATTTTATATAGTAACGGCGTCATTTACAGCCTATTACACGCAATTACCTCAAGCGCACACTTTGCTACCTTGCTCATATATCGTATCGAAAAACCTGCTGCTACGATAATAACAAGTTGATGGAGAGGCTGCTTATTAACGATAGCTAGTCCTTAATGATAGCGAGATTCTATTAATAATCATGGAAATATCTTCTTCATCTAATCTTGTTGATTTATAAAATCTAAGTTTAAACCAGTTCAAAAGAAATAGACGACAGTTTTTTAGCAACGCAAATTTTTACTGTATTGCTATTTTATAAAAAATAATTATTAATCCAATCAAATAAATTTACTCATAAAAAAGGAAGATAATAATGAGCCAACTAATTCGTTTAAGAGATATCCAAGCAACTCACCGTGACCTAATTGGTGATGACTATTATGATCCAACTGGTAAAACTGCTTATGGCGTCAATGAAGAAAAAATCGGTAAAATCGAAGGCGCGCTAGTAGAAGATACCACTGGTCGTATTCGTTATTTAATCGTTGATGCAGGCGGTTGGTTCAGCTCAAAAGAAGTTCTAGTGCCAGCAGGTCTTGCTCGTATCGTCGGTGACGACGTCTTCTTTGATAGTTTAACGCAAGCACAAGTGGAAGCGATGGAAGTCTATGATCACGATTATCAGTACAGCTATAAAGAGCAGTACGAAAAAGATCGTCAATCATTCGCTGCTGATACTGTACCAGAAGCAGAGCGTATGGAGATTGCCGACCATGCGTATAATGCGCCAAACACGCTAGAGCTACTAGAAGAGCGTTTGACAGTCAATAAAGACCGCATCGTTGCAGGCTTAGTAAAAGTTGGTAAGCATGTCGTTACTGAAGAGCGCAACATAGATGTTGACCTTGAAGAAGAGCATGCCAATATCCAACGTACCAATGTAGATCGTCCAACAGATCGCCGTATCGGTGATGTAGATAGCAATCAAACGGTCGAGGTTCAATTAGAAGCAGAACGTGCTCGCGTCAATAAAGAAACCTATGTCGCTGAAGAAGTAAACGTTGGTAAAACTACCGAGCGTCATACTGAAACCATCGCTGAAACCATCCAACGTGAAGAATTAGATATCGATGGTGATGGTAATGTGGTTGACCGCGAAGGTAACCTTTTTGACCGCGATGATATCACAGCCGAAGATGTCCGGCGCGCTCGTGGTATGTAATACGCCATACTTGCGCACCTTGCATAATTCTTAAGGAAGATTTCTTAGCAATTGATAATAAGAAATAATAATTAGAAAAATAACAGTTAGCTATGCATCGCGCGATAGTAATGAGCAGCTGAGTGACAAGCTCAGTAACTAAGACCAGAGCTTGCCTCTGGTCTTTTTTTATACCTCTTTTTAAGCTGCCTCACCATTTAAGGAGCACTACCATGATTAACGACGACAATAAAGTTAAACCGCAACAAACCAATCAGCAAGCATCTTTGGCAACTGACTCTACTTCGCACTTAGAGCAAATTGCTAATCATAGCGGTGAGAACAAATTGCCTGCGCCAGATTTGTCCGCTACTGATTTATCCAATACTCATCAGCAGCAAACTGTGTCGAGTCGTTCACAAGAAGGCTTAGAAAATAATTTATCTACTAATTTAGCAAACCATCGAACCGATACAGGCAATGGTGGCTATTTAGAATTATTAGAAGAGCGTCCTGTCATTAATAAAGAACGCTTAGATGTTGGCAAAGTGACGGTAACCAAGCACAGACGCACCAAAACCATTGAGGTGCCTATTGAGCTGGTAGAAGAATATATTACCGTGCGTACCGACTATCAAGACGTACAGAGTCAGGATTTACTATCAGGTGATTATGATGATAAGGACATATTGCGTCATGTTGAGCCGTCGCTAGATAGTAAAGCAGTCGTG
>Ga0098068_1000428_pt1 | contig 16719 bp, 13 predicted proteins | sample 26BtaG_FD_75059 | JGI IMG/M metagenome (GOLD analysis project Ga0098068, IMG submission 75059) | Marine viral communities from Cariaco Basin, Caribbean Sea - 26B_WHOI_OMZ_CsCl | ecosystem: Environmental > Aquatic > Marine > Oceanic | place: Caribbean Sea: Cariaco Basin | collected 2014-11-09 | reverse complement strand
CGCGCCGTCGATCTGCTGCAGCATGATGGCGGTGAGCTGGGCTGCATTTTCCGCCATCGCAGAGCGCGGCGAGCCGACGGTGACCAGCCCTGCCCCGATCCGCAGGGCGCCGCGGGCAGCCAGCCGGGCAGCACCGGTCTTGCCATGGCCACCGGACAAAACAAGGGCATGGCCGTGGGAGTATTTGTGAGCACCATCCCGTTTTCCCGGCAGCTGCGGCGCGACCAGCTTGACGATCTCCCCGTCGGTCGGCACCGCCGGGCTGCGCCCGTCCGCCCCCTCCGTGGGGCTATCCTTCAGGCCGATGCCTTTGACGACCACTTTTCCGCAGGCCTCCGGGCCGTCTTTCAAGAAGTGGCCAAGCTTCGCCCGGTGGAATGAGACAGACAGATGGGCGGGCAACACGCAGCCTTCCGCCCGACCATTGTCTCCGCACAGCCCCGATGGCATATCAACCGCGAAGAACCGGCTGGGGCCGTTTGTTGTGATTTGCTCTCGCGAAAACTCATACGCCCCTCGAATATCTTCGGGAAGCTCGCCTCGAAACCCGGTGCCGAAAACTGCATCAACGAAGAGAGCGCCCCGATAAGGCCAGAGGTCGTTTTCGGAGAGATTTGCCAGTTTCCGCACCGCCCCGACCCAACGCTCATAATTCACCTTTGCATCAGGCGGCAGCTTGTCCGGGTCTCCATACAGAAACACCTCAACCTCCCAGCCGCGCTCCTTCAGCAGGCGCGCCACCACAAAGCCGTCACCACCATTGTTGCCCGGCCCGCACAGCACCACGGCCCGACGCGGGCTTTCACCTTTCCCCAAATACTCCGGGGGTCGGCCTTGGTTGCGCGATTGGTCCGAGTGACCAATGGACGACGAGGGGCTGGCCCCTCGCCCGGCTTCAACAGGCTCTGCCAGTTCCGGCCATTCCTCAAAGATGGCCTCCACCACACCCTGCCCGGCCCGCTCCATCAGTTCCAGTCCGCTCACCTCACCAGAATCAATTGCGGCCTGTTCAATGGCGCGCATCTGCGCGGAGGTCAGAAGGTCGGTCATTGTCATCTCTCTCTTCGGGGCGACGTCGCATTCAGAACGGCAGCTGTCGCATAAATTTCGGGCGGCATTTGCCCCATGTTCGCAAGTTGCACAGTTTGCAGGCGGTGTGATTAAATTTTAGGCACATGCGATCAAATGATGCGCAGTTTCGCCGCAGCTTCACCAGCTTTGGTTGTTCCAAAACAGTAGAAATGATCTGACCATCCTCGACAAGGTTGTGAGGAGCCCCGTGATGAAAAAGATCGAAGCCATCATCAAACCGTTCAAACTGGACGAGGTGAAGGAAGCGCTGCAGGACGTGGGCGTGCAGGGCCTCTCCGTGATCGAGGTCAAGGGTTTTGGCCGTCAGAAAGGCCACACAGAGCTTTATCGCGGCGCGGAATACGTCGTTGATTTTCTGCCCAAGGTGAAGATCGAGGTTGTTCTGGACGACGACCAGGTTGACGCCGCAATCGAAGCAATCGTTGCAGCTGCCAAGACCGACAAGATCGGCGACGGCAAGATTTTTGTCTCTCCCGTGGAGCAGGCAATCCGCATCCGGACCGGTGAATCCGGCTCCGACGCTCTCTGAGCGACAACACGACCACAGTCCAGCCGGGCCACAGGGGCTGCCACCCTGACCTGCCGGACCACACAGACACCAACAGTTAAGATCAGAAGGACCATTGGAAATGAGCGCAGACGCAGTTCTGAAGATGATCAAGGACGAGGAAGCGGCATACGTCGACATCCGTTTCACCGACGTACGTGGCAAACTCCAGCACGTGACGATCGACGTCGATCTGGTCGACGAAGACTTCCTGGAAGAAGGCTTCATGTTCGATGGCTCCTCCATCGCTGGTTGGAAATCCATCGAGAACTCCGACATGAAACTGATGGCAGACACCACCTCTGCTTATGTCGATCCGTTCTACGCAGAAAAAACCATCTGCATTCACTGCTCCATCGTTGAGCCCGACACTGGCGAAGCCTACGAGCGTGACCCGCGCGGCACGGCCCAGAAAGCCGAAGCTTACCTGAAGTCTTCCGGCATCGGCGATGTGGCCTACATGGGCCCCGAGGCGGAATTCTTCCTGTTCGACGACGTGCGTTACTCCAACACCATCAACAAGGTGTCTTATGAAGTAGACGCAACCGACGCGTCCTGGAACACCGATGCCGAGTTCGAAATGGGCAACATGGGCCACCGTCCTGGCCTGAAGGGTGGCTATTTCCCGGTGAACCCGATCGACGAAGCGCAGGATCTGCGTTCTGAAATGCTGTCGACCATGAAGCGTCTCGGCATGAAAGTGGACAAGCACCACCACGAAGTTGCGTCCTGCCAGCACGAACTGGGTCTGATCTTTGACAGCCTGACCAAACAGGCCGACGAGCTGCAGAAATACAAATACGTGATCCACAACGTCGCACACGCCTACGGCAAATCCGCGACCTTCATGCCCAAGCCGATCTACGGCGACAACGGCACCGGTATGCACGTGAACATGTCGATCTGGAAAGACGGCAAGCCACTGTTCGCAGGTGACAAATACGCCGATCTTTCCGACGAAGCCCTGTACTTCATCGGCGGCATCCTGAAGCACGCGAAGACCCTGAACGCCTTCACCAACCCGTCCACCAATTCCTACAAGCGTCTGATCCCCGGCTTTGAAGCCCCGGTTCTGCGCGCCTACTCTGCACGTAACCGCTCTGGCTGTGTGCGTATTCCGTGGACCGAAAGCCCGAAAGCCAAGCGCGTTGAAGCTCGCTTCCCTGATCCGTCCGCAAACCCCTACCTGTGCTTTGCCGCACTGCTGATGGCGGGCCTCGACGGCATCAAGAACAAGATCAACCCTGGCGAAGCCATGGACAAGAACCTCTACGACCTGCCCGCAGAAGAACTGGCCGATATCCCGACCGTTTGCGGCTCGCTGCGTGAGGCTCTGGATGCTCTGGCTGCGGATCACGACTTCCTGCTGCAGGGCGACGTGTTCACCAAAGACCAGATCGAAGGCTACATCGCTCTCAAGATGGAAGAGGTCGAGACCTACGAACACACACCGCACCCGGTTGAGTTCGGCATGTACTACAGCTGCTGATCCCCGATCAGACCAGCAACACCTGGCGCTCCCGTTTGGGGGCGCCTTTTTGTATCCGCCCCTGTGATGGTCGCACACTCTCCCCTTTTGGCAGGGCGATCCGCCAGGCGGCGGGCTGAGTTGGCGATTGAAATTGACATGCGCCCCTGTTGCCGGCTCCATGTCGGCATGATCATCGCCCTTCTCCTCCCCCTTGTGATGCCCGTTGTCGGGGCCATCTGCCTGTTTGCAGCTTATCGGCCCAACCGGCTCTCGCATGTCCTGCTGCAGCTGACCGGCTGGAGCCTTTTGGCACTGACAGCCTGGTATCTGGCTGTTTTCGTCTTTGGTGTCCTCTGACAGCCGTGGGTGGCCCCATTTGCAGGGTCCTGTCCGGTCCGACCTGCTGTCGCTGCGTAAACCAATGCGAAACACTGCAAGCCAACCGCGCCGATTGGCAACCGCTGCGGCATCAATGTGACGGCAAGTTGCCCATGTTTTGCCCAATTCCCAATAGGCGCATTTGCTGACTTCTTATTTTTCTCTCTTATTTCAACACTTTAAGCACACCCATCAACAATCCTCGAAATCCTAAGGAATTTTTCACGCTTCCGACGCCACCGCCTCACTTTCAGCCATTTCAAATTTTAACTTTGTACTCGACCCACCTGAACGGAGGACCCTGACGGTGACACAGGTAGAACAGTACAAAGGCAAGCTGGGCTTTGAGACCCGGCGCCCGGATGCCCTTTCAACCGGCTCTGCGGCAGCAGTGGATACATTGGAAGAATACGGCCACAGCGTGCGCCACTTTCAATCCCGCAGCCCGAACCTGATCGTTCTGGAATGCGACCACTACCGCATCGACCTGCGTTATCGCCGCCACCCGATCAAGCAGACAGAGGTGCAGGACGCAGATAATCGCGCCCATGAAACGCCGCTGCGCAGCTCTCTTGGGGTGACATTTGTACCGCTCTATCCCGATCACTGCGACGAGGAGCTGAGCGAGATGTTGTTGGCGGTCACGCTGGAACGCTTGGTCGAAGAGCTGGAGGCAACCACCGTTCACTGGCTTGATGTGCCATTTGCCATGTCGGCAGATACCTTCCTGGGCGCCTTTGAGGGCGACGAGGATGCGGCACTTGATACGATGGTAGGCCAACAGGCCGCGCCAATTGCCGCCGCATTGACCGCCAAAGAACAGGCCCGCCCTCAGATGGCAGAGGCGGAAGAGACGGCGCATGCCCCGTTGCCAGCGGATATCCTGATCACCGATGTGGTGGCCAAACAGGCGCCGATCATGCAGATCGCCGAGCCCACCGCCGAGCCGGGTGGCGTTGTGGACCACCCCGACAGCGCCATTCCCGATGATATCCTTGCCGCTGTCGCGGCTGAGATCGCCCCCACCCGCCCCAGACTGTCACAGGGCCTGTCAGAGGGCCTGCAAGGTCAGGAAACTGACCGGATCTGGGCAGAGGTAGACGCAAGGCTGGATCAGGCAGAGGACGCGGCGGCGGATGCCCATGAACGGACAGTCACGGACTTTGCCGCCGAAATCGCGGGCTGCGCGTTGAAAGACGCCGATCATGCCGCTCTGTCCCGCCCCAAGGGGCGCGCCTGTTTCCAGCCGATTGAACAGACCGCAGAGCAGCTGTCACAACACTGCGAAGAAATCCTTCAGGAACTGCCACAGGATGCGCCCGAAAGCCCTAACGCCCTGACCCGCGATGCGAGGGCACGGGCGCGGGCCCGCACCAAGGCCCTGCTGGATCATGCCAGCGCACAGCGGCGCGGCATCGCAGGCTGGCTGGATCGGCTGAGCGGGCTGTCTGCGCGCATGATGGCGACGCCCACCTTCGTTCTGCGCAACGAAGCCTCCTCTGGCACCCTGCGAAGCGCTTTCATCATCCTGTGTGGTGCGACTGCCCTGCTGGCACTGCAAAGCTCGGCTGCGATTGCGTTCTAAACCCCTGCGGTTTCGACGCGATCCACCGAGGCCCCCCATTGCGCCAGCAGATCCATACGCTGCAACACAAAGGTATGGATCCCAAAGACCACCGCACGGCTCTGCGGCAGGCGAAGGATCGTCTGCCGCTCGCTGCGCATATATTGCGCGTCTTCGGCACTTGGTCGCGGCCTGTCACCGGTGACCGGGCGGGGTTGGTGCAACGTCGCGTCGGCATACCACAGCGCATTGAACCGCCACAAAGGCCGCCCCACCTGCACCCCGTCGAACAACCGCTGTACGCGGGCCGCGATGCCACTGTCATAGCTGTCGACGGGTGCGTGGATCGCAATCAGCGGGCGCATGAATTTTTCTGCCAGCGTCCAATTCGCCGGAAAGCACAAAACAGCGGCCGTCAGCACATGCTCGCCCGCGCCCTCCGGCTTTTGCAGGATGCAGAAATCCTGCTGCGTGATGCGGCCCAGCGTGCCCATTGGGTCGCTGCTGTCGATCCCGACCTCTGCCCCATCAGGGCGCAGCACCCGATCTGCGCCTGTCGGCAGATCCGGGTAGCGGTCCGCCAGAACCATCGCCAGCAGCTCCTGTGCGGCAGGCAGCGCCTCCTCTGACATCTGCACAACAGCGGCCCGTCGCTGCGCCAACAGCCGCTCCCGCTCCGCCATCTGGGCCGCAAACCCGTCATCCCAGATCAGCCAGTCCTGAGGCGCAAGCGGTTGAATGCCCGGCAGTTTGCGTGGCTCAAGCGGGTTGTAGGGAATGGTTTTCTGAAGAATCGCTGTCATGCCCCAAGTCTTAGCAGCCAACTGCCCTCGCGCCAGTCTGATCCGCTGGATTTCGTCGAAAACGACCCTCAAAGGCGTCGCATTCGCGGTCGACCGGCGGCAGCCATGCGCGCAGATTGGACAGAGATGTCCAGACATGCGACCGCAAGAGGCCCTTCATGAACCAACACCACCGCGATGTTCGCAAAATCGATCCCAGCCGTGGCACAACCCTTGGCGACAACACCCCAAACGACAACGACCGGGTCGAGATCGGACCAACACAGCTTGCCTTTGGCGAATGGGCCGCAGCGGCGCTGGAGCTGCCGGATCTGCAGGCGATGCGGCATTACCGGTGGCAGCGGCTCACCCGCTTCATCAATGACCGCGGCTATGGCGGGCTCTTGGTGTTTGATCCGCTCAATATCCGCTACGCAACCGACAGCACCAACATGCAGTTGTGGAACACCCATAATCCGTTTCGCGCGCTCTTGATCTGTGCTGACGGCTATATGGTGTTGTGGGACTACAAACAGTCGCCCTTCCTTAGCGAATTCAACCCCTTGGTGCGTGAGCAGCGCGCAGGCGCCGATCTGTTCTACTTCGACCGCGGCGACAAGGTGGATGTGGCGGCAGATGTGTTCTCAAACGAGGTCCGCCGCCTGCTCGAAGAGCACTCGGGCGGCAACAAACGCCTGGCCGTTGACAAGATCATGCTGCACGGGTTGCGGGCGCTCGAAGCCCAGAAAATCGAGGTCTTCCCCGGTGAAGAGCTGACCGAAAAATGCCGCGCCGTGAAAGGCCCCGATGAAATCAAGGCCATGCGCTGCGCAAGTCACGCCTGCGAAACCGCAGTGGCGGCGATGGAGGTATTTGCCCGCGAGGCGATCCCCGGCGGCAACATCTCCGAAGATGACGTCTGGGCGGTCCTGCACGCGGAAAACATCAAACGCGGCGGCGAATGGATCGAAACACGGCTGCTGGCATCCGGTCCGCGCACCAACCCCTGGTTTCAGGAATGTGGCCCCCGCATCATCCAGAACAACGAGATGATCAGTTTCGATACCGATCTGGTCGGCTCCTACGGGATCTGTATCGACATCTCGCGCAGTTGGTGGATTGGTGACCAGAAACCACGGGCTGACATGATTTATGCAATGCAGCACGGGATAGAGCACATCCGCCACAACATGGAGCTTTTGGCGCCGGGCGTGAACATTCAGGATCTGTCACGCGCCTGCCATCCGCTTGATGCGCAGTTCCAGAAACAGAAATACGGCTGCATGATGCACGGCGTTGGGCTGTGCGATGAATGGCCCCTGGTGGCCTATCCCGATCAGATGGTCGAAGGCGCTTTTGACTACGAGCTGGAGCCAGGAATGGTGCTCTGTGTCGAGGCGCTTGTTTCCCCCGAGGGTGGCGATTTTTCCATCAAGCTCGAGGATCAGGTGCTGATCACCGAAACCGGCTACGAAAACCTGACAAGCTATCCCTTTGATCCCGCGCTGACCGGCGCGGCTTGATACAACTGGCCGGTCCCTCCCCGCAGGAGGGGCCGGGACAGACTGTGGCGCTACCAGGCGCCTCCGTCTAGCAATGATCGCTCAGAAACTGCTCCAGCTTTTCCGGCAAAATCAGCACGCCTTCTGAATCCGTGACATCAGACAACCGGTTCAGTGGCACCCAGGCAAGAGCCTTTGATTCCGCACTGCTTTGCGGCTCTCCCGCTTCGGCCTGAAACAGGTAGCGCACATCATAGTGCCAATGGCCAACCTCGCGCGGGTTTCGCGGAATGGCGTGGATATCCACGTCAATCACCCGATCAGACAATGGCCGTATCCGCCTGAGACCGCTTTCCTCATAGGCTTCTTTCCAGGCGGTGAAATGCGCATCCGCCAGACCGTCGCAATGTCCGCCCAACTGAAACCAGCGATCCAGCTTGCGGTGATGGGTCAACAGAACCGATGCGCGGTCAGCAGACAGCACAAAGGCAGATCCCGTCACATGGCTGGTTGCAGGATCGCGCTCGAACGCCTTGGGCTCCTTGTCACAAAACGCAACCAAGCGGTCCCACATCTCACGATCCCGCGCTGTCCTTGGAACAAAAGCCCCAATTCCCGCGTAACTTTCAGGATTATTCCCTTCCATGAGGGGCCTCTGTGTCAACATCGCTCACCTTCCCGTGACGTGACGGGCAATAGCCTTGTGCTGCCCCCGTTGCCGACGCACCTTAGGGAGACCCTCCAGCAAAGGCCATCCAAATGCCCATTGAACGCATCACTTTCCCCGGTCACTCCGGCGATCAGCTGGCCGCTCGGCTCGATCTGCCGGATGGGCCGATCCTGTCCACTGCGCTGTTTGCGCATTGCTTCACCTGTTCCAAGGATATCCCCGCCGCGCGCCGTATTTCCTCGCGCCTGGCTGCCATGGGGATTGCGGTCCTGCGGTTTGATTTCACCGGTCTGGGCCATTCGGACGGAGAGTTTTCCAATACCAATTTCTCTTCCAATGTCGCCGATCTCGTGGCTGCGGGTCAGTATCTGGCGGAACGCGGAATGGCGCCCTCTCTGCTGATTGGCCATTCTCTGGGCGGGGCTGCGGTTTTGCGCGCCCGCGCCGGTTTGCCATCTGTGCGCGGGGTCGTCACGCTGGGTGCGCCGTCCGATCCTGAACATGTGACCCATCAGTTTGCCGACGCGCTTGGCCAGATCGAAAGCGATGGCGCAGCCGAGGTCTGCCTTGCGGACCGTCCCTTTACCATTCGCAAGCAGTTTGTCGATGATATCCGCGCCGAGGCGCTGAACACCGCGATCCGCGAACTGGACGCGGCGCTTTTGGTGATGCACGCGCCCCTGGATGCCACGGTCAGCATCGACAATGCTGCCGACATCTTCGTGGCGGCCAAACACCCCAAGAGTTTTGTGACCCTGGACGATGCCGATCATCTGATTTCGCGACCTCGGGATGCGGAATATGCGGCAGATGTGATTGCGGCCTGGGCCGGGCGGTATATCGACCTGTCCCCTCCTGCCCCGCCTCCCGGTGCGCCCGAAGGGGTGTTGCGCGTCAGCGAGGCCGATCCGAACGGTTTTCTGCAGGATGTGCAATCCGGCCCCCGCCATCACACCTATGCCGACGAACCGCTCGCCTACGGCGGGACCAACAAGGGCATGACGCCCTACGGGTTTATCGCCGCAGGTCTTGGTGCCTGCACCTCCATGACCATACGGATGTACGCCCGCCGCAAGGGCTGGCCGTTGGAAAGCGTCAGCGTGGATGTCTGCCATGACAAGGTTCACGCACAGGACGCCCTGCCCTCAGGCCCCGCCAAAATCGACCAGTTCACCCGCGTGATCTACCTGAGCGGCCCGCTTGATAGCGACCAGCGCGCGCGTCTTCTGGAGATTGCGGACCGCTGCCCGGTTCACCGCACGCTGGAGCATGGCGCCAAAGTCATGACCCGGTTGGATGACACCCCGCAGGAAGAACCGCTGGAAGCCAAGCTGCACCCGGCTGAGCTGCCATTCTGATCCCGCCGCACAAGTGACCATCACCCCGCCAGACCGCAGACCGGCACAGACCGGAACCGGCAGGTGGGGGATGGCACCTTACTGATGTTGATTGCAGCCGGTGATGGCATCGCCCTGTGCCACTCCGGCCCACGGTCGGCCCACAGTCAGCCCACAGCGCAGCCACTCTTGCGCCGAAACGGGCGAAACAGCACCTGATATCGCAATCATCCGGGCAAACTGCCTCATACTGACCTCCCAGACTTGCTGTTCTGGCCCTCCTCCTCTAAGAGGCCAAGCATCTGCCGCCCAATCACATAAAGGTGCTTTTGCCCATGATCCCCCGCTATTCCCGTCCTGAAATGGTTGCCAACTGGTCCCCTGAGACCAAGTTCAAGATCTGGTACGAGATCGAGGCACACGCCTGCGAAGCCATGGCAAACCTCGGCGTCATTCCCCGCGAAAACGCGGATGCCGTCTGGAAAGCCAAGGACGTGGAATTTGACGTCGCCCGCATTGATGAAATCGAAGCCGTCACCAAGCATGATGTCATCGCATTCCTGACCCACCTGGCAGAACATGTCGGCTCGGAAGAGGCGCGTTTCGTGCATCAGGGCATGACCTCCTCCGATGTTCTGGACACCTGCCTCAATGTGCAGCTGGTGCGCTCTGCCGACATCCTGCTTGAGGGCATGGACAAATTGCTCGCGGCGCTGAAAAAGCGCGCGCTGGAGCACAAAGACACCGTGCGCGTCGGCCGCAGCCACGGCATTCACGCAGAACCCACAACCATGGGTCTGACATTTGCCCGTTTCTACGCCGAAATGGACCGCAACAAACAGCGCCTGCTCGCCGCCCGTGACGAGGTCGCAACCGGTGCGATTTCCGGTGCTGTCGGCACCTTTGCCAACATCGACCCCCGCGTCGAGGAACATGTCTGCGAACAGTTGGGCCTGCGTCCCGAACCGATCTCGACCCAGGTGATCCCGCGTGACCGTCACGCCATGTTCTTTGCGACTTTGGGCGTTATCGCCTCCTCCATCGAAAACGTCGCTGTTGAGATCCGCCACATGCAGCGCACCGAGGTGCTGGAAGGCGCGGAATTCTTCTCCATGGGGCAAAAGGGCTCTTCGGCGATGCCGCACAAGAAGAACCCGGTTCTGACCGAAAACCTGACAGGCCTTGCGCGTCTGGTGCGCATGACCGTTATCCCGGCCATGGAAAACGTCGCCCTCTGGCACGAGCGTGACATCTCGCACTCTTCTGTTGAACGCGGCATCGGTCCGGATGCGACCGTGACCCTTGATTTCGCCCTGCACCGTCTGGCAGGCGTCATCGACAAGATGCTGGTGTTCCCGGAAAACATGCTGGACAACATGAACAAATTCCCCGGCCTCGTGATGTCCCAGCGCGTGTTGCTGGCGCTGACACAAGCCGGTGTGAGCCGCGAAGACGCCTATTCCATGGTTCAGCGCAACGCGCTGAAAGTCTGGGAAGACCGTGTCGATTTCCGCGAACTTCTGCTGGCAGATGCGGACGTGGTCGCAGCCCTGGGCGAAGAGGCGATCAACGAAAAATTCGACATGGGCTATCACACCAAGCACGTCGACACCATTTTCCGCCGGGTGTTTGGCGAATAATTTCCGCCACTTACCTGCCAAACCTGATCCGGGCCGCTGTACATTGGGACAGCGGCCCTTTTCATTTCCGCAGCCGCTGTTGTGCTTCGGATACGATCTTAGGAATCCATCCAGTCGCAAGGCTTCACTTTGATTTTATAAGGCCGCGGCAGATTTCGTACTATCCTCTCAGATGTGCGCCGGACCCGCTGGCGCGAGTTCAAAAAGGATCGCGACACCTCATGCCCGATTTTATGACCGCCCTGTCCAGCCCCGCCAAAACCGCACTGCGCGGCGCATGTCTTGCCCTTCCTGTTCTGGTCATGGCAACGGCCAGCTTTGCAGCGGGGGGTGGCGATAGCTCTCCTCCACAGCCGACTGAAACCACGAAAGAGTGCAAGACCGGGCGGATCTGGGACGAGCAAAAGAAGCGCTGCGTGAAGATCAAGAACTCTTCGCTTGATGCCGATGGGCTTTATCAGACGCTGCGCGAACTGGCCTATGTGGGCAGGATCACAGATGCGCAGGAGGTGCTTGCGATGATGCCTGACCAAGATGACGGCCGGGTGTTGACCTATTGGGGCTTTACCCATCGTAAGCTTGGCAATCAGGACCTGGCAGAGGCCTATTACACCCGCGCCATTGCCCAGGATCCCGGCAACCATCTGGCCCGTTCCTACATGGGGCAAGGCTTTGTTTCGCAGGGAAAATACGGGCTTGCACTCGCGCAATGGAAGGCCATTCGCGCGCACGGCGGCACCGGCACCTGGGCCGAGGTTTCACTGCGGGATGCGCTGCAGGATGGGCAGACAAAAAGCTACTGATTTTCAGCATTTATTTACGGCTCGCAGCCTAGGGTGGAGCAACAGAAAGAGAATCTTTTTGGCTAGGGCTGATAAATGCAGAATGACAACGCTTTGGCGCTTCCCATGGCGAACCCCTCCGACCCTCTTGGCGATTTCGCCGCGCCTGCCCCGATGGGCGGAATGGATTTTGGCGGCGGTATGGGCGGCGGTGCGCTGGACATGCCCGCAATGGGCGCAGCACCCGCTCCTGCCAAATCCAACCTCAGCGGCAAGGCGAAGGCCGCAATCGTCGTGCGCCTGCTCCTGAACGAAGGCGCTGATATCCCGCTTGAATCTCTCCCCGATGATCTCCAGATCGAACTGACCCAGCAGATGGGCCGGATGGGGCTGATTGATCGCGAAACCCTGCATGCGGTCGCTGGTGAATTTGCCGAGATGCTGGATAATGTCGGGCTGTCCTTTCCAAACGGTCTGGCCGGCGCGCTCAGCGCGATGGAAGGGAAAATCAGCCGCCAGACACACAGCCGCCTGCGCAAGGAGGCTGGTGTGCGCCAGTTTGGCGACCCGTGGGAGCGGCTGCGCTCTCTGCCGCCCGAAGATCTCGCTGAGCTGGCCGAAGCTGAAAGCACCGAGGTGGCGGCTGTGCTATTGTCGAAACTTGACACCGCCAAGGCCGCGCAGATGCTTGTTCACCTGCCCGGCCCCGTTGCCCGCCGCATCACCTACGCCGTGAGCCAGACAGGCGCGGTAACGCCCGACACCGTGGACCGCATTGGCCTGTCCCTTGCCGCCCAGATCGAGGCGCGTCCGGAAGTCGCCTTTGACGAAACACCCGGTCAGCGAATGGGCGCCATCCTGACCCAGGCAGCGGCTGCAAAACGCGAAGAGGTGCTGACCGCGCTTGACGAGGAAGACGAAGAATTTGCCGTCGACGTCCGCAAGTCGCTCTTTACCTATGCGCTGATCGCCAAACGGGTCAGCCCGGTGGACGTTCCGAAAATCGCGCGCGTTGTGGCGCAGCAGGATCTGGTAACTGCAATGGCCTTTGCCACCGACGAAGAGGATGTGGAATCCAGCGAATTCATGCTCGCCAACATGTCGAGCCGCATGGCCGCCAATATCCGCGAAGAAGTCGGCGAATTGGGCAAGGTCAAGCGCAGCGTTGGCGAAAACGCCATGAGCACAATCGTCAACGCCCTGCGCGAGATGGTTGTGGCTGGCGAAATCGAGCTGCGTTCGGCAGAAGACGACGAAGATGAATGATCTGAAGCGCCCGCCGCTTTCGATTAACTTCGCATGGCAACCAACTGATACCTTTCGATAAAGCACCTGCCAATCCGGATACCCTCCAACGGGTAAGGACAAGGTGGGCGCCGTCACGCCCGCCTGCCTTGTACCCCGTTGACCGGGAGGATATGCTAAGGGTCTGATCCTTTTGTTGACACTAGTCAGGCCCTTCGCACATGCCAGTTGATCCATCCACACTGTCCCTTGGCAGTCGCGCCGGGTATTTTGCCTCTAACCTTGTTTTGAGGGGCATCATTGGCGGGTTGGGGCTGGTGCCCTACCGTTGGCGCATCCCCGCAATGGGCTGGGTTCTGCGCAAGGCGGCGCCGCTGGTTGGGTTTCACAAACGCATCCGCAACAATCTCGCGCTGGTCTGTCCGGATCTTCCGCAGCAGGAGGTCACCCGTCTGTGCCATGAGGTCAGCGACAACATCGGCCGCGTTGTGGCCGAGCTTTATGCGGGGGCTCCATTTCTGGAACGCGCCTGGCAGGCTCCGGTGACGGGGCCAGGCCTCGCGGCGCTGGAACAGGCCCGCGCAGAGGGCCGGCCCGTCATTCTCGTGACGGGTCATTTCGGCAACTACGACGCTGCGCGCGCAAACCTCATTCATCGAGGCTTTGAAATGGGGGCGCTTTATCGACGGATGGCCAACCCCTTTTTCAATGAGCACTACGTTCGCGCCATCGAAAAAACCGGCAAGCCAATGTTCGAACAGGGCAAGCGCGGGATGATGGAAATGGTGCGACACCTGAAGAAAGGTGGAATTATTGCAATTGTCGCCGATCTTCACGCACATGGTGGCAAGAACATCGATTTCTTTGGCGAACCTGCCGTCACCTCGCTTGTGCCGGCTGAACTGGCGCTGAAGTACAAGGCGGCGATGATCCCTGTTTACGCCATTCGTCAACCAAACGGGCTCGACTTCGAAATCATCATTCAGGATGAGATTCCACCGACCGACCCAATCACCATGACAACAACCGTCAGTAAACAGCTGGAAGATCTGGTACGCCTGCATATGGGACAGTGGTTCTGGGTGCACCGACGCTGGAAGCCATACAACCCGGACGCAAATCCGACCGGCAGCACCACCGAAGATTGAGCCCCCGTCAATTCAGGCGGGCTGCCCCCAGGATCTCGCCAAAAGGCGCCCGCTGCACCAGGATCGCAGCAGGCAGCGCATCCGGCAGGTTGACGCTAACGGTCAGCTCCGCAGAGCCATCCCATTGGGCAACCGGCTGCAGGGTTTCAACGACATTGGCATAAGACAAGCTCCGCCCGGCCAGCTCACCACGGGTGATGTCGACCGTACGCTCTGGCGTATAGCGAACAAGCTGCACTGAAATCGGGCCGTTCAGGACCGGACCGGTATCTGCCCGGCGCAGCTGAACCGAGATGTCTCCCGCGCCGCTTGGTGTTCCGTCCACCGTGATTGCAACCGCGTTTGGCCGCATCTTGTGTTCGGCAATCACCTCGCCCAGCTTCATGGCGTTTGCACCCACCACATCATCCTGACCATTGATGATCATTTGCGGCGTATAAACCATCTGCCGCCCACCAATCTGGGCATAGCCCTTTTGGCGCAGCGTATGGGCGGGGCTGGCGAACTGGTCCTTCCAGCCGATGTAATCCCAGTAATCAACATGCAGCGCGAGCGGCAGCACGTCGTCTCTGGCGGTCAGCTGATGCAGCAACGCATCGGCAGGTGGACAAGATGAACACCCCTGCGACGTGAACAACTCGACCACCACCAGATCGGATGAAGACCCGGCCGATTGTGCGCTTGCCCCCAGCGGCAACGCCATCCATGCAGCAGCAAGTAGTGTCGTGAGCGTTTTCATTGCACCTTAACCTTTTTACCAGGTCTTTGGATCTAAGGCCGCTGCGGTGAAATGACCAATCAATCATTCTTGAGATCGGCGCGAGCAAGCCGGCCGCCCCGCTTGTTCAGGCCCCATACATTCGCCGGACCATGTAGAACGCCGCGCGGTATACCATTGCATGCAAAAAACATCGGAACAACTATTGAACTGGCCGCGTTGTGCCACAAATACGGTGTAGCGAGTTCCTTTAATTGACATTTCAACGGAGGCCCCCATGCCCATTTCAGTTGGTCAGGACACAGCCAAAACCCGCCGCACACTGTCATCCGGCGGTAAATCGGTTTCCTATTACTCCATCGCCGCCGCCACAGAGGCCGGTTTGGGCGACTTTTCCAAATTGCCTGCCGCGTTGAAAGTGGTGCTGGAAAACATGTTGCGGTTCGAGGACGGTGGTTTTTCCGTCTCGACGGACGACATCAAGGCCTTTGCCAAATGGGCCGAAGACGGCGGCAAAAGCACCCGTGAAATCGCCTATCGCCCGGCCCGCGTTTTGATGCAGGATTTCACCGGCGTCCCTGCTGTTGTCGATCTCGCCGCGATGCGCGACGGGATCAAGGCGCTGGGGGGCGATGCCAATAAGATCAACCCGCTTGTGCCCGTTGATCTGGTAATTGACCACTCTGTCATGATTGACGAATTCGGCAACCCGCGCGCGTTCCAGATGAATGTTGACCGTGAATACGAACGCAACATGGAACGATACACCTTCCTGAAATGGGGGCAGACCGCGTTCAACAATTTCCGCGTGGTGCCGCCCGGCACAGGTATCTGCCACCAGGTGAACCTGGAATATCTCGCGCAGACGGTCTGGACCGACACCGACCAGAACGGCGAAGAAGTCGCCTACCCCGACACGCTGGTTGGCACGGACAGCCACACCACAATGGTCAACGGCGCCGCAGTTCTGGGCTGGGGCGTTGGCGGGATCGAGGCCGAGGCCGCGATGCTTGGACAGCCGATTTCCATGCTGATCCCAGAGGTGATCGGTTTTGAGCTGACAGGCGAGATGGTCGAAGGCACCACCGGCACCGACCTGGTTTTGAAGGTTGTGGAGATGCTGCGCGCCAAGGGCGTCGTGGGCAAGTTCGTGGAATTCTACGGCGACGGGCTTGACCGCCTGCCGCTGGCGGACCGGGCCACCATTGCCAACATGGCGCCTGAGTATGGCGCCACCTGCGGATTTTTCCCGATTGACGAGGAAACCCTGCGCTACCTGCGCAATACCGGGCGCGACAAGGATCGTATTGCTCTTGTCGAAACCTATGCCAAGGAAAACGGGTTCTGGCGCGACGCTGATTATGCGCCGATCTACACCGATACGCTCTCGCTGGACATGGGCACAATCGTACCTGCGATTTCCGGCCCGAAGCGTCCGCAGGACTATACGCCGCTTGATCAGGCCGCGAGCGCGTTTTTCGATGTCGTGAGCGAGTATCGCGGCATTGAAACCGACGCAGAAGCCGAGGCAATGGCAGATGAGGGCCCCGCCCCTGTCGCAGCGGCTGACCCGCGCAAATCCCACCCCGTCAAGGGCGAGGACTATGAGCTGCGCGATGGCTCGGTCGTGATTGCCTCCATCACCTCCTGCACCAATACATCAAACCCTTACGTGATGATTGGTGCCGGTCTGGTCGCCAAGAAGGCCCACGAACTGGGGCTGACCCGCAAACCCTGGGTCAAGACCTCTCTCGCGCCGGGGTCGCAGGTTGTGACAGAATATCTGCAGGCGGCGGGCCTTCAGGAACATCTGGATGCCATCGGCTTCAACCTCGTGGGGTAT
>Ga0098068_1000426_pt1 | contig 16729 bp, 12 predicted proteins | sample 26BtaG_FD_75059 | JGI IMG/M metagenome (GOLD analysis project Ga0098068, IMG submission 75059) | Marine viral communities from Cariaco Basin, Caribbean Sea - 26B_WHOI_OMZ_CsCl | ecosystem: Environmental > Aquatic > Marine > Oceanic | place: Caribbean Sea: Cariaco Basin | collected 2014-11-09 | reverse complement strand
CAAATCAACTCTATCGTCTTCAAAATAAATAACGTCTTAGTGATTTTAGATTTAATTTTTTAGACTGCGTATAAAGTCAAAATTTCGATAAGTGACATATTTATCGCTTTTAACCATATTTCAAAATAACACTTCCTTCTGAACCTGTTTCCGAAGTTTAATCTAATACTGCTCATATGTTGCATCTCAAATTAGAAACTGATCCGCGTTGGGCATCCATAGCCGAAGAAAATTTAGAAGAAATTTTGACCGATCATGCATGGTGTGAGCAAAAAGCCGCCACCAATGCTATCACCATCATTACGTTCAATCCGCAATACGACGATTTGGTGACCGACTTATTGGAACTTGCCAAAGAAGAATTGGAGCATTTTCAAATGGTCCACGAGATCATTAAAAAAAGAGGCTATACTTTAGGAAGGGAACGAAAGGACAATTATGTCAACAAACTCTATAAATTCATGAATAAAGGTGGTAGTCAATTGCAAAGCATGGTTGATAGGCTGCTATTCTCTGCCATGATTGAAGCTAGAAGCTGCGAACGATTCAAAATGTTGTCAAAACACATTAAAGACCCCGATCTTTCAAAGTTTTATTATGATTTAATGGTCAGCGAAGCGGGACACTACACGCTTTTTATCACTTATGCACGAAAATATGGCAAAGATATTGATGTGGATAAGCGTTGGCGGGAATTAATAGATTTTGAGGGTGAATTGATTAAAGAATATGGAAAGAGCGAAAGCATTCATGGATAGTCTAAAATTGGATGTCAGAAGCTCAAAGGAAATGAACCAGCCTATCGATCCATAGTTCAATGTCAATTGAAAATTGACGCATAACTTTCAGATATACATATCTCCTATTTAAATTTAAAAAACTACCTTAGAAGTCTGTTTTCCATCCTAATAGGCTGTATTAAAATTGATTGTCACAAATACAATAGTCTTATGAAAAATATTATTTACTTCCTAATGGTCATCTTTGGTGCAACTTCTTGTACTTCTGACGATACCACAGCGCTTCCACCTGATGAAGACAGCTCCCTAATCTATTATTACGATCGTGAAGAAAACAAAAATCTGCAAGTTTACTCATACGACGGAATTAAAGAAACTAATTTGGTCAATGATAATTCCTACGATTATTGGTGGATCAAAGTGAGTCCTGATAAAACAAAATTTTTATGCTATCGTTCCCCTAAAGGAGCAGGTCATAATTCATATACGGTTTGTGAATTGATGGTTTTTGACATTGACGGCAGTAATGGTCGCGTTATTGTGCCACTCCATTCTTATGGCTGGGAACTCCAAGCCCATGCGAAGTGGTCTCCCGACGGCACCAAAATTTTAGCGACTGCCAAATGCCCTGACCCGTCCATCAACGACATGGTATCACGTGGAAGAATGGTCGTTTTTGATGCTGATGGAAGCAATCCTTTCATTATCTCTAAATTCAAGCACGATATTGCTGATCCGGCCTGGTCACCTGACGGGCGCCAAGTAACTTATGTTGGGCCTTCAGATTTAACCGATCCAACACATCTGGAAAAAGCTGAAATCTATCAAGCAACACTCAACTATGCTACAATGACATTGGAAAACCCCATAAGATTAACTTATGACGATGTCTACTGTTATGATCCCGCATGGTCGCCGGACGGTAAATGGATTGCTTACAGTAAAGGCACTTTTATCAATCTGTTTTTGCATATCAACCATGATATTTACAAATGTAAGCCTGATGGTTCAGAAGATGTATTGGTATTACAGGATGGCAAGCTCAATGGCGTTCCAACTTGGACTCCTAATGGTGAACGTTTGATTTTCCACGTGCTTGGAGTAAACGGTCCACCGCCGTTTAGTCTATATAGTAGTAGTGCCAATGGAAATGATAAAAAAGTGATTTTAAGTGATAAGGGCATCCTGAGAACAACGGTATCGGCAATAGAGAAATAATTGATTTCAAAAAACCTTAATATAAAAACGTACAAGTTATGCAGTAAGATTTAAGGGTAGCGCATTCCTACTCCTCCAAGAGCTCGTTCACAAAAACAATGAATTCATCTTTAAACTCCATGTATTTCTCCCCAGTTGCGGGACCATTGAAACCTGTGTGAATCCTTCGGACTTTTCCTTTCTTATCAATAAATATAGTAGTTGGGTAAGAGACCACCTGGGTCAACATTGGCAGCTTTTTTTGAGCCTCAATTTTATCTGTAGTCCCGTGTTGTGCCAATAAAATTGGGTAATCAATTCCCAATCGGTCCTTTAAGCGTTTTATACCTGCAAATGCCAACGAATCCGTTTTAGCGGTTTCAAAGGCAAGTGCCACAAATTCCACATCTTTTTCAGAATTAAGTTTAGAAAATTCCGAGAAAAAAACACTTTCATCCAAGCAGTTTGGACACCAAGTACCCATCAGCTGTACCACAACTACCTTATCTTGGAACTGTTTATCGGTAAGAGATACGATATGTCCATGTTCATCAGGAAAACTGAAAGCAAAAGGCTCATTATCATCGCGCATTTTGGTGAGTGTCGTGGCATCAGGCAGTTCATAATCATCATTTTGCTTTCCCTCAAAAAAGGCACGCCAATTATTCCCCGAATAAAATACACCATTGAGCTTATTGTCATTAACCGTAGCCACAAACAAAAATGCGTGTGCCCCATCAAAGGCAGACATTTTCAATTCATTCCCATTCATAATCCCTTCCAAATATCTGTAATCGCCAATTTTGGTTCTAAAGGTTCCCGTTACTTTTTGCCCATCTTGCTCAAAAATGCCTTTGGCAAAGTAGATTCCCTGATCGGAATCAGGGCTAAACACCACCTCCCAGGTTCCTGAAATATCGGCCGAAGGCGCTTCTTTGATTTCAAATCTGTCTTGAACATTATAAATGGCCTTGAAGGGCATCTTCATGTTCATATCGTCATTGATATAGTTTCCCCGCATTCCTTCGTCAGTAAGCCTTACTGCGAAATAGCCCTCAAAAACAGGCATTTTAATAAAAATAGAATCGTTTCTATAGGTCACTTCATCTACTAAAATGACTTCTTCTCCGTTAAGAACCTTCAAACTTTTGTCGGCCGTAACCTCAAAATTAAAAGGTAAATTCTCTTGATCATTAATTTGTAGTTCTCCCCGCCAATGCCCATGTTGCATTTTCGTTGAATTATCCTTATTGCAGGAAACCATTGTAAAAAAGGATAAAATAATAAACCAAATCTTCATAATCTATTTGGGGCTTTTAGTTGAGGGTTAAAATAAAGCTAAAAATCAGAAAAAATAAAATTATTTACCATTTCTATAACTATATACTATTATTATCTTTACCCCGAATTTAAAATTAGATGCAATATTTGGTCCACTGAGGATTGTTCAAATAAGAAAATATTGCCTAAAAATCATCAACCTATAGTATAACACTCAAAAAATGAAGATTTCATATAATTGGTTAAAGCAATTTGTAAATATAGATTGGACACCTGAACAAACTGGTGAACTCCTTACCGACTTGGGCCTTGAGGTTGAAGGCATCCAGCCATTCCAATCTATTAAAGGGGGATTGGAAGGCATTGTGGTTGGCGAAGTGCTTACCTGCGTCCAACATCCCAATGCAGACCGCCTTAAAGTAACCACGGTAAACATTGGTTCTGGAACACCATTACAAATTGTTTGTGGCGCACCCAACGTAGCCGCTGGTCAAAAGGTACCTGTTGCTACCATCGGAACCACATTATACACCTCTGAAGGAGAAGCTTGGATCATTAAAAAAGGAAAGATACGAGGTGAAGAGAGCCATGGGATGATCTGTGCAGAAGACGAATTAGGGCTTGGCGACTCTCACGAAGGAATTTTAGTGCTTGATAATGACCTGTCAGTGGGCACTTTATTGGCTGATATCTACAAAGTAGAAAATGATCAGGTTTTTGAAATTGGCCTTACACCAAACAGAGCTGATGCCATGAGCCACTTTGGCACTGCCAGAGACCTTAAAGCTGGACTTTCGCAAAAAAACATGCACGTGGAGTTAATTACACCATCAGTAAGTGCATTTAGGGTTGATCAGGGGACTTTGAAAATTGATGTTGAAGTCCTAAACAAAGAGTTGGCACCTCGTTATTGTGGTGTGACTATTTCCGATGTAAAAGTCGATACTTCACCTATTTGGTTACAAAACAGACTGAAAGCAATTGGGATCACCCCAAAAAACAACATCGTTGATATTACAAATTACGTTCTTCATGAGCTCGGACAACCCTTACATGCATTTGATGCCAACAAGATTGAAGGCAATAAAGTGATTGTGAAAACGCTACCGAAAGGAACGAAATTTAAAACTTTAGACGGTGTTGAGCGTGAATTACACGAAGAGGATTTGATGATTTGCGATGCCGTAAAACCAATGTGTCTTGCCGGTATTTTTGGTGGCGAAAATTCGGGAGTTACAGAACAGACTACTAGCATTTTCTTAGAAAGTGCTTATTTCAACCCGATCAGTGTTCGGAAATCTGCCAAAAGACATGGGTTAAATACAGATGCCTCATTTCGTTTTGAACGAGGTGTTGATCCAAACATCACAGAATACGCCCTAAAACGTACTGCCCTATTGATACAAGAAGTCGCAGGGGGCTATGTTACCAATAATCTCGTAGACTTTTATCCTAAGAAAATAGAAGATTCCCCAGTACATTTCAGTTTTGCCAATGCACAAAAACTAATCGGTGAAGAAATCCCCAAGGATACCATCAAGAGCATTTTGATGTCATTAGATATCAAGGTTAACAACGTTACTGAAACTGGCTTGGGCTTAATGGTGCCAGCCTATAGAAATGATGTGGTACGTGAAGCCGATGTGATTGAGGAAATTTTGAGAATATATGGCTACAACAATATCAATTTTACCGAAAAATTAAACGCCTCTATCTCCCCAACTTCGCGTTTTGAAGATTTTAAACTTCAGAATGTAACGGGTAACCAATTGGCAGCACAAGGGTTCTACGAAATTTTATCGAATTCGTTGACCACCCCTACTTATGCAAAATTAAGTCCCGATTTAAAAGAAGAGCACAATGTCACCATGCTCAATCCATTGAGTCATGATTTAAGCGTGATGCGCCAAAGTTTACTGTTCTCGGGACTTGAAGCCATTAATAGAAACATCAATAGAAGACGTTCGGATCTAAAGCTTTTTGAATTTGGAAAAACCTATCATAGCCATGATGGCAAGTATATTGAAAATAAGCATTTAGCACTTTTTGTCACTGGAAATAAAGCCGCCGAACGATGGAATACCATACAGCAACCAAGCAATTTCTTTTATTTGAAGGGGATCATTACAGCCCTCTTGGAGCGATTAGGTCTAAATAAAGTTACCGTCTCACCTGTTGATAAAGGTCTTTATAGCGAAGGAATTAGCCTGCGAATCGGTAAAAAGACACTAGTCGATTTTGGTCTGGTCAATAAAAAAATCATGAAGCATTTTGATATTTCGCAAGATGTATTGTTTGCAGATTTCAATTGGGACAATGTGATTGATTTGGCTAAACACAACAGAATCAACTTTAAGGAACTACCTAAATACCCTTCTACAAGACGCGATTTCGCACTCTTGGTAGATGACAAGGTCACTTTTGAAGCCATCGATACCATTGCCAACCAAACCGAGAAGCGCTTGCTGAAGGATGTCGATTTATTTGATGTTTACCAGGGTGAAAAACTTCCAATAGGAAAGAAAAGTTACGCAGTAAGTTTTAAATTCCAGGACGAGCACAGCACCATGACGGATAAACAGGTTGACAAAATTATGCAAAAGCTAAAATCCAATTTTGAAAAACAACTTGGAGCAGAATTGCGATAAGACCTAATAAGGTATAATTTCAATAGGCAATTATTGGTTGATCATCTAAATTTTGATTATATTCAAGAACTTATCTTCTTAAGTCAATATTCAAAATATTTAAGGTTTAATTAATAGACAAAGCTTTAAATTATTCTTAATTTTAACATTTCACAATTAATACAATATATTATGGCAACCGTAACATTAAAAGGCAACCAAGTAACAACTTTTGGTGAGCTTCCAAAAATAGGAGTTGATGCTCCAAACTTTAGATTAACCGCACCTGATCTCTCTCCAAGATCTTTAAATGACTATTTAGGTCATAATGTTATATTGAACATTTTCCCTAGCGTGGACACTGGTGTTTGCGCTCAATCGGTCAGAACATTCAACGAGAAGGCATCGCAACTTGACAATACCAAAGTTCTTTGTATTTCTAAAGATTTACCATTTGCCTTTGCACGTTTTTGTGCGGCTGAAGGATTGGATAATGTAGAGACCCTGTCCGATTTTAGAGATGGTAATTTCGGCAAAAATTACGGACTGACCTTTGTTGACGGTCCTTTAAAAGCATTACATTCCCGTTGTGTGGTGGTGCTGGACGACAAATCAAAAGTCATCTATACTGAGCAAGTTCCTGAAATAACCGACGAACCCAATTACGAAGCTGCATTACAATCACTCTCATAGTTTTTATGTCCGTAAAGAAAGATTCGTTCCTTGTCAATCGTTTAAAAAGCGTAGGATGGGCATTTAAGGGGGCACTGATTTTACTTCGAACCGAAGCCAGTATCAAAATTCAATTTGCAATTGCCATTATTGTGACTATTGCCGGATTTTACTTTGAAATCTCTTCAACGGAATGGTTATTTCAAGTTGCCATGATCGGCTTGGTCATGAGCATTGAAGGCCTCAACACCTCTATTGAATACATCGCAGACTTTATTCATCCTGAACGTCATCCAAAAATTGGACGCATCAAAGATGTGGCTGCAGGTGCTGTTTTTATTGCTGCCATCTCAGCGGTAATTGTGGCTGTAATCATTTATTATCCAAAGCTTTTTTAATACTAATTCCAATAGGATTAACGTTAGTAATTTGTATTTTTGTTTCCTCAAAGAATCAACAAATTCTAACGTGTTTTAGTAATCCTATTTAAAATCAACAGATTTCCGTAGTCACGGAAAGTTAACAATGGCGAAGAAGAAAATCAAAGCTAAAAGCAGTACCACAAAAAAAACAATAAAGCCAAAATTCAAACTATCAAGTCAACAAAAATTCATTTTTGGCAGCTTGTTGATGATTCTTGGCATTTTGTTGTTTATTGCTTTTCTTTCTTTCTTTTTTACAGGAAAAGCAGATCAGAGTACGCTTACTGAAATTGGTTCTCGTGACGTTGTTGCTGAAAATTGGTTAAACAAACTGGGTGCATGGGTGAGCGACTTTTTTATAATGAGGGGTTTTGGGGTCTCCTCTTTTATTTTTGCAGGATTGATATTCCTATCTGGAATCTATGTGACGTTAGACATCAACAAAGCCAAACTTAGAAGCCATTGGATTTGGGGAACGCTCATAGCCGTATGGCTGTCTATTTTCTTCGGATATTTTGCCCATAAATACGATGCGCTCGGTGGTACCATTGGTTTTGAAATGAACTCCTTTTTCCAGGACTATATTGGAATTATCGGCACCGCCCTCCTTCTCTTATTTGGGTTGATCGTATATGCTGCCGTCAGATTTAAGGTAACTGGTGAGGAGGTTGTCAAGGTCTTCAAATCGGCAAAAAAAGATTTTAATGAGGATTTTAAAAGCACATCAGAATCGTCAGAATCTTATGTCGCTTTAGACAATGATTTAACTGCCGAAGCTGAAGATATCAAAGCGGCTTTTGATTTAAAGCCTGCCAAGGATACTTCGGTAGCTGAAACCAAATCCAAGCCCGAACCTCCAATTAAGACCCCGAATCTCAATATTGAAGTCCCTCAAATAAATGAGGAAGAGGAATTGGCGATGGAAGTTGAACACGTTGTTGAAGAAATTTCTGAAAGTGATAATCTGTCAAATAAATTGGTAGCCGATTTTGGTCAGTTTGATCCTACCTTAGAATTGAGCAAATATCAATTCCCACCCTTAGACCTATTAAAAAAATACGATTCTGAAGGCATAACCATTGATCAGGATGAGCTTGAGGAAAACAAAAACCGTATTGTTGAAACCTTGAACAATTACAATATTGGCATTAGCAATATCAAAGCCACCATCGGTCCAACGGTCACCTTGTATGAAATTGTACCTAATGCAGGGGTTCGCATCTCTAAGATAAAAAACCTGGAAGATGATATCGCCCTGTCCTTGGCGGCTTTGGGCATTCGTATTATTGCACCAATCCCTGGAAAGGGAACCATAGGAATTGAAGTACCGAACAAAAACTCAACAATTGTGTCAATGCGTTCGGTGATTGCTTCTCAAAAGTTCCAAAAATCAGAAATGGAATTGCCCATAGCTTTTGGCAAGACCATCAGCAATGAAACCTTTGTTGTCGATTTGGCCAAAATGCCCCATTTATTGATGGCCGGTGCGACCGGTCAAGGAAAATCAGTCGGTTTAAATGCTGTTTTGACCTCTTTGCTTTACAAAAAACATCCTGCAGAAGTGAAGTTTGTTCTGGTGGACCCCAAAAAGGTGGAATTGACACTCTTCAATAAGATTGAGCGCCATTACTTGGCCAAATTACCAGATAGCGAAGATGCCATCATCACGGACAACACCAAGGTTATCAATACCCTGAATTCCTTGTGTATTGAAATGGATAATCGCTATGAGATGTTAAAAAACGCGCTCTGCCGTAATATTAAGGAATACAACGAAAAGTTCAAGGCTCGTAAATTGAACCCTAATGAAGGGCATCAGTTTTTGCCATATATTGTTTTGGTGGTGGATGAATTTGCCGATTTGATTATGACTGCTGGCAAGGAAGTGGAAACCCCTATTGCCCGTTTGGCCCAATTGGCACGTGCCATTGGTATCCATCTCATAATTGCTACACAAAGGCCATCTGTCAACGTTATTACGGGAATTATTAAGGCCAATTTTCCAGCCAGAATTGCATTTAGAGTGACGTCTAAAATTGATTCCAGAACAATTTTGGATAGTTCTGGTGCCGATCAATTGATTGGGCGTGGCGACATGCTCTATACCCAAGGTAATGAACTGACCAGGATCCAATGCGCCTTTGTTGACACCCCAGAGGTTGAAGTCATAACCGAGTTTATTGGTGGACAAAAAGCCTATCCAGATGCCTATCTTTTACCCGAATATGTTGGTGAAGAAAGTGGCACAAGTCTTGATGTAGATATCTCCGACAGAGATAAATTATTTAGAGAAGCTGCTGAAGTCATCGTCACTGCACAACAAGGATCAGCTTCCTTATTGCAAAGAAAATTAAAACTGGGTTACAATAGGGCCGGTCGATTGATAGATCAATTGGAAGCGGCTGGAATTGTTGGCCAATTTGAAGGCAGTAAGGCAAGGCAAGTACTCGTTCCTGATCTTGTGGCGTTAGATCAGCTTTTGGCAGATGAAATATCATAAATTTGAAATAACAACACCAATCCCCTTAACGGGATTAACAAATACCATTCTAATGAAAAAATTATATGTATTAGCCATTGTTCTATTATCGTTTTCCACCTATGCTCAAGATGCAGAGAAAGCGAAGAACTTGTTAAACGAAGTGAGTGCCAAAGTTAAAGGCTATAATAACATCAGCATCGATTTTAAATATGTTCTAAAAAACCTCAGCGAGAACATTAACCAAGAAACACGAGGCGATGTGATCATTGAGGGCGAAAAATACCTATTGAATATCCTTGGGGTTACCCGGATTTATGACGGCAAAACACTTTATACGATAAGCCCGGAAGATGAAGAAGTGACCATTTCCAAAAACAACACTGAAGACGAAAACACCATTACACCGAGCAAAATGTTGACCTTTTATCAAAATGGGTACAATTATGCCATGGATATCGTTCAAAATGTAAATGGGCGAAAAATCCAATATGTTAAACTTACGCCAATTGATAGCAATTCTGAAATTAAACAAGTCTTGCTAGGTATTGACGCGCAGACGAAACATATTTACAATCTTATTGAAGTGGGCAAAAATGGCACCCATACCACCTTAACTGTAAATAGTTTTAAAACTAATGAGCCCATTTCAAAAACCTTATTTACTTTTGATGCTAACAAATACAAAGGTTATTACATCAATAAGCTGGATTAGATAAGGCGCCAATTTTATGAAAATACTGGATAGGTACATACTTAAGACCTACTTAAAAACTTTTTTGAGCGTGTTTGTTATACTCATGCTCATTTTTGTTTTACAGGCTGTTTGGCTATATATTTCTGAATTGGCGGGCAAAGACCTTGATGTTGATGTGATCCTCAAGTTCTTATTATATATCACACCTACACTTATCCCCTTAATTTTACCCCTAACCATTTTGTTGGTGTCTATAATGGTCTTTGGCACCTTTGCCGAAAACTACGAGTTTGCGGCAATGAAATCTACTGGTATTTCGTTGCAACGCGCCATGAGGGGTTTGAGTATTTTTATTGTCTTCCTATCTATAACTACGTTTTTATTTGCGAACAATGTTATTCCATGGGCAGAATTTAATGCTTACAACCTGAGAAAAAACATCGCTAAGCTCAAGCCGCAAATGGCCATTGCCGAAGGACAGTTTAATGAAATAGGCGATTTTAATATCAAGGTGGAGAAAAAAAGTGGCGATCGTGGTCAGTATCTTTCCAAGGTGATCATGCACCAGCGCAAAAACAATCGACCGGGCAATCATCTCGTGATTATATCGGAATCTGGCGAATTAATAAGCAGTGCCTCGTCAAACATTCTTCAACTCGTGTTGTTTAACGGTAATTATTACGAAGAAATTTACAGCAAAAACGCAAAGGAGGTCCAAAAGAGGCCACATGCCAAGAGTTATTTCGACTCCTATACCATGAATATTGATCTCGAAGCACTAAATGATGTCGACCTGGGCGAAAAAAGCTATACAGATAGATATAATATGCTCGATGTGGGAGATCTTAACTATACCATTGACAGTCTCTATAGAAACAAGTCGAATGAATACAAAAATCTCGCTGAAACTCTATACAACAGAACCTCAGTTAATTCCTTAAACAATAATATTTCACCAGAAACGGACAGTATTTTTAAAGGGAATGTCCTTGATCTTTTTGAGACTAAAGGTAAATTACAACTTGTCAATTTATCGTTAAATACTATTAGCAGTACGACACAAATTATATCTACAAAAGAACAATTCTTGGAGATTTCAGACAAAAATCTGAACAAACATCTCATTGCTCTTCACGAAAAGTACGTTTTGGGTATTGCCTGTTTTATTCTCTTTTTTGTCGGTGCGCCATTGGGAGCCTTGATCAGAAAAGGCGGTATTGGCTTGCCATTGGTCGTTGCCATTCTTTTGTTCCTTACATATCATTTTATAGGGATTTTCGCAAAAAACAGCTCAGAAGACGGGACCTTAAACCCGATTTTGGCCACTTGGCTTTCCACCTTGATCATGTTGCCGTTAGGCATCTATTTGACCACGCGGGCCACCAATGACAAAGGTCTGTTTGATTTTGACAGTTATCTCGATCCTATCAAGAAATTCCTCAATCTCCGTCCAAAAAACTCCGTCATCATAGATGGTGAGCTGGTTCAGTATAGTTTCTTAGACGATTATAACAACGACAAATTGATTGATATCATCAAGAACCACAACGATCTTAATTTTGATAAAAGCATTAAGCCTTTCGCATTAAATCAGTTATTTAAGCGCAATCAAACCATCGAAGATCTTCAAAAACAAGGAATCATCATTAATGACGCCTATGTCATATCAAAAAAGGATGCCACCGACACGATAGACTATTCGAAATTTGCTTTTATTTTCTATATCATTGGGGCCATCCTGCTCCTTTTACATTTTGTTTTCAAAAACAATAAATTTCCTGAATTTGCCTCAGCGGCCATAGATTTAAGCATGATTTCTTTTATCATTTATCTACTTTACTATATTGTCACTTGGATCAAGGCCAAGGTTTTCTACAAAAACATTGGATTCAAAACAAAAGGCTTAGACGTTTTATTGATGTTGATTGCCTTTCCTTTCTATGGCGTTTCCCACTTTTTACTTAAGAACAAAATCAAGGAAGACTTGGACAAAAGTTGCCTTTTAAATGTAAAATAAGCCATATCTTTGCATATAATTTCAAAAAAATGACAACAAGCACCTATATGCCAACTATAACGTTAAATACCATTGAAGAGGCCATTGAGGATATTAAGAGTGGAAAAGTCATTATTGTTGTTGACGATGCCGATAGAGAAAATGAAGGCGATTTTGTGGCTGCAGCAGAAATGGTGACTCCGGAAATGATCAATTTTATGGCCACGCATGGACGTGGATTGATCTGTACACCACTTACAGAAAAACGCTGTAAGGAACTGGAATTGAACCCAATGGTACACAATAATACTGATCCTATGGAAACTGCCTTTACGGTTTCAGTCGATTTACGTGGCAACGGTGTGACCACTGGAATTTCAGCAAGCGACAGAGCAAAAACAGTAAAAGCTTTGATCAATCCTGAGACCAAGCCATTTGAATTGGGACGTCCTGGACATATTTTCCCATTGGTTGCCAAGCAAGGTGGTGTGCTAAGACGTACCGGACATACTGAAGCGGCGATAGATTTTGCACGCTTAGCGGGATTACAGCCAGCTGGTGTGATTGTTGAAATTATGAATGATGACGGCACCATGGCGCGATTACCTCAACTGGTGAAGGTTGCTGAGAAGTTTGACCTCAAGATCGTATCCATAGAAGATTTGGTAGCTTATAGAATGCAGCACGACTCTTTGATTGAAAAGAAAGAGGATTTTGAGATTGTCACCCGTTTTGGGAAATTTAGATTAAGAGCCTATCAGCAAACGACCAATAATCAAGTACATATTGCCCTGACCAAAGGCGCTTGGGAAACCGATGAACCTGTTTTGACCAGAGTTAACTCTACCCTGGTCAATAATGATATTTTGGGGACATTGACCAATAATGCCGATAAGAAGTTGGACGATATGTTCAAGGTAATCAACGATGATGGCAAGGGCGCTATCCTGTTTATCAATCAGCAGCATCAATCCACCGATTTGCTCAACCGATTAAAAATCTTAAAACAAGAACAGAATCATACCGATGTCATCAAGGCACCGGCAATTGCCATGGACCATAGGGATTTTGGAATTGGAGCGCAAATTCTGCACGATCTTAACATCCATAAGTTATTATTGATGTCCAATAGTGAACATACCAAGCGTGTTGGGATTATTGGCTATGGTTTGGAAATTGTGGACCATGTGAGTTATTGATGATTGATCCCCTACTTAATTTAATCGGCTACTAACATTACGAATAGACCGGAAAGGTCATGAAATCATTCTGTCACATCCAATAGATCTTCAACAACAACTGTCGCCACAAGGAGATCAAATAAAAACTCAAATTAATGATATGGCATAGTAAAAAAGCCTGAGTAAAACCTCAGGCTTTTTAAATATCATAACCTATCAATAGTACAATTCCGTGTCAATTTCTTATCTATTTGACCATTATTCTCTTTGTTGAACTTGAACTTTTATCATAAACTTTTAGAACATACATTCCAGATTTCAAACTTTCCACATTCAGCTGACTCACATTGTAGGATGACATTAGCTTTTTTCCCGATACATCAAAAAGTTCCATTTTTTCAATAGGTTGAAAATAAGTTATATTGATGATATCGGTTGCTGGATTCGGATAGACCACGAATTGCTCTTTTTTAAAATCGTCAGTACTTAAGCTAAATGGCAATACCAGAGAATAATCAGTTTCAATTTTATGGACTGGCTCCCAAGCCATATCCGTTGTATCCCAATCTTCTGCAATCATCACTATATTATTGCCATTAGCGTCGTAAGTATTTAAAACTCTATCCACATTAACCCACTCCGTTCCATCTCGCTCCTGATATAAAATTTCTGTTGCTAAATTATTCACATAAGTAAACACCGTTCTAAAGTCCAAGACCCACGTGCCTCCAATATAATCATATCCCAAGGCTTCACTTATTCTGTTCGTTTGATAGGTATAATCTATTCTTTCATCAAATTCCCAGATGCTTGTTCCAAGATTCCATTCTTTAATGATGGTTTGACTCGGATAGCCAGGAGAGCCATAGGTAATTTCAGTCTGTTCCCTATTGACCCAATTGCTTGTGCCGGCATTCCATTCTTGGTCAGTCTGTTGAGACATGTCAGTACCCGAATACTCATATAATTCTCTTGAGTCATTGACCCAAGTACCACTTCCGGCATTCCAAAACTGTTTGGTTTCAGAACTCAGATTTGCTCCTGTATACACATACATGGTTCTTACGCTATTTGTGTAGGCCATCGTACCAAAGTTATAAGTTTGATCGGTTTTAATGACCAAATTGTTTGAGCCGTCATATTCATAGTCCGTTTTTGAGAAATCTTGCCATACCATCAAAGAAGGTTCCCAAAATTGGGTTATCTGAGTCGTGATCATATTGCTGGCATTATATTGCTTATGATATTGGATTTGTTTCTGGGAACCTGGCATGACTAAACTAAGTAAATTGGTTTCCTTATCGCCCTCATTGCCATAAGTATATTCCATGGTCGTAGTATGTTCCCAATCAGAGCTTGTATCGTCCCATGAATACATTCGCTGCTCGTCAGGCTTGTACTGGGAAAAAGCCGAGAAGCTGATAAAGGCACATACAATAAATGTCGAAAATAGTAATCGTTGTTTCATGATCAATGGTTTTAGAATGGTTATTAAATAGACAAAAAGAATCGGATAAAATGAAAAAGACCTAAAAGTGATTCATTTCTTAACTGTGATACTAAAACATAAAGTAGGAACTAAATTGTGATTTCCGTTGAGCTGTATACCAAATTCACAATGTATAAGTCTCATGGAAAACCCAAGCTCGTTAAGCTTAAATTAGAAGAGGGGCTTTCTCAAAATTGATGGCAAAATAAATAAGCTCGTAAATTATAAAGGCATTTTCCGATTCCCAAATTACAACTCATTTATCCTCACTAATTTAAGCTTATTAAAAGACATTTGCAAAAAATATTTAATCTGGTTATCCACAACTTCAAATTAAACTGAAATCGGCCGTTTGGGGCTTTCATCAAATATTTTCAAATGCCCATAAAAAAAGGATTTAAAACAAACGTTCTAAATCCTTTTTCAGATACTATCAATAACAGTTCTTATCTTATCGCATAACCTTTTCGGTACTCGTGCAAATACTTTTTGAACACTTTCTACTTTACGGACTTCAAAGCTGAAGTAACTGCCTTCACCATGGCCGTTGCGCGCAACTTCACCTCTTCTTCTGTCCATGAAAGTTTGATGAGACATGAAATATTCCGTCCTATAAAATGATCAGATTGCTCAAAGGTTTTTGTTTGAAGATATTTGAGACCTGATTTCACTTCTTCAGAAATTGGGTATAAGGATTTTAGAGTCTTTAAATGGTCCCATTTTCTGATATAATGCCAATTGTTGTCATAATAATGGAAACAACCATCCACACCTGCCTCTTTCAAGTTTTTGGAAGCTTTGCGTGCAATTTCCAAATCGGGAAGAAAAAAGTTCAAAAAGCCATAATTTTCTTCGCCACCCTCTGGAACCGTTCTAAAAGTGATTTCGGGAATTTCAGAAAGCGCTTCCCTGAGTATCGTATAGTTTTTTTGTTGGATGGACAAGAAATCCGGCAATCGTCTTACCTGTGCCAAGCCAACGGCCGCATGTAGCTCTGAAATTCTAAAATTATAGCCCATAAATGGATGATCTTCAGCACCTCTATCATTTCCGATATGATCGTGGCCATGATCGGAATAATGGTCGGCATTAATATAGTATTGCTTATTGTCGGTGATGACTGCGCCGCCTTCGCCGCAGGTAATGGTTTTTACAAAATCGAATGAAAAACAGCCGAGGTCCCCAATACTTCCCAAGGGTTTCCCTTTATAAGTACCACCTATGGCCTGACAGGCATCTTCAATCAGGACTAACTTATGCGCATCGCAAATATTTTGCAATGCCTCCATATCGCCCATACTGCCGCACATGTGCACGACCATGATGGCTTTGGTTTTAGGTGAAATTGCCTTTTCAACAGCCTTCGGATCCAAAGTCAAAGTATCATCAATATCCACCAAAACAGGAATGGCTCCCATCATCATGATGGCTTCAAAACTGGCTACAAAGGTAAATGATGGCATAATGACCTCGTCCCCTGCTCCGATTCCTGCAACCGCCAAAGCCACCGATACCGCCGCAGTTCCGCTGGATACCAATTGTACGTGTTTAGATTTAAAGGCCGATTGTAATTCGGTTTCCAATTCCATTGCTTTCCAATGGCCGTTGCGCATCCCGTCAAATCCGTAGCGCATCAACACCCCGTTTTCCAAAACATCATTGACTTCTTTGCGTTCTGCACTTCCAAATAATTCAAATCCTGGCATAATTATCTATTCATTAATAAATTTAGTATTCAAATTTACAATATATATGTTCAAGCAAAAAGTGAATGATCTGAATTAATCATCTCGATTTAACATAAAAATCAATCGGAAACATTGAGATTTTGTATATTTATATTCATTGTTGTCTGATAATGAGTAAAGACCGCTGCGCTTATACCTGTCTGCCGAACAGGCAGGGAATAAAGACTTGATGGTAACTCATTGACAAATACGAAGTGTTT
>Ga0098068_1000421_pt1 | contig 16827 bp, 14 predicted proteins | sample 26BtaG_FD_75059 | JGI IMG/M metagenome (GOLD analysis project Ga0098068, IMG submission 75059) | Marine viral communities from Cariaco Basin, Caribbean Sea - 26B_WHOI_OMZ_CsCl | ecosystem: Environmental > Aquatic > Marine > Oceanic | place: Caribbean Sea: Cariaco Basin | collected 2014-11-09 | reverse complement strand
TAATAATACCAAAGGCACTTATCACTGTGCGCGAGCAGCCATCAAAGCCAATGTTGAAACCTTCGTACTGATCTCTACCGATAAAGCAGTAAGACCGACTAATGTGATGGGTGCTTCTAAGCGTTTAGCAGAGTTGGTTTGTCAGGGCTTAAGTCAGACAAATAGCCAAACCTGCATTAGTATGGTGCGTTTTGGTAATGTCCTAGGCTCTTCAGGCTCTGTCGTACCCTTGTTTACCAAGCAGATCGAACAAGGTAAGCCGATCACAGTTACCCATCCTGATGTGACTCGTTACTTTATGACGATTCCAGAGGCAGCGAACTTAGTCATCCAAGCTGGCGCAATGGCATCAGGTGGTGAGGTGTTTGTCCTCGATATGGGAGAGCCAGTCAAGATCGTTGATTTGGCACACCGAATGATTCATTTAAGTGGTTTTGATATTAAAGATGCCGCGCATCCTGAAGGTGATATCGAAGTAATCTTTACAGGGCTTAGAGCAGGCGAAAAGCTCTATGAGGAGCTAATCATCGGTGAAGATAACATTGAAACAACTTATCATCCATTAATTATGCAAGCAATGGAGCATAGCTTTCCATTAGATGAGCTTGAGTTGATATTGTTTGAGCTTATCGAAAAGCAAAAAGAGTTTGATGTACCTTGGCTTAAGCAGCAGTTTCAGCAGTTTGTAGTAGGTTATCAAGAAAGTACAAAATAGATAAGATAAAGCAGTTTAGAGAAATAACTATAAATGTATTTCAATATCTAAAAACGTACAAAAGTGCTTATTTCCTTCTTAAATGTGAAACTAAAATAGGTTAGTTATGAAAATACTAGTTACTGGCGGTGCAGGCTTTATCGGCTCTGCTGTTATACGTCATATTATAAATAGCACTGACAACGAAGTCTTAAATATTGATAAATTAACCTATGCGGGTAATTTAGAATCCCTCAAAGACATTGACCAGAGTCCGAGGTATGAATTTCAACAGATTGATATCTGTAATAAAGTGGCTTTAGAAAAAGCATTTGACAGTTATCAGCCTAATCTTGTGATGCACTTGGCAGCAGAATCGCATGTGGATCGCTCAATTGATGGACCTGCCGAATTTATCAATACCAATATCGTGGGTACTTATACGTTACTAGAAGTTGCGCGTGCATACTGGCAAAAACTTGATGATGTAGAAAAGTCTGAATTTAGATTTCATCATATTTCTACCGATGAGGTTTATGGTGACCTAGAAGGTACGACTGATTTATTTACTGAAACCACACCTTATGCACCAAGCTCGCCTTACTCTGCGTCTAAAGCAAGTTCTGATCACTTAGTACGCGCATGGCATCGTACCTATGGTTTCCCTATTTTAGTCACTAATTGCTCTAATAATTATGGACCATACCATTTTCCTGAAAAGCTTATTCCGTTAGTTATCTTAAATGCTTTAGACGGTAAGGCTTTGCCTATTTATGGCAAAGGTAATCAAATACGTGATTGGCTCTATGTAGAAGACCATGCCCGTGCTCTATATAAAGTAGTAACTGAAGGTGAAGTAGGTGAAACTTATAATATTGGCGGACACAATGAGAAGCAGAATATTGAAGTCGTAAAAGCAATTTGTCAAATATTAGATGAATTAAAGCCACAATCAAATGGTCAGCTATATGAATCACTAATTACGTTTGTAAAAGACCGTCCAGGACATGATTTGCGCTATGCTATTGATGCTAGTAAGATCGCCTGTGAGTTAAATTGGACGCCGACAGAGACGTTTGATAGTGGTATTAGAAAAACGGTTGAATGGTATTTGAATAATATGGAATGGTGTAGTCGTGTCCAAGATGGCAGCTACCAACGTGAAAGATTAGGAGCAGGTGAATAAATGAAAATAATGCTGTTGGGTAAAAATGGGCAATTAGGTTGGGAATTACAAAGGTCTTTAGCACCTTTAGGTGAGCTTGTCGCACTGGATCGTTTATCTCAACAAACTCATCCATTATTATGCGGCGATTTAACGAACTTAGAAGGCTTACGTCACACTATAGCTACATTGAAGCCAGATATTATAGTTAATGCGGCAGCTTATACAGCAGTGGACAAGGCTGAAAGTGAGCCAAAGCTTGCTCAGCTTATTAATACAAAAGCACCGCAAGTGCTAGCACAAGAAGCACATAAGATAGGTGCTTGGCTGGTACATTACTCAACTGATTATGTATTTGATGGTTCTGGTAATAGGGCTTGGTGTGAAAGTAATGTAACTAGGCCATTAAGCGAGTATGGTCAGACTAAGCTCGCAGGTGAGCAAGCTATTCAAGATAGTGGCTGTAAGCACTTAATATTTCGTACCAGCTGGGTTTACGGTAGTAAAGGTAATAACTTTGCTAAAACTATGCTGCGTTTAGCTAGTGAGAGAGAAATGCTATCTGTAATCCATGATCAGGTTGGTGCACCAACTAGCGCAGCCATGCTTGCTGACTGTACGGCTCATGCACTGTGCCAAGCTATGAGTAGCCCAGAGCTTACAGGCTTATATCATCTAGCTGCTAGCGGACAGACCACATGGCATGACTATGCAACTTTTGTTATTAAGCATGCTCAAGCTATGGGCAAAGAACTACTGGCAACTGAAATAAAACCAATAACTACTTCAGAGTATCCTACTGCTGCAGAAAGACCACTCAACTCAAAGCTTGATACTACCAAGTTTTGTAATAGCTTCAATTTAGTGCTACCTGAGTGGCAGCAAGGCGTAATTAGAATGCTTCATGAATCCATTGAAAATTAAGAGAGCGATATGACACAACGTAAAGGTATTGTTTTAGCAGGCGGTTCTGGTACTCGTTTGCACCCCATCACTATGGGTGTCTCTAAGCAGTTGCTACCGATATACGATAAGCCGATGATTTATTATCCTTTATCTGTATTAATGTTAGCTGGTATTCAAGATATCCTACTGATATCTACGCCTGAAGATCTGCCTAATTTTGAGAAAATTCTTGGTGATGGTAGCCAGTTTGGTATCCGTTTAAAGTATGCAGAGCAGCCTAGTCCGGATGGCTTGGCTCAAGCGTTCGTTATTGGTGAAGACTTCATCGGTGATGATAATTGCTGCTTGGTCTTAGGTGATAATATATTTTACGGTCAAAGCTTCTCACAAAAACTAAAAACAGCTGCAGCACAAGAGCGAGGCGCTACTGTATTTGGTTATCACGTCTCTGATCCTGAGCGCTTCGGTGTGGTAGACTTTGATGATAAAGGTACAGCGCTTAGCATTGAAGAAAAGCCAACTCAGCCTAAATCAAACTACGCTGTTACTGGGTTGTATTTTTATGATAATCGAGTGATTGACATTGCTAAATCTTTGACACCATCGCATCGTGGTGAGCTTGAGATTACCGATATTAATCAGCGCTATTTAGAAGACGAGCAACTACAAGTCGAGCTATTGGGACGTGGTTTTGCTTGGTTGGATACAGGTACTCATGAGTCTCTATTAGAAGCGGGTCATTTTGTACACACTATTGAGAAGCGCCAAGGTTTGAAGGTTGCTTGTTTAGAAGAGATTGCATGGAATAACAATTGGATATCTAACGATAAGCTTCGAGACCAAGCTGAGAAGTTTAAAAAGACAGGCTATGGTCAGTACCTCTTTAATCTACTTGTGGAGTTATAGAAATGAAGTTAACGCAAACGGCTATTCCTGACGTAGTATTGATTGAACCAATTGTCTTCGCTGATGAGCGGGGTTGGTTTATGGAAAGCTTTAATGAGCAACGCTTTCATGAAGAGCTCGTTAAGCTAGGTCTACCTATTCCACGCCCTTTTGTGCAAGACAATCACTCCTGCTCAAGCAAAGGAGTTCTACGTGGATTACACTATCAGTTAGCACCACATGCTCAAGGTAAGTTGGTACGGGTAACCCAAGGCGCTGCATTTGATGTAGCAGTAGATATCCGTAAAGACTCACCTACTTTTGGTCATTGGATCAGCGCAGAGTTAAATAGTGAGAACAACCATATGTTGTGGATACCTGAGGGTTTTGCTCATGGTTTTATAGCATTGGAAGATAACACGCATTTCCTTTATAAAACTACAGATTATTATGCGAAAGATTGCGAGGGGTCTATTATTTGGAATGATATGAGCCTCTCTATAAATTGGCCATGTATTGATAGTTTAATAGTTAGTGAAAAAGATCAACTGGCACTAACTATAGTCGACTCTAAATAAAAGAGTCATGCGTTTCATTGACCAGCAAGGCTGATAAAAATTTTCTGGCGTGCTGTGCCTACGCAGACAGAGGCTGCAAAAATTTCTATCAGCCCTGCTATAACATTTTTATAGTGAACTGACTATATTTAAAATGTTATATTAGTTAAGATAAATTATTATGATAATATTTAAGAATAGAATTAAATTCTCTTCAAATAGTAGCTTTCTTAACAGTATATTAATGCTCGTCTCAGGAACTGCATTAGCACAAATAATAAATATAGCTTTTTATCCTCTAATAACGCGTTTATATGGACCTGAGTCATTTGGTAGTTTAGGTTATTTCTCAGCACTACTAAGTTTTATTGTACCTTTTTCGACTTTATGCTATCCATTAGCTTTGGTACTTCCAAAGAAAGAAACACAAGTAAGACTGTTAGTCGATATATCTTTTAAGTTATCAATATTAGTATTTTTCATTGTAGCAGTGTCTATTTTTATTATCGATTATTTTTATCCTGAAATTATACCTTTTAAGAGAAGCTATTACTTTGTTTCAATAGGAGTATTTTTCTCTTCTATGGTTATGATATATTCACAATTAGCGATAAGACGTAGGCAGTATAAGTTGATTTCTTTACTAGCAGTTATTATTGCCGTTTTAGGTGGTGTATTAAAGGTTGGTGTAGGTTACTTTTTTGCTACTGATATAGCTTTGATTACTATATCAATATTCTTACTTATTATTAACTTTTTATGTTTGTTCTTTATATTGAAAATGAAAATAAATTTCCTAGAGCTTATATATTTAAAGAAAAAACACTTAGCTTTAGCTTACAGATATATTAGATTTCCGCTTTTTAGGATGCCTCATGCTGTTTTAGCTGTAACTAGCCAAATCGCACCAGTATTTTTATTGACTTTTTATTTCGGAGCTATTTATGCTGGTTATTTTGTACTTACAAGAACTATACTTTCTGCTCCAGTAGCGTTGATGGGTAAGGCTGTATATGACGTGTCTTATCCTAGGATTAACGATAACTACAATAAAGGTTTGTGCAACTATGATTTTATCCTAAAAACAACTATGATTTTATCGGTAATATCTCTTGTGCCTTTAGTCTTTATGTTTGTATTCGGTGAATTTTTCTTTATGAAAATATTTGGAGATGAATGGATTGTATCAGGAACCTATGCTGCTTGGATGTGTATGTGGTTTGCTTTTAATTTTTTCAATAAAGCAGTTACAGCAGCTGTTTCAGTATACAGCTTAGACGGTTTTTTATTCCGTAATGGAGTGGTTAATAATTTTCTCAGTCTTACTGGATTTTTAGTAGGAGCTTTATATTTTAATTCCGATATTATTGCCATAGCTTTATTCTCATGTTTAAGTGTCTTTAGTCAAGTTAATTTGATATTTAGAGTGCTCCATGTAGTAAAGAAAAATGAATCTCAGATCAGTTAATTTAAGGTACAAGCGTATGAAAAAAATAGTTGTTATTGGTGCATTTGATCGATATAACTACGGTGACAATCTAATGCCTATTTTATTCGAATTTTTTCTTAAGAAGTTTTATCCTAATGTTTTTTCAAACTATGAGATTGTTTACTCAGCTCTTGTAGATTCCGACTTAACTAAATATAAAGCGAAAAAAACAATTGCAATGCACAAAGTACTTGGTAAGAAAAATGAACATCCTCACTCAATTATAAGTATTGGAGGAGAGGTATTAGGTGCATCATCAAGTACACTTTTTTTACATATGAATAACTCAAAGGCTGCTAACATTTTCATAGCTTTCTTGAAAAAATATAGAATGACATTTTTTGCAGACATTCTTTGCAAAAATATCTACAAGTTGCCGTGGGAATATCCATATCTTCCTCCAAAATTATCAGGTACGCTTACAGTATTTAATACTATAGGCGGTGATGTTTCTAAGTATAGTTTGAGTCAACGTTTAAATAAAATAAGAATCCGAATTTCTAATTCAGACTATTTGTCTGTAAGAGATTCTAGGGTAGTAAAATCTATAGATGGTTTTAGTTCGCCTAACTTGTTGCCAGACTCAGCTATTGTTATGGGTGATTTAATTACAGACGACTTTTTAATAAATGAGTGTAGTGATAAGATTTTTAAATTAAAAAATAAAAGTTATATTTGTTTTCAAGCTGCACCAAAAAAATCGGGTGCTACTGCGGTAGAATGGGCAAAAACTTTAAGCGAAATTTCTGAAAAATACAATTTAGAAGTGATACTTTGTCCTATCGGTTATGCAAATGGGCATGATGATATTGATTTTTTAAAAGAAATTCATAAAAATATGTTAGGTAAGTCTACATTAGTATATGAACTTACTCTATGGGAAATAATGTTTGTAATCAAAAACTCAACAATATTTCTCGGTACAAGTTTACATGGTGTAATAACAGCTTTATCTTTTTCAGTGCCTTATATTGGCCTTAATCCTAATGTGGTTAAGTTAGATGCCTTTCTAAAAGACTGGGGTATTAGTCCTTCAAACCGTTGTTATTCCGCTAATGAAATTTTAAATGTAATTGAGTCAATTCTTCAAATAGATGAGCATGATTATAATCTTCATTCTGTACAATTGAAAAAGTTAGGTATGGAGAATAACCACCTATTAGTTAATGCACTAGGTATAAGCAAGGAAAATCAATGAAAGTCTCAATAGCTATGGCTACATATAACGGTGCGCAATATATTCATGCACAGCTGCAGAGCTTTATAGAGCAAACACGCTTACCTGATGAGTTAATTATTAGCGACGACTGTTCGACTGATAGAACGCAGGCCATAATCCGTGAGTTTGCTGCTGTTGCTCCTTTTAAAGTAGAACTTCATTGCAACAGAGAAAACCTTGGTTATTGTGGAAATTTCAATGAAGCATTAATGAAAACTAATGGCGATTTAGTATTTCTTAGTGATCAAGATGATGTTTGGTTTCCAGAGAAAATTGAATATATGTTGTCTGTTGCTGAAAGTAATCCAAAAGCTTTATTGTTGATGAATGATGCAGCAATAACTGATAGTGAGTTAAATGGTTTTGAGCTAACTAAAATAGGACAAATTTTATCAGCTGGATTTAGTGTGGATGGCTTCGTAATGGGTTGCTGTTGTACTATAAGAAGAGAACTGCTAGATATATGTTTGCCTATAGTTTCCGGGTTCAAGGCTCACGATGATTGGATTGTTGAGTTTGCTGAAAGTCTCAGCGTAAAAATGGTTGATCCTACTGTTTTACAGTATTATCGTAGACATGAATCAAATGTATCACAAGTTATAGTTAACAGAACAACACGCGTTAATCGAAGGACTGTCTTTTTTCATAGAGTTAAGACTCTATTTGATAAAAAAGAATCTGATCGACTACAACTTTATTTAAAGCAGCGTAGTATTTTTGCTGATGGTATAACACGGGCAAGAAGTAAAGCACCTGATGAAATGTTTGAGCAATTACTCTGTTTAGAGAGGAAAGTTCGTGAACAAGTTAAGACTGCTGAAAAACGAATTCATATACGGGAGAAGAGATTTATTTCAAGAGTTGGATCTGTTTTGCTTTTATTAAAACAAGGTGACTATAAAAACTCGAGTGGGAAAAAATCAGCTTTAAAAGATATTGTAGGTTGAAAGCACCATTTTCGATATATGTAATGTAACAATCAAGTATTCTTAATGAAATAAAGGCTGTAAATTATATATGAAAATAGCAATAGCCGGAACAGGGTATGTGGGTCTATCTAACGCTATGCTACTAGCGCAGCATCATGAGGTAGTTGCTATCGATATTATCGCGGATAAAGTAGAGAGGCTCAATGCAAAGCAATCACCCATCGAAGATAGTGATATATCAAAGTTTTTATCTAGTGAGTTGCTTAACTTCACAGCTACTTTAAGTGCTAAAGAAGCTTACACAAATGCTGATTTTGTGATTGTTGCGACACCAACAGACTATGATGCCAAGACTAACTACTTCAATACTAAAAGTGTCGAGTCAGTTATCAATCAAGTTTTAGCTATCAATCCACAAGCAGTAATGGTCATAAAATCAACCGTACCAGTAGGTTATACAGACAAGCTCAAAAAAGAATTGAAGACAGACAATATAATATTTTCACCTGAGTTCTTACGTGAGGGGAAAGCCTTACACGATAATTTATACCCATCGAGGATTATAGTAGGTGAACAATCGGAGCGGGCAAAGGTTTTCGCTAATCTTTTGCTCGAAGGCGCAGTCAAAAAAGACGTGCCTCTGTTATTTACAGATTCAACGGAAGCAGAAGCCATTAAGCTATTTTCTAATACTTACTTAGCAATGCGTGTCGCCTATTTTAACGAGTTAGACACTTATGCTCAAACTTATGATTTAGATACTAAGCAGATTATAGAAGGCGTCGGTCTTGACCCACGCATTGGCAATCATTATAACAATCCTTCATTTGGATATGGTGGTTATTGCCTACCTAAAGATACTAAACAATTACTAGCAAATTATGACGAAGTGCCTAGTAACTTAATCAAAGCCGTTGTTGACTCAAATCGAACTAGAAAAGATTTTATCGCTGATTCTATTCTTGCTAAGAATCCTAAAGTCGTTGGAATATATCGCCTCGTAATGAAAGCTGGCTCTGATAACTTCAGAGCATCCGCTATTCAAGGCATTATGAAACGTATTAAGGCTAAAGGTATCGAGGTTGTAGTATATGAGCCAGTGTTAGAGGAGGAGACATTTTACAGTTCTAAAGTGATACGTGATCTAGACGAATTTAAGAAATCTTGTGATGTCATAGTTAGTAATAGACTAACAAACGATCTGACTGATGTAAAAAAAATTGTCTTCACTAGAGATTTGTTTGGTAGTGATTAGAGTATGTTGGCCATTAAACTTTTTGCATAAGTCTTTGCTAGCCCCCGTAACTCCGTTAGTGAAAGTCAATAAACTGGTACTTTTATAAGAGGTCAATTGACAAAGCTAATGAACGTTTTATTAAAGTATAATATTAAAAATGAAAAAATATTTTATGCTGTTTTTATTAAAGAAAGTTGTAAACTTACTTTAATAAAAAGGATTCCTGTCTACAGATTTTACTGATGCTGGTTTTGGGGTAATAACTTGATCAAGCTATTTGTATGGCTAACAACAAGCTCAGGTTTTGTACAAGTACTAAAAATCCTAGGTAATAGCATGACCTTCGCTGAAGCCACTATTCTCTATGACATCAATCTAACCACCATTCAAAAGTGGAAGAAACGGCTGCATAGTAAAGCCATACGCAATGTGGTACCGCGAAAGATACTTGATGACGCCCTACGCAAAGACGTTAAGGATCATTCTAACGACTATCACTATGATAGAGCAGGGCGGTTTAACTGTACTGCCCCAGAAATTTTTGAGGCATTAAAGCGCTTATGAATCAGCAAAAAAAGACCTTAGTATACCCAAAAGTGTGTCCGATAAAAAGAGCTCAGTATCTAAGCTAACTTAACACCTTCATCGCTAAAGGCTTTGCTATTGTCTACATGGATGGAGTGACTTTGAGGCCGAGACTATCAGACCTTACAGATATGTTCCCATTGGATTACCTTTCATTTACAGCTATAACTGGCAGCAAAGAACGTACTAACGTGATTGGTGTCTTTTGATCTAATTTTTTATAATTAACATTTATTTGAAAAAGAGTTTAAATATGAGCCATACAAAAATTGCAAGCATATGTATTTCAGTACATACACTAGAGTCCGGAGGAGGCGTACAAGAAAGACGAGTTGTGCTTGCAAATTATTTTTACAAAAATGGCTATGATGTTACTATTTTAGTCCCAAGCCAGCCTAAAAATATAATAGATAGTATAAATCCAGGAATAAAAATTGTTATTTTAAATAAAATGGTCGATCGGCAAATGCTACATATATTTTCATTTCGTAAAATGTACGGTTTTTTTAAGGAGAATAGCTTTGATTATCTTTTAGTTAGCACTCCAACCCATACTTTTATTACAGTTAAGGCTCATAAGTTAGCTGGAGGCTCTGCAAAAACGGTTGCTTCTGTGCACAGCACTTCGCGATTTGTAGGTGGTTTTAAGCAAAGGATAGCATCTTTTATCACTCCTACAGTTATTCGTTCTGTAGCCAAAGATGTTTCGAGTTTTGTTGGAGTCAGTCAAGGTGTTGTAGATGAGTTAAAAGTTGTCTTAAAAGACAGTACAAAATTAAATGTAATTTATAATCCAGTTATCACAGATGAACTTTTAAATAATGAAGCTCAAGAGCCAGACTCTGAGCTTAGAAAAAAATTGTTTTGTGATAATGAACACAAACATATTATTGTAACTGTTGGACGTTTAACTGAACAAAAGGGGATAGACCTGCTTATAAGGTCAGTTGCTAATTTAGATAATAATTATGTACTAGTTGTAGTAGGTGGGGGTCCCTTGGATGCCACGCTAAAGAAGTTATCAGTGTCTTTAGGGATTTCGAATAGGGTGATCTTTACAGGGTATAAAAGTAATGTTCTTGACTATTTAAAGTCATGTGATTGCTTTGCTTTGGCCTCTCGTTATGAAGGGTTTGGTAATGTTTTAGTTGAGGCTTTATATGCACAAAAACCGATTGTTAGCTCAGATTGCCCACATGGACCAGATGAAGTATTAAAACATGGTAAATATGGTAAACTTATTAACATTAATGATAAAAACTTTATTGTGAATTTTTCCAAAGCTATAGTTGATGGAGTTAATAAAAAAGATAATATTAATGATCGTTGGAGAGATTTCACTGTAGAAAGTTCTGCTAACTCATACCTACAGCTATTTATAAAATAGAAAATTGTAGTTACAAGAATAACATATAAACTAAGATTATAATTAAGATGCTGCCAACTATAAGATATAGTATAGCATCAAAATAATTGTATTTGTGGAAGTCGCCTTGGTTTTTATGAAGTTTATAAAGTATAAAACATAGCTTTATAAAAAATGTAATGTTTATTTATGTGTAGGCTATTCATGAAAAAATATTTTTCAGATAAATATGTATATATAGCGATACTATGGTTTTTTGCTTTAATAGGTTCTCAGTTCTATGTTTTTAGTAGTGGTAGCATACAACCAGGTAATATACCTTTGTTACTTATAATAGCTTTTTCTGTTTTTAAAGTCAAAAAACTCAAAAATATTGATATAGATATTATTAAGTATCTTCTTTTTTTTCTAGTCTACTCATTAACTGTAAATCTAATATGGTCAATTATAGAGCAAGATACTCAATTTATTTTTTCTTCTTTATTTTGGCTTTTTGGCTTTTTAGTATTAATTAGTGGAATAATAGACTTTAATAGTAGCAAAGTTGTTTCTTTTGTGAAATCGTCAGCATTTTTAGGTATTATTAGTTTATTAGTTTTTTGGTTTTTTGGTTTAGGAGAACCAACTTCTCCTCCTAGATATAACGCTTATTTTAATGATCCTAATCAGATGGCATTTTGGGTATTATGTGTATTTTCTGTATATTTTTATTTAATACCGAAAGGTAGCAAATGGTTAGTTGCCATTCTATTAATGCTTTCAGTAGTTCTGGTCTTTGCTACTATGTCTAGGTCTGCTCTTTTAGGCTTAGTATTTTCTACTATCGGTGTTGTCATAAGGTTTCAAGGGTTAGGAGCTAAATCTAGTTTATCAAATAAAATATTTTACATCGTTAGTAGCTTGATAGTTTTCGTACCAACTTTCTTGTATTTTTCGAAGAGTAATGCTTATAACAATTTAGTCACTAGACTATTAACCTCTGACTTTGGCAGCCAAGCAGAAATTAGAGGCTATACACGTATTTTAGAGTACCCAGAATATCTATTTTTAGGTGCAGGACAGGGGCTTGATTCTAGATTTGAAAGTGCTTATGAGATACATTCTAGTTGGGCAGCATTACTATTCTATTATGGTATACTTGGTCTTTTTATATTTTTAATATTCATAATGAAAATTTTCATGAGGTTAGATATAGCAGGGAAGTTTGTTTTTTTAGGACCTTTAGTTTATGGGTTTTCCACCTACGGCTTGAGATCCCCAATATTTTGGTTCTTTGTAGCAGCTGCTGTTTATGCATCAAAAATTAATAATAAATCAATTAGTCCTACAAAAGGCTCTCAGTTTTGAAAATTATAATTATAGGCACATTGGCTTCAAGTTTTTATGGATTCCGTGCTGATCTAGTAAAAGCATTAATAAAACAGAATCATATTGTTTATGCTTTTAATTCAGAGTATACAAGTGAAGATATCGATAAAATAAAGCTTTTAGGCGCTATTCCTGTTACTTATCAGCTAAACCGTGGTGGTTTGAATCCGTTAGCAGACATAATATCCACTTATGCTCTGTCAATGCAGATTAAAGAAATAGCTCCGAACTTAGTCTTTTCATATTTTTCTAAACCGGTTATTTTTGGAACGTTGGCGGCGAAACTGGCTAAAGTGCCGCAAGTAATTGGCATGTTGGAAGGCTTGGGGTATACCTTTACTGATCAACCTGAAGGACTCAGTAAAAAAATTAAACTAATTAAAAGTGCTCAAATATTATTATACAAATTAGCGCTACCTAAATTAGACAAGCTGATTTTTCTAAATCCAGACGATCCAAAAGACTTATTAGAGCGATACCATATAGAAGTGAAGCAAATAGAGGTGTTAGGGGGTATTGGTCTAGATCTTGAGAATTACTCTTATTCAAATGAATATCCATCTAAAACTACTTTTGTTTTTATAGCAAGATTATTGGCTGAAAAAGGTATTCATGATTACATTACTGCTGCAAAAATTGTAAAAAGCAGTTATCCAGAAGCCAAGTTTATTGTCTTGGGGGCTGTAGATAAAGAAGCCTTGGGTGCATTGAAAGATGCTGAGCTTAATCAATTTATAGGAGAAGATATTATCGAACATCCTGGTCATGTTGATAATGTTTCAGAGTGGATAGCTAAATCTAGCGTCTTTGTTTTACCGTCCTATTACCGTGAAGGCGTACCTCGTAGTACTCAAGAAGCGATGGCAATAGGGCGACCAGTTATTACCACTGATGTACCGGGCTGCCGAGAGACTGTCGTAGATGGGGTCAATGGGTTTCTAGTGGAAAAATGGAACCCTGAGGCGCTAGCGGATAAGATGATTTATTTCATAGAAAATCCTGAACAGATTGCAGTAATGGGGCATGAAAGCTATAAATTAGCGCAAGAGAAGTTTGATGCTGATAAAGTTAATAAAAGATTAATAAATATGTTGGGCTTATAAATGATAAAACGCTTTTTCGATATCACTGCTGCGACTACAGCTTTGGTTGCTTTATCTCCGGTATATGCAATCACCGCTTATAAGGTCAAAAAGAACTTGGGCTCGCCAGTGCTATTTCGTCAAACGCGTCCGGGCCTTCACGGTAAGCCGTTCGAGATGATTAAGTTTCGTACCATGAAAGATGCCACTGATAAAGAGGGCAACCTCCTACCTGACAGCGAACGCCTAACCCCCTTTGGACAAGCATTACGCAATAGCAGTCTTGATGAATTACCTGAGCTGTGGAATATCATTAAAGGTGATATGAGCTTAGTCGGACCACGTCCCTTATTGATGGAATACTTACCGCTATATAGTTCAGAGTAGTCGCGTCTCCATAAAGTATATCCAAGCGTTAAAAGTTATGCGCAAGTGAATGGCCGTAATGCCATTGGTTGGTATAAGAAGTTTGAGCTTGATATTTGGTATGTAGATTACCAATCATTATGGTTAGATATTGAGATATTATTCGCACACTTTAAAGTTGTTTCAATGAAACGATCGTATATAAATATAGTTAAGGGTAATCCATGAATGTCTTAGTAACAGGTGCCAACGGCTTCGTAGGTCACTCATTAGTTAATAGCTTGATAGATAGTAAGCACAGCGTCATAGCTGGTGTCCGTAAAATGCCTTTAAAGAAGCTTAGTTGTGAATATAGGCTTATAGGAAATCTTGAGGATAAGCCACTATCGACTGATTTTTTTAAAGATATTAATGTAGTAGTACATGCAGCTGCTCGTGTGCATGTGATGGATGACAAATCTACTAATCCTTTAGCAGAATTCCGTAAGGTTAATGTAGAAGGAACCTTGAATCTAGCTCGTCAAGCTATAGAAGCAGGCGTAAAGCGTTTTATATTGATTAGCTCAATTAAAGTGAATGGCGAAGGCACAGAGCTTGGTCAACCATATACAGAAGATTCTAAGCCTAATCCTATCGACCCTTATGGTATTTCTAAATATGAAGCTGAGCAAGGCTTACTTAATTTAGCAGAGACTACGCCATTAGAAGTTGTAATTATTCGTCCTACGCTAGTCTATGGAAAAAATGTTAAAGGTAACTTCCATTCATTAATGAAATGGACTTATAAAGGTGTTCCTCTGCCAATAGGCGGCATTAAGCAAAACTTACGCAGTCTGGTATCTGTAGATAATCTAGTTGATTTTATCATTACCTGTATTGACCATGAAAATGCTAAAAATGAAGTGTTTTTGATATCTGATGATGATGATATTTCTACAGCTGGTTTGTTAAAAGAGATATCAAAAGGTTTAGGTGTTAAAAATAAAGCGGTAAACATACCTCCTAAATTGATTGATACGGCAGCGAGTGCAGTCGGTAAATCAAGTGTCGCTCAAAGGCTATCAGGATCATTGCAAGTTGATATTAGTAAGGCTAAAAATTTATTAGATTGGAAGCCTAAATATTCAACTAGGGAGTCGATCCAAAAGACTGCTAGGTCTTATAAATCAAACTTAATGGCTTCTAAGTCTATGGTTTTACAGAGACCTTTGGATATTATGTTTTCAGCAGCAGGCCTAGTAGTAGCATCACCATTATTAATTGGTGCAACGGCTATTGGTTACTTGGATACAGGTTCGCCTTTGTTTATCCAAGAGCGGGTAGGAAAAGATAAAAAACCATTTAAACTGATTAAGTTTCGTACTATGAAAGTAGACACAGCTTCTGTAGCTAGTCACTTAGCGGATAACAGTTCAATCACTAAACTGGGCAAAGTACTGCGTAAGACCAAACTCGATGAATTACCACAGCTTATTAATGTATTAAAAGGTGAAATGAGTTTGGTGGGCCCAAGACCTAACCTTTTTAATCAAAAAGACCTTATCAAAGCTAGAGATGAGATGCGGGTTTATGACGTATTACCGGGTATCACAGGTTTGGCTCAATTGAGTGGAATCGATATGTCTACGCCCGAACGCTTAGCTAAGAAAGACAAAGAAATGATTGATACTATTAACCTTAAGAACTATTTTTCTTATATACTGAGTACCGCTTTAGGTAAAGGTAGTGGCGACGCAGTTAAATGAAAAACAATATAATCTCAGTTATTTGGAAGTAATCTATCATGTATAAAAAGCTAAGTCTGGTCCTAAGTTTGAGTGTCTTATCATCAGTATCAATGTTGGCATCTGCACAAAACCTATATATGAACGATCTCAAGCTTAAGGCCGATCTTGACTGGCTGAATACTCAAGGAGTCGCGCAGATTAGCACCAGTACTTGGCCGCTGACAGCCAATGAGATCAAACTCGCTTTAAATAAGGCTAATGCTCAAACGCCAGCGCAGCAGCAGATCCTGCAATCGGTACAAACACGATTGAATCAAAACCGCGACTCAGTGGTAAAAGGCTCGGCAGCCCTGCATGTACAAACCGACAGAGATCAGCTACCACAAAAATTTGCTGATAATCAACTTGCTGGTCAACAAGCAAGCGTTGGTGTATCGCTTAGCGAAGCGGAGTGGGAGTTTAATTTACAAGCCAATTTAAAAAATGACAAACTTATCGATGATAGCTCAGATGTTAGCTTTGAGGGCTCGTACCTTGCCGGTACTGCTGCTAATCAGTGGTTGATAGCGGGTAAGATTCCAACGTGGTGGGGACCTGGGCATGATGGCAGTCTTATTCGAGGTGATGCAAGCTTACCGGTGGCAGGTTTTACCATGCAGCGTGATACGCAAACCGCTCCGACTAATCAGTATTTATCGTGGGTAGGGCCCTGGCAATATCAGCTGTTCGCGGGTCAACTAGAGGATTATGAGGCCATTCCAGATGCTAAACTTTTTGGTGCGCGCCTTACTGCGAGTCCTTGGCCATGGTTAGAGGTTGGTGCATCTCGTACCTTTATGTGGGGCGGAGAGGGCCGACCGGAGAGTCTTAGCTCATTCGGTGATGCTCTGTTAGGTACCAAAGACAATGGTGGCCGTGACGGTGGTGATCCGGCTAATCAACTTGGTGGGTTCGATGCACGCTTAAATTTAGCACCATTGGTGAATGTACCTGCTGGCGTTTATGCTCAATATGTCGGTGAAGATGAAGCAGGCGGCTTGCCAGCTAAAAATATGTATCTAGCGGGCGCAGACTATGCTTCTAGTGCTTATGGTAAGCCTTATCAGCTGTATGCGGAGTACACAGATACACGTACTAGTGGGGACGTTCGGGGTGTCTCTTATGACCATGGTACTTATACAGATGGGTATTATCAGCAAGGCTATCCATTGGGATATGCGCTAGGCGGTGATGCGGAAAGCATCGCGCTCGG
>Ga0098068_1000399_pt1 | contig 17322 bp, 14 predicted proteins | sample 26BtaG_FD_75059 | JGI IMG/M metagenome (GOLD analysis project Ga0098068, IMG submission 75059) | Marine viral communities from Cariaco Basin, Caribbean Sea - 26B_WHOI_OMZ_CsCl | ecosystem: Environmental > Aquatic > Marine > Oceanic | place: Caribbean Sea: Cariaco Basin | collected 2014-11-09 | reverse complement strand
CATGTCTCCCAAGGTTGGTTTGATAGCAGCGTAAGCTTTGGCGAACCTGGTTATGAAGAGCGCGAAACCATTGCCAATGGACTTGAAACCGCAGCACGTTCTGGTTTTACAGATGTTGCAGTCAATCCCAACACGAATCCTGTCATTGACAGTTATGCAGATATTTCATTTTTGAGAGGAAAAGCCAAGGGGAATGCTGTAAACTTATATCCAATTGGTGCCTTGACAAAAAACAGCGATGGTGAAGATTTAGCGGAACTTTTCGATATGAAAAATGCCGGTGCGATCGCTTTCTATGATTACCAAAAGCCTGTTAGAAATCCAAATCTTATGAAACTGGCCTTACAATATGCCAGTAATTTTGGGGGTTTGATTTATTCCTTTCCTCAGGAATCTAAAATCTCCGGGCTTGGGGTCATGAATGAAAATGTCATGAGCACTTTATTGGGCCTAAAAGGGAATCCGACAATAGCTGAAGAACTTCAGATTGTACGCGATCTATTTTTATTGGAATATACGGGTGGAAAATTACATATTCCGACGATTTCTTCTGCCAAGTCTGTAGAATTGATCAGAAACGCAAAAGCTAAAAAATTGGATGTGAGCTGCAGCGTTGCCATTCATAATTTGATTTTGACAGATGACGTTTTGAAAACCTTTGATACGCGATTTAAAGTCGCGCCTCCTTTAAGAACTCAATCTGATAGCGACGCACTTATAGAAGGATTAAAAGATGGCACTATCGATATGGTAACCAGCGATCACAATCCGATCGATATTGAGCATAAAAAAATAGAATTTGATTATGCCAAGTACGGCACGATCGGTCTGGAATCAGCCTTCGGTGCCTTACATACGGCTTTCACGATGAAAAAAACCATCGACCTATTGACCAAAGGAAGAGAACGTTTTGGAATAAAGTCCGCCCCGATCGGCATTGGATCTGAAGCCAAACTGACCTTCTTCAATCCGATTGAAAATTATCAATTCGACAAAGAAATGATTCTTTCTACATCAAAAAATGCCATCTTTGAAAATTACAATCTAAAAGGCAAGGTCTATGGCGTTTTCTCAAACAATCAATTGGTTTTAAATTAATTATGAAAGATGCTGTTATCAAGGATGGTAAAACACTGGCCATCATTAGTTATTTAACGTTCATAGGCCTTATTATCGCCATTATCATGAATTTGGAAAAACGAAATCCGTTTGCTCTATTTCATATCAGGCAGATGTTTGGCTTAATGATTATGTTGATTTTTTCCAATTTGGTAGAACAATATGTCAATAGTCTTTTGGGAACTGCTTTTTGGATTATCACCTTTGCATGTTGGCTGTTTGCAATCTTTTATGCCATAAAAGAAGAATATAAACCCATTCCTGTTCTTGGTGAAAAATTCCAAGAATGGTTTAAAAATATCAATTAATAATGTCAGAACTCTCTTTACATCATATCACAAGACCTTCAATTTTAAAAGAAAATGCGCCTGCAATCATCATGTTCCATGGTTATGGCAGCGATGAAAACGATCTTTTTGGCTTCGCTTCTGAATTGCCAGAGGAATTGTATATTATTTCAGCAAGAGCACCCTATCCCATGCAGCCCTACGGCAATGCATGGTATGCCATTAACTTTGATGCTGAAATGAACAAATGGAACGACAATGAACAAGCTCTCAAATCGAGAGATTTGATTGCCAATTTCATTGACGAAGTGAAAGAGGCGTATCCCATTAATAAAGACAACCTAACACTTTTAGGCTTTAGTCAGGGTACAATTCTCAGTTATGCTGTAGCCTTGACCTATCCGGAGAAGATACGAAACATTATTGCTTTAAGTGGCTATATCAGTCCTGAAATGCTTCCGGATGATATAGAAACAAAAGACTATTCACATTTAGCTTTTTATTGTTCCCATGGAAGCGTGGACCAAGTCATACCCGTTGAATGGGCAAGAAAAGTGCCTCAGTTTTTAAATGCATTGTCGATAAAAAACACCTATAAGGAATTCCCAGTTGGACATGGCGTTGCACCCGATAACTTTTATGAATTTAGAAGCTGGCTCAATAAACGCTTGGGGAATTAGTGGGTTGATTCAAAGTTCTATGTTTAGGAATCAAGGTTCAGAAACATACATTAGACATTGATTCTGTAAAAATCTATGCGACAACAGTGGAAAAAATGTTTGGATCTTCAGTCGCAGTCGCTGTTTTCAGTTGTGGTATCGGAGTATTAAACTTAATTCAGTTAGTTCTGCGACGATCTACACCATCTGCGGGAGAATAATTTTAATATTCAGTTGCAGTTTTCATTCTCAGATTGGGAATATAAATCCTCATTCACGGACGGCAACTTCATACCTTTGCAATAGCTATCTAACTTCGTTTTGTTACGAAACGGGTAAGGAATTTCGACTTTAATTTCAATTTCCCGCCTTCGCAAATGCTCCGGACGGGCAGGCAATTTCAATTTTCACAATAGAACCCTCTACTCCATGGGAGTTCTACTTTTGAGTGCTTTCAACTCCTTATTCAAGTGATTGATAGAATCTTTAAGCACTTGCTCTTTTTCAATCAGTTTCGTCATTTTTTCTTGATATGTCTCAAATATGTTCTTGGAGTTCACATATTGAAATACTATCAACAACAATGCAAAAACGAACATGTACATAAAGAGTTTTCCTTTCATAAGTTTTATAAGTTAATTTGTAGGTTATCATAAGCCAAAAACACATTGTCAGGAAGTGTTTTTTCGACTTCATCATGAAATCCGAGCATATGACTGATATGTGTCAGATACGCACGCTCTGGTTTTACTTTATTTATAATCTCCAAAGCTTCCCTCAGATTAAAATGAGATACATGCTCCTCTTCTCTTAACGCATTGACCACAAGCACCTTCACCCCTTTTAGCTTCTCGATTTCCTTATCTTCAATCGTTTTCATATCGGTTAAATAAGCAAAATCTTTAAATCTGAATCCAAAGACTTGGAGTTTGTAATGCATCCCATTAATTGGAACCACATTTAAATCGCCCAATCGGAACGCCTTATTTTCAATCCTGATAGGTGTTACTCCCGGGGCTCCAGCATATTTGTTTTTTGTTTCAAAAATATACGCGAACCGTTCCTTAAGTGCTTTTAAAACCCTTTTGTGGGCATAAATAGGAATATCACCCTGCTTGAAATAAAACGGTCTAATATCATCTAAACCTGCGGTATGATCAGCATGTTCATGAGTAAAAACCACGCCGTCCAACTTTGTGCATTTGGCATTAAGCATCTGTTGTCTAAAATCAGGTCCACAATCGATAACATAGGTATATGTGCGCCATTCGATCAACACGGAAACACGTAGACGTTTGTCTTTTGGATTCTCACTTAAACATACAGGATGAGTGCTTCCTATTACCGGAATTCCTTGCGATGTACCTGTTCCTAAAAATATTACTTTCAAATGCACTATGTTTACAACAAAAGTAAGTTTATTATTTTGTTTAAGATAGCAATTTGATACCTTTGTAGCTTATAAAACTCAATCTACGACATGGAGATTACCTTAAAAGGCGACAAGGAATTTGAAGAGATTCCATCGCTTAAGAACAAAGCGCTTCGTATCAATCTTAATGAGAATATTTACGGGACCTTTGCTGAGATTGGCGCAGGTCAAGAAACTGTGCGTCAGTTTTTTAGAGCTGGCGGCGGATCAGGTACTATTGCTAAGGCCATGTCAGCTTACGACAAAGACTTTAGTGATGCCATTTACGGTGCTGAACAAGATGGCCGTTATGTCACTGAGGAGCGATTGAGAAAAATGCTGAATCATGAAATTCAACTCATTGAAGAACGTCTTTCAAGAGACAAGCATCCTAATAAAATGTTCTTTTCTTTTGCCAATACAGTGGCTACGATTGATTTTGCCAAAAAATATAAAGGCCACGGATGGGTAGGCATAAAATATCAAATTGAACCACACCATACGGCTTACAACGAAATCATTCTCCACTTTCGTTTTAAGGAAAATGATGCACGCTTGCAGCAAGAAACGCTAGGTATCTTAGGGACCAACCTTATTTATGGTGCCTATTATAAATATAATGAACCTAAAAAGATATTGCGTTACCTCTACGATCATTTAGATAAAGACCAAATTGAAATTGATACGATTAATTTCTCTGGTCCTGTATTTAAGGATGTGGACAATCGTTTAATGAGTTTGCAATTGGTGAAAAACAACATGACGGATGCGGTCATGTTTGCTCCAGATGGCAACAACGTGCTTCCTGCTCGAATTTTATACAAAAAAAATATTTTGGCATTACGCGGTAGTTTCAGACCCGTTACCAAGGTAAACATAGACATGTTTGAGAAATCATATGATATGTTTATTAAAGAAAATAAAGTTGACATTAATAATACCCAAGTTGTTTTTGAGATTACACTTTCAAATTTAAGAGCAGAAGGAGAAATTGATGAGCAGGATTTTATGGACAGAGCGGAATTATTATGTTCTCTTGGTCATACGGTCTTGATTTCCAACTTCCAGGAATATTACAAATTAGTAGAGTACTTCTCTCAATATTCAAAGAATAGAATGGGATTGGCCATGGGTGTCAGCAATTTAGTGGACATATTTGACGAGAAATATTACCGCCATTTGAGTGGTGGGATATTAGAAGCTTTCGGCAAATTGTTTTTTAAGGATTTACGAGTTTACCTCTATCCTATGTTGGATGAAAACGGCGAATTGAGCAATAGCGAAAACTTAAAAGTACATCCAAGGATGAAAGAATTGTATAAGTTTTTTAAATACAATGGAAAGGTTGTTGATATTACTGATTATGACCCATCCATCCTTACCATTTTCTCAAGATCAGTACTTAAATCCATTTCTGACGGTGATGAAGGCTGGGAAGCCATGTTACCTCCTGGAGTTTCAAAAATAATTAAAGAAAAGAGTCTCTTTGGGTATGAAGCTGAAGAAGTCTATAGAGATCAATAAAAAGAAAAAGATCTTAGTTTAAAACGCTAAGATCTTTTTTGTTTCCCACCAGTGGGTTTTAATGCCTGTAAGCCCTTCTCGAACGAAATATATTTTTTTTTCTGACTTCGTGAGTTTGCCCATCCGTAGCGGACGGACGGACCCCGAGGTTCTTGATTTTACATTTCAAGGCAATCAGTCCAAGATCTGCTCGGTGTGTATCTTGGCTTTTACTTTATCAATCACTTTTTCAATAATGCCGTTTTCATCAATGACAAAGGTCACCCGATGAATTCCGTCAAAGGTACGCCCCATAAATTTCTTTTCACCCCAAACGTCAAAGGCCTTAATCACTTCTTTGTCTTCATCTGCCAACAAAGGATAGGGAAAATTATATTTGCTTTTAAAATTTGACTGTCTTTTGGCACTATCGGCGCTGACCCCCAAAATCTCATAGCCCTTATCTCGTAGAACCTTATAATTATCCCTTAGATTGCATGCTTCTGTGGTACATGTGGGTGTACTTGCCTTAGGATAAAAAAATATCACTAATTTCTTGCCTTTATAATCTGAGAGGGAGATTGTATTTCCCTGTTCGTCCTGTGCTGAAAAATCTGGAGCTTTGTCTCCTGCTTTTAATTTGGTCATAACTGTTTTAAATTTGATATTTGTAAAAATACAACTTATGACCAAACAAGAAAAGGTAGAATTCGTTATAAATACGTTAAACCAACTGTACCCAACAATTTCTGTGCCTTTAAACCATAAAGACCCATACACCCTCTTAATTGCTGTATTATTATCTGCTCAATCTACAGATGTTCGGGTCAATCAAATTACGCCACTTCTTTTTGCAAAAGCCGATAATCCATATGATATGATTAAACTTTCTGTTGAAGAGATTCGAGAAATCATCAGGCCCGTCGGGTTATCCCCTATGAAAAGTAAAGGTATTCATGGATTATCACATATCTTAATCGACAAACATGATGGTCAAGTGCCACAAACCTACGAGGACTTAGAAGAGTTACCCGCAGTTGGTCACAAAACTGCAGCGGTAGTGCTGTCTCAAGCATTTGGTATTCCCGCCTTTCCAGTCGATACACACATCCACAGATTGATGTATCGTTGGAATTTTTCAAACGGTAAAAATGTCGTACAAACAGAAAAAGATGCGAAGCACCTTTTTCCAATCGAAACTTGGAACGATTTACATCTACAAATGATCTGGTATGGACGTGAGTACTCTCCAGCGCGTGGCTGGGACTTAGAAAAGGATATTATTACCAGAACTATTGGAAGGGCTAGTGTTTTGAAAGATTATTATAAAAAGAAAAAGTGAAGTAGCCTTAAGATTTATGCTCTAATAATAAGAATATTAGGCATGAGACTTGTTTCCCTGAACTTAAAGAATCTTGTTTTTGCAGTAATGAAAAAGTCCCGATGAGCTATATCTCGGGACTTTCCAATCTTAGTTCAGAAGTGCTTCAAACTTCCACTTATTACAATGTATAACACTTAAAGCCTTAGAATAATTCAAAAGAAAATTAACTGTTTCTTCTTTTGGATTGAGGTTGTCATTTTTTTGGGGACATTCTGAGTAAAGTTTTGCCATTAGTTTTAGGAGTTTTAATGAGATTATAATCCTATTAACGCAGCAAAAACTTTTTTATTATGTTTAATTGGTCAAGATTATATTTTTATGCTCAATGACCTTCCTTAAATTGATCAGTGCATAACGCATTCTACCTAAGGCAGTATTGATACTAACACCCGTTTTTTCTGATATCTCCTTAAAACTCATATCATTGTACATACGCATGATCAAAACAGCTTTTTGTTCCTCGGGCAATTCCTCTATCAAACGTCTCAAATCAGATTCAATTTGCTCTTTAATCATACCTTTTTCAGCATCTAGGGACGAATCGCTCAGAACTGAAAAAATACTGAATTCTCCAGTATTGGAAAATTTAGGCATGCGATTGTTTTTTCTAAAATGATCAATAACCAAGTTGTGCGCAATGCGCATTACCCAAGGTAAAAACTTACCTTCTTCGTTATATTTTCCTAATCTGAGGGTTCGAATGACTTTAATAAAAGTGTCTTGAAAAATATCTTCAGTTATATCTCTATCATAAACTTTAGAATATATAAAACTATAGATTTTTTGTTTGTGCTTGGTGATCAATTCAGAAAGAGCATTTTCGTCTCCTTTAAGATAATTGTTCACTAAAACAGCGTCTGTGATAAGTTCGTGTTTCATCATAATTACTTTAATGCTTGGAATGAATTCCTAGCTTGGGGTTAATCTTTATAAAGTAATATTATGATATAGGCAACTCTGTTTTAGAAGATTGAGGTCAAATATAACAACAATCATTCCTAAAATGCAAAAAATCTACTGAAACTTTAACATTTTATTGGACTACAACTTTTTTTCGCGACCGAATTAGATGTAGTATCTTTGCATTCTTATATGCGAAAACGACCATGAAGCTTAACCTTTCCGAAGTAAATCCGAAACAAAATATCATTATCAAAGGTGCTAACCTCCACAATCTCAAAAACATGGATGTGGTTATTCCGCGAAATAAATTGGTGGTTATTACCGGATTATCCGGTTCGGGCAAGTCGAGTCTCGCGTTTGATACTTTATATGCAGAAGGCCAAAGACGCTATGTTGAAAGTTTGTCAAGTTATGCCCGCCAGTTCTTAGGAAGACTAAACAAGCCAAAAGTAGATTATATAAAAGGAATTGCTCCCGCCATCGCTATTGAGCAAAAGGTGAATTCCACCAATCCGCGATCTACCGTAGGAACAACCACAGAGATTTATGATTATTTGAAATTGTTGTTCGCAAGGATTGGAAAAACCTATTCTCCTATTTCTGGGAATTTGGTCAAAAAACATACGACTGCAGATGTGTTAAATTTGATAAAATCTTATCAAGATGGTGAAAGGCTTCTTCTCCTAGCTCCTATTATCTTAGAAGAAGGACGATCATTGGACGATAAGCTTAAGGTTCTTCAACAACAAGGTTATGCTCGCGTTCAGTACAAAAATGAAGTCCTTAGAATTGAAGATGCCCTCGAAAAGGATCTCAAAAAAGATATGTTTCTGGTAGTGGACAGAATAGTTGTCAAACACGAAGAGGATTTTTATAATAGACTTGCCGATGCTATTGAAACAGCCTTTTTTGAAGGTAAGGGCAGTACGATAATTGAGTCGCTGTCTGATCATAAACAAACTTTTTTTAACAATAAGTTTGAAATGGATGGGATGACTTTTATGGAACCCAACGTGCATTTGTTCAGCTTTAACAATCCATATGGAGCGTGTCCGAAATGTGAGGGTTATGGCGATGTCATCGGAATTGACGAAGAACTGGTCATTCCAAATACTGCACTTTCTGTTTATGAAAATGCCATTTTCCCTTGGAGAGGTGAAAGCATGAGCTGGTTCCGGGATCAATTGGTCAATAACTCACATAAATTTGACTTTCCAATACACAAGCCTTATTATCAACTCACAGAAGCACAAAAGCAACTAATCTGGGATGGCAACAACTATTTTGAGGGCTTGAACAGTTTTTTCGCGGAACTGGAATCAAAAGCATACAAAATTCAGAATCGTGTGATGCTTTCTCGTTATAGAGGTAAAACCAAGTGCAGTAAGTGCCACGGAAAACGTTTACGACCAGAAGCCAATTACGTAAAAATTAATAATGTGACCATCACCGATCTGGTGACCATGCCGCTAGATAAATTGGCAGATTTTTTCAAAAATTTGGAATTAAACGATTATGACGCCACCATCGCCAACCGATTACTGAAGGAGATTTCTAACCGGTTGTCATTTTTGTCGAACGTAGGACTTGATTATTTAACACTCAACAGAAAATCGAATACGTTATCTGGAGGTGAAAGTCAACGTATCAATTTGGCAACCTCGTTGGGCAGTAGTTTAGTAGGTTCGATGTATATTTTGGATGAGCCAAGCATTGGACTCCATCCTAAGGACACTGAGAAATTAATTGTAGTACTGAAAGCGTTGCGCGATTTGGGCAATACTGTAATTGTAGTAGAACATGATGAAGATATCATGCAAGCTGCCGACGAAATCATTGATATCGGTCCGGAAGCTGGCACACTTGGCGGCGAAGTTGTAGCTGCCGGAACCTATTCAGATATCTTGAAATCCAATTCTTTGACGGCGCAATATCTAAACGGAAAACTCAAAATTGACCTACCCAACAAACGCCGTACATCAAAATATCATATAGATATTATTGGTGCCAGAGAACATAATTTACAAAATATTGATGTTAGCTTTCCTTTAGAAATGCTAACGGTCATTACTGGTGTTTCTGGAAGTGGTAAAAGTACATTGGTCAAGGACATCCTATATCCGTCCATTCAAAAGCATTTGACCGGTTTTGGAGATAAAGCTGGACAGTTTACTGAACTAAAAGGGAATTTTAAAAACATCAAGCACATTGAGTTTGTCGATCAAAATCCCATTGGCCGCTCTTCACGCTCAAATCCCGTGACCTATGTGAAGGCCTATGATGATATCAGGGGACTGTATGCGAGTCAGAAACTGAGCAAAATACGAAATTACCAAGCCAAACATTTTAGTTTTAATGTAGATGGCGGCCGTTGTGAAACCTGCAAAGGCGATGGCGAAGTGACTATCGAAATGCAGTTTATGGCTGATGTCCATTTAACCTGCGAAACCTGCAACGGAAAACGCTTCAAAAAGGAAATCCTGGAGGTCACTTTTGAAGACAAAAATATTGACGACATTCTTACGATGACCATTGATGATGCGATTGCTTTTTTTGAAAAACATAATGAATTAAAAATACAAAGCAAATTACAGCCATTACAAGATGTTGGTTTGGGCTATGTCACTTTAGGTCAAAGCTCGTCTACCCTCTCTGGTGGTGAGGCACAACGTATTAAATTGGCTACTTTTTTAGGAAAAGGCTCAAGAAGTGATAATGCTCTATTTATATTTGATGAACCTACCACAGGACTGCATTTTCACGATATTAAAAAACTCTTAAAGTCTTTTCAAGCACTGATAGCACAAGGGCACTCTATAATTGTTATTGAGCATAATCTTGAACTGATAAAATGCGCAGATTATATTATCGATCTAGGTCCAGAAGGTGGTGAAAGAGGTGGAAAATTAGTCGCTGCAGGAACACCCGAGGAATTGGTTCAAAATAAAAACTCTGTGACAGGAAAGTACTTAATGGAGAAGCTTTAGTCAGCAGTGAGCAGTCGGAAGTATTTCATTAAATTAATTGAATAGACTCAGGGACCTTTACGGCATTACATTTTTTCATTTATACTAATCGGAAATCGAACATTAAAATGAAAATAAAAAGGGAAAATCCCACAAGGTGCTTTGAGGCATACTCCTGCAGGACTTTCCACTAACCAACCAAAAATTCTTATTAATTCCCTCTACTTTGGGTCGATCTTGACCTTGATGGTGAAGATTGACTTTTTGCTTCGGTTCTTGTTCTATTTCTACTTTGTGCGGCACGAGGGTTTTCACTCGTACTTCGCCCTTTAGAATATGTACGATTTTGAGAGGCAATTGGTTTTCTTTGAACCGAACTTTTATTGACTTCACTAGACCTGTTTGTTCTAGATGAGGATGACCTAACGTTTTGGTTTCTGGTGGATGCGCTTACTTTATTTGCATCCCGTTTATTAGCCTCTGAACGTGTTGTTACATTTCTAACATTACCGTTCCTATTAACATTTCTATCCATACTTCTTGACGCATTGTTGTTTGCGGTAGGTCTACTACTTCTTGAAGTTTGAACAGTACGCTCAGTGGTGTTTTGTCTCACTCCTCTTCTTGAAGCATTCTTACTGGTACTACTTGAAACATCACGAGTGGTTCTTGATACCTCCCTGCCTCTTGTAGCTGTTGTGTTTTGTTTTCTGCTATCAACAGTTCTTGAGCTACTTCTTGATGTTGCAGCAGCACTCCTACGTGGTGAGGCTTCCTGACGGTATCGATCGCTAATTCGCGCATTGGTGGCCACAGTATTCCTTCTGCCAGAGCTATATGAGCTTTCACGACGTGGCGAGTATCTTACTGGTTCTCTGTAGTTATTGGTATAAGGTCTGTAATAGTGATGTCTAACAGGTTTGTAATATTGTCTATATGGCCTTGTATAAACCACACGATATGCAACAGCAGGAACGGTATAGTAACGATGCCACGGTCTGTGCACATACACTCGGTTATATACATTGATATAACCTGTATAATGTGTGAACCTATGGTGGTGGTCGTAGTATACATGTAATCCTCCAACACGACTCACATGACCATAATGGTTGTAGCGAATTTTAACGTTCCCTGCCTGAGTAATACGTCCGTAGTAGTCATAATAAATTGGAACGTTTTCTATTTGTATGATGGCTCCATAATCGTCATACTGTACATATGGACCATAATCATAGCCAGTATTAAAACTAAACGAAATATTAGGAGTGTTGATGGAAATATTGGCTTTAGGACCATAGCTTGGAGCATAAAAATCAAATTGACCATCGGGAAATACAGAAAACTCAATACCACCTTCGGTGAAAATAAAAGAATTTCCATATCCCTTTAAATAACCGTTATTGTATGAATTATCTTTAGCAAGGTTGGTGGTTTTTGCGTTCACTGATGTCCCAATAAGGAACACTGCAGTAAAAAGTAGAGCTAATTTTTTCATGAGTGTTTGTTTTTTGTTCAACATGTCTCGTAGAATACAAAGAATGTGCCAAGAATCACAAAGACAACTTAGACTCTTGATTATAAGAATGTTGTCGCATCAGTTGCTTTAAACAGGTGCTAATGGAAAAAAGAACGTCCGGCAAATACTTCTATCAAAAGACTTTATTCAGTTTGTTTTTAATTAAATCCATAGATCTTGCTGAAGACAACATTTAATACTTAACTTCCCGCCTCAACAATTAGTCTTCATTTCAGGCTTTTTCTTAAACATTTTTATGGATTTTACCAATCCCCTTGTCTATGGGGTACCCTTTTTTTTAGGACTTATTTTATTAGAACTTACCTACAGCAAAGCACACAATCACAAAGATCTTTACAACTGGCGCGACTTGTTTTCGAGTCTAGGAATGGGAGTAGGATCAGCAGTCATTGCGCCTCTTGTTAAAACAATTACAGTTATTCTCCTTTTTAGCTTCGTTTATGATGTTTTTAATCCTTTGGTTAACGGCGTTCGCACTAACATAATGGGCTATGAATCATTTGGATATACGTGGTATATTTGGATACTTTGTATGCTATGCGATGATTTTTCATATTATTGGTTCCATCGTCAAAACCATATGGTCAGATTTTTTTGGGCAGCACATATTGTGCATCACTCCTCTGATAATTTCAATCTCGGTACAGCAGTAAGAAATGGCTGGTTTACTATTTTTTATAAACCGTTATTTTATGTTTGGATTGTAGCAATTGGTTTCCCACCAGAAATGCTTGTGGTATGCTTAGGAATTGAGGCTCTTTGGCAATTTCAATTGCATACTGTGTTTATTCCTAAACTAGGGGTTGTGGATAAAATATTGAACACACACACCATGCACCAAGTTCACCATGCCTGTAATATTGAATACATGGATAAAAATCACGGCGGAATTTTAAATATTTTTGATAGGGTTTTTGGCACCTGGAAAGAGCTTGATGAAAACGTGGATATAGCTTATGGCGTTACTTCACCACCAGAGTCCTATAATTTATTGGTGATTTTGACCCATGAATATTCAGATATTTGGCGGGATATAAAAAAATCCGAAAATCTTTCGCACAAGCTGATGTATGTTTTTGGTCCTCCAGGATGGAGTCATGATGGCAGCACACAAACTGTCAAGGAGATTCGTAAGGAAATGGCTCTGAAAAAACGGCAAATGGCCAAACAAAACATCCCAAAGCCTTTGGGGAAAGAGCTCCGGGATGATGTCTATACTTCAGGAATCAAAGTATAGGTTCAACTAATAAAAAGATATTTACTTTTAAAATTTGAATCCGATCTCTATGTCAGATTTGCCTTGTCATGTAATTTTTCAACTTGATCTATGTTCATCAACCTGTATGCCAAAAAATTATTCGACTTTATTTTAGTTGACTGAGTTTTGCCGTCGAATTACGATTTTATAGGAACGTTGCGAAGGTATCTTAACGCCAAAACATGACCACTAACTGAAAAGCAATCATGTAAAATCAAAATGTTTTTTTATTACATTTATGGGCACAAATTCCAACCTCTATGTCAAGATATTTAAGGGGATGTAGTAACTGCATCCAACAATTTGAGAGCTATTATCCTTTTTGTCCATATTGCGGGCAGAAAGCTGGCAATCAATTGACCTTAAATGTTCTCTTCAACAATACCATCAGTAATTATTTTTCTGTTGATGCCCGCTTTTTTAAGAGTTTCATTCCATTAATGGTGAAGCCTGGATACCTCCCAAAACAGTTTATTACAGGTCGGCGCTTGATGTATTTACATCCAGCTCAAATGTACCTGTTCATTTCAATAATATTTTTCTTTTTGTTTTCTTTTGTCAGCCGTGAAAAGGTTGAAGATATTGATAGTGCAATTAAAAAGGACATTGAACAAAGTCATGTATTAAGAGATTCTATTAAGAAATCGTCAAGAAATGTCACCGCAATACAATACCCAATTAAATCAGGCTTCAATAATAAGGATCAATTGATTATGACTGATCAACAACAAAAGGAGGTGCAGGAGTTGGTTGAAAAAGTAGAAAAAAACTCGTCCAATCCAATTTTTAATATAGCCATAAATGAAATGGAAATAGATTCCATGATTACTGCTGGTGCTTCAGATGAAGAACTTTACAGGAAAATGGGCATGAAGGCGGACGACGGATATTTTACCAAGCGCATGTATAAGCAAATCCTAAAATTTTTTAAAACCAAAAGTGGAGAATCGATCCTGCAAGCTTTTCTTGATAGTATCCCCCTTGCCATGTTTATTCTCTTGCCAATATTCGCATTAATTTTAAAACTATTTTACTTTAACAAAGGAAGGTTTGTACATCATTTGGTCTTTACTTTTTATTTTTTTGCATTCCTTTTTAGCGTATTTAGCCTGTTGGTTATTGCGAATCTGATTTGGAAGGATTTCCCTGGATGGATCATTACTTTGACCATGTTTTCAACATTTTTCTATTTGTTTTTTGGTGTCAAACGACTTTATGGCCAAGGGTATATCCTAAGTTTTATTAAAAGTAGTGCAATCAGTTTTTTCTTTTTATCAATGGTGCTGCCATTTGCATTATTGATCATGGGATTAATGGCTTTCATGTTTTATTAGCAAAATCAAAAACCTAAACGCAAAGCATATTGCGTTATATTAGTTGAACTAATCGCGGATTTGTGCGAGATCCAAACCCGAAACCCAATAACGAAGTGCATTAGTTTTTAAAGAGGATGCCATTTGAACAATAGAGATAACCACCTCAGAACTTTAAATTGAAAATTGCTATTGAATTATCCGATATAAATGACTCAAATTCAACATTCTATCCTCTATCCTCTATCATCTACCCTCTATCCTCTATCATCTAACACAAAACGCCAATTCCCAAATTCTACTTCACCTTCAAATATTTGCGCAGCAAAACACTTATATCATCTGAAACCTTCAACCTATAGATAAAAATGACATATATCAAGGTGATCAATCCCGATTTCAAGACGATATTTACCAAAGGATGAAAAGGAAAATCCCAAAAATAGAATACCCCTATCATCACCAAAATCAACAAAGCAACCTTTCCCGTGTTTATCGTAAAAGGCATCATATCAAACTTACGCTTAACAAAGTAAATTTTTATTGTGTTATATACAGCAATTGCAATAAAGGTTGCCAGTGCAGAGCCGTTGATGCCATACCTGGGAATAAATATCATATTCAAACCAATAGTAAGAATGGTCAAAATGACTCCAAAAATTAAGACTACTCTATAATAATCGCTATTAAACAAAACCACATTGTTACAACCCATCAAACAATCGTATAGCTTAGCCATACTTATCAAAAATACCACAATGAGGCCGCCACTAAATTGTGGGGGAATGGTTTCATAAAGTGAATTGATATTCAAAACAATCAACAAAAAAATAAGCCCACCAATAATAAACAAGGTCTGCGAACTTCTCACATACAAATCTTCCAGGGCAACTTTATTCTTCTCATTTAGATATTGAGCCGTCAGCGGTTGCAGAATCTGTTGCATCGCTCGAGAAGGGACGACTATCACCGTTGCAATATAGATTGCTACTCCATAATAGGCTACTTCTTCAATAGGAATATACATCCCTAACATAAAACTGTCAATATCCAAAATGACAGTGGCGATTGAACCAGCAATAATAATCAGGAATGAATATTTCAAGATGGGGCTCAATCGGTCTATCCTGTTAAATTTAAAAACTGGCAATCGGATGCTAAAAGCATAAAACATCATAATTAGCATTCTCAGCCCATAAACACCCACAACACTCGCAATAAAGACATCTACCGAAAGCCATTCCAAATAGACACTAAACAAGAGCAACATAATTCCAATACGATGGAAGACTTCTTTCATGAAATTACCAAAGACCGTCTGTAACTGCGTTTTGGACCAAGCAAAAAACACTTCAAAATAAGCCATCGCAATGGCCGCTAAATAAATATATCCTATATAACCCCCAATGATGGAATTCTTTTGTGATAGTATATCAGCAATATTATCATAAGCCACCACCCCTATTATCCCGATAGGAATAATGACACTCAGTGGTAAAAATAACATCAGCGTTAAAAAACTATTCAGTGAATTCTTGGTTTTAAACGTAGAATAGAACTTAACAATGGTATTATGGACGCCAAAAGACATTAACGGCATCATTATCGTGGCGGTTGAAAGCATAAAGGAAATTAACCCATAATGGACATCAGAAATAAAGAACACATATAAATACAAAGTGTTCAATGCACCAATGGCAAACCCAAGGTAAGTGGTAATGGTATTCTTTAAAGATTGGCTGGCAACTATTCCCATAAAGGTTTAAAACTCGAAGATAAGAATTTTGGGCTTTAAGGCAAGGCTTAGATAAGATCTGCCAACTTTTTTGTCAACGCTTTTCTGCCATACTGCTGTAAACCTATAGGAAATGATGCTAACGTTGAGTTTTTGAAATCTTGAAAACGCAAAAAAAGATGTTCCTTCAATTCAGAATGTTCTTCATAATAAAAATAACGGCCCGTATTGGTCGATTTTATAATACGTTCCACATCTGAATCTTTAGGACCAACTGAAATAATAGGCGTTCCGGCCACCATGTATTCAAACAGTTTTCCAGGAATTATGGCTTTGGTATCTTCAGAATCGATTTCAATCAACAATAACAATTGAGATTGTCTTTGATATATCAATGCTTCTTTATGGCTGACATAGCCAACAAGATCAATATTTTCTTTAGGAATGAATTGATAAATTTCCTTCAACACATCATCACTGACCACACCAATCAATCGCAGTACAAAATCTTGCCTGAAGTTTTGATGCTCTTTAATGAGCTCACCTAAAACATTCCATAACACTCTTGGATTGCGCTCCGACAATAAAGAGCCAATATGGGCCAAAGAAAATTTCGTGTCCTTCGTTACTTTCGGGAGTTGGTAATTATCATAACCATTTGTGATAACAGTAATCGGTTGCTTCGTTTTGGTTTCAAACTCCTTTTTGGTGTTTTCGCTCGTCACGATAATCTTATCGGCAGAGGTGAGTACTTGTTTCTCCATCAGCTTGTGCTTTTCAGCAGCATTGACACTCAGTTTTAATTTTTTATGATAACCTATTGTGGTCCAAGGATCCCTAAAATCGGCAATCCATTGAGTGCCTATCATCGCCTTTAACTGCAGACCAATTAAGTGCAAACTATGGGGCGGTCCAGTAGTAATCACAGTGTTTATATTCTCCCTTTGGATATATTCAGACAAAAAACTCACCGAAGGGGTTACCCAAGCTTTTCTGGCATCAGGAATAAAATAATTCCCTCGTACATACAGCATAAGGCGCTGTACAAAACTCTGTTTTTTTTTCTTCGGAATCACTCCAGAACTGATTGTTTTTGATGATTGTCTGGATAGCAATTCAGCCAGTTTATAAGGCTCCTTTATGGGCTGCTTAATTATGGTGACATTTTCAGGAATCTCATCTATCAAACTGGTATCAAGCAATGGATAACTTGGATTCTCAGGAATATAAACAGTAGGATGAAT
>Ga0098068_1000398_pt1 | contig 17338 bp, 29 predicted proteins | sample 26BtaG_FD_75059 | JGI IMG/M metagenome (GOLD analysis project Ga0098068, IMG submission 75059) | Marine viral communities from Cariaco Basin, Caribbean Sea - 26B_WHOI_OMZ_CsCl | ecosystem: Environmental > Aquatic > Marine > Oceanic | place: Caribbean Sea: Cariaco Basin | collected 2014-11-09 | reverse complement strand
TTCATGTCCTACTTTTGTGTTTGAATCTTGAATATTCAAATAAGTAAGATTATCTATTTCAAATGTTTCTTGTGAATCTGCCCGATATTCATCACATCTTTCTACCCAAACAGGGACTGACCTATCTATGCTAGTCATATTGCAGTAAATTACTTTATCATAAGTATCATCATTCTCTATTGAGATATTTTCAAATCCCCAACTATACCAAATTGGCTTATTAAAAGTAAATGGTGGTTGTGTGTTATTTACCCTAAAATAAAACGAGTTTTCCATGTGCGTGGATGTTAATAATTGTTTTCTTTTCCAACCTGCACAAAACTCTCTACCTGCAATGGACTTACAATCATAAAGCAACTGCTTCCACATTGTAGCATTATCAGAATAAACTTCGCTAGTTACTTCTCCCAATTTATTTTTAGAATAAAGATTAAACCCTTGTGCATTGTAGTAAGCTAAACCAAACCTATGAGTAAGCCATTTACTTCTCTCCAAAGCTTCCCATTTATCTTCTCCATTAAAGAATTGTAAGTATCCACTACTAGCATTAAACCATATATTAGATTCATTCACACCCAAAGGGTTCTGATTCCAAGTGTGTAAATGGTTCTCAGATGTTAAATATTCATAACCGATAGGGTCTCCAGTTGCAGAAGAAAATGAGATAAAAAGGACTAAAAATATGACACTCAGATACCCTATTCTTGGTTTTAACCCTACCTTTTTCATTCATTTATGCCCTCCAAAATCAGACCCCTTGAGTGAATATCTTATCTTGGAATATTAGTCCTGCTAGTCCTGCGATTGCAGCAACAATAGCAAAGATTAGCCAAGTATCATTTATGAGACTCATTGTTCTGAACAAAATTGCTAGTAATGCAGTTACAAATGAGGATACTGCAAAGGGTTGTATAAATCTGTCTGACTTTGGTATTAAAATAACCATCAAAACTATAAAGACCGCAAGGATTATCAAACTTCCAAACCAACTACCAGTAACATCATTCATATATCTAAGCATGTGTACTGGTTCTGTTAGATTTGCTGAGTTTGGATTTAGAAAGTTGTCCATTAAAAACATTATAGATTCCTCCTTAGTGCCATTCCTGCAATGAATAGTACAATGGCTATAGTTATCATGGCTATTATTGAGGGTATTACCCAATCTGGTAAGTGTAATAAGTCTCCAGTTGCTGTGGTTGCATCCTCTCCAATATTCCAAGCCAGTTTAAATGTATTTACTACTGGCATAAAATTAACCAGAGCAGTATCTTCAAAGCCCAAGAACTGAGATAGAGTACCAAAGAATCCTGTAGTTGCATTGTCCCCTTTGGTTATGGACTCATTAAATGTGTCTGGAATGGTTGAAGCATTGAGTGTAGAAGATACTATTGAATAGTTCTGGGTTGTATTAAATCCATATTCATTCTGTAAGCTACCCAAGAAGCTAAACATACCAGTAGCTAACATAGCAATTACAATAATCCCCACCAATAGCATTATGAATTTTCCCATTTATCTTTTTAGATTAAGTAAAATAATCAAACCCCCCACAAATATTCCTGCTATCGCTGCCCAACCTAGTGATATAAATCCTATTATTACAGAGAACCCCAACCCTGCCATAGTCAGAATTAACATAGCTGCCATACTGGAAGCCCCAAGTAGTGCCATTGTAAGTACTATTATAAAGGCATAGAACAATCCATTTGAACCTAGTATGTCGCTGAGGTTCTGAGATAGTCTAATCTCTAACTGTTCTAATACCCTATAAGCACCATCTGTATAAACAATAAACTTAGCAAGATGATAAGCATCTAAATCAGTAATCTCATAGTGCATTGTTGCTGAAGCAGAAGTTGTACAGTTATACATTAACAATTCAGTACCATTGTCTTGAAGATACCTCTCAACTTTTAAACACATTTGAGTTGAAGCACCAGAAGCATCATCAGCAGTAAGGACAACCCTATTAACCCCAGTACCATTCCAATCCAAGTTCCAAGTTATAGAACCTAATTGATAGTAATCTTCATACCCTGTCTGGTCTCCTTCTCCTCCAGATAACTGAATAGTATAAGAACTGGATAGGAAGATTATAGAACCAGAGTCATAAACTAATGTTCCGCCCTCATAAGCCAACACCTTGTAATAAGCATCTGTGGTTCTGAGAGGTATTACTGTTTGCCCATTGCCATCTGTTTCTGCCATAGCAACCAATGTAAATGTCCCAGTACCAACATCATACCTTTGAAGGTGGAGTATTATGTCCTCAACCCCAACCGCATTTCTAAGAACATTAAAGGTTACTGAAGTGGATAGTCCCCCAGTAAGTAGATACAATCCTGTTTCTTGTACAGTTCCCGAAGTTACCTCTGCATCATCAAAGATATATTGCCTTCCGAACGGATACTGCACAGTATCATTTGCCTCATAACTTATCAAACCAGATATATTTACTTTTGTCCCTATTGGGGAAATACATATTGATTTGTTAGTTGTTTCATTAGCAGCATAATTAAAAGATGTAGAGGAGTAGCCATTTTCAAAGTCCAAATCAAAGTCTAAATTACTTACTATCCTAGATTGGTTTTCCTCATCCCATACAGTAAGGTTTACTGCAACATACTGATTGGTATCATTACAAGCAAAAGCTTTTCCCACATCTATTGTCCTGTTTGTTGTAGCTGCAGAACACTCCCCATTAGTATCACAAGCTTGACAACTCCACCAAAAACTTTCCAAAATGTTGTCTGTAGTATTCTCATATTCATAAGTGGTGGTAGTTAAGTTTTGTTTTAATACTGTTACTCCTTTTTTAGATTTTGTCCAGTTAATATAAAAATTTACCTTATCAGCACCCGGTGCATTATCAACTTCAAATGAAATATTGTGTATTGAATTGTTCTTTATTAAAGCACCATTACCTATGGTTATGTTCTCTCTAAAATCCCCACTCCCTGCAGAGCTTTTGTATAGTTCTGTGGTATTATCTAAGAGTATCCTTATTTGTCCGCCCCCATTAACCTCATCTTTATATATCTCCATAGTCATATTGTCATCATAAAAATACAAATCATAAGCAGTAATATTGCCACTCTCTCCTACTGTTGCTTGAATATACGCATAGTTCAAACCATAATCCGAATCAGTAGGACCTCCAACCCCTGTGGTTGTACTAACTGTGAACTCATCTTTATCCGCAACCTGCAGATTATCATAAAAGGCATAATATATTGTGTCTCCATCTCCATCTGTAGAACCAGAGCAAGTGAGTTCAATGTCTCCAAATATAACCGCACCATCAGTAGGAGATAGTGTTGGGGGTAGGGTTGGTGCTGCAGCTAAAACTAGAATAGCCAATGCACATATCCATATTGCTATTGTTATTGGTTTCTTGCTCATGTGAAGAACCTCTCCCTAGCATACACTCCTACAAGTATGAGTATGCCCATAATCAATCCTATAAGTGGTAGGTTGTTTGCAATGAATGGCATGATAGTATAGTTGGTTTCAAATGCTGAGAAAGTATCTGTTGCCACTATGTTATCATAAGCATTGCTGAATATTACAGAGAACACTATTGAAAGCATTATTGCCAGTAGCCCTGCTACAAAGAATACTGGATGGTTCTTTGAGAACATGATTGCCAAGACTCCTGCTAGGAATAGTGTAATCAAAACGAATATAATTGCATGGTCTAAGGAATACATTGCATCTTGTCCCTTCTCAAGGATTGCTTCTCCAGTAGAACCAACAGGTGCTATGCCTCCCCTATTGTCTATAAAGGAATCCAAGATATTGCTGGTAATCATTACTACTATGACTAAGAAGAATACCAATGCCCCTACCAATAGTATCTGAGACAAGAACCCTCTCTTATTCATATTGAGAACACCTCCTCTCTTGGCTTGGATTTCTTTTTGCCCCTTTCTTTGCTGATGAGCATACTGAGGACTTGGGTTCGGGAAATGGCAGTTCCCAAATCTCTTTCCAGTTTATTCTGAATCTTTTTGATAGAGTCCAAATCTTCCGCTTTAATTCTAATGGTTCTATCATTCTTCTTGCTCATCCTTCCTCCTCTGTTTGTATCCAGTTACTAATTTGTATGCTAGATAAAACATAAAATATGTCATTGTGAGTATAACTACATACAAGAAAGTACCATACATCCCTTCTGATTGATTAACAAGACTAGAACTGATTGCACTATTGTTTATTGTATCATTGTTGGCTAGTATAATATCTGTAGTGTAAGCAAAGTTAGCCATCAGCAAAAACATCCCTATCATCAATAAAAATAGCTTCATGAATTTATGTTCTTTGTCTAGATTAAAACCAAGATACAATAATGCAAAAGCAGTCCCAACCATTGCTGCAGTTATTGCTATCTCCCAGCTCATACCACCACCCCTTCATTCTTGGGTTTGAGGAAGGAGGGAAGTGCCATAGACTTCCTCTGCCTTTCCTCATGGTTTATCTGTTCGTGGATGCTGTGTTGTTGCAATAGCTTTTTCAAAGTATTACCTTCTTTTGCTTTATAAATAGTAGCAGTAAAAGTATGTATCATAAGGCTTTTAATCATATCTCTGTTCTTCCTAGTAATCCCTATTTCCTCTGGGAACATAAGGTCTGCAGAGACTTCCTCCCCAAACTCAAAAGCCATCTGTTTTATGACCTTCTCATCTAAGTAGGACAGAGCAAATATCTTTGAAGTGTATGGTAGTATCCTCCCTACTATCCAAGACATTGCTTGTTCTGTTGCTACTGGTTCTCCTATTTGCCTTATCTCATTCTTTATAGTATCAACAATTTCCCCTCTAAGTGTGAGCATAAGCTCATCTATAATCTCATTGTTATCCAAGATTATCTTATGAACCCCTGCATCATCTGGTTGTGGCATACCTCCAGACAGTAGGGGGTCATTCATATTGCCATTCATTTCTTCTTTCTCCTTACTCTTTTCTTAGGTTTCTTTCTTAGTTGTGCTATTCTTTTAGCCAGTTGTATCTTCCTGACTTCTTGTATTGTATCTAATCTTCTCTTTCTTTTCTCTATGTATTTGTTTTTTAGTGGTACTCTCTTTCCCTTCACAATCTTGTAGGTCCTATACTTTGCTTTTGTTTTTTTGAAGTGTTGAGAGGGGAAGTTCATTTTGGTTTTGGATGGCTTCCCCCCAGTAGGTTTGATTTTGAATGTAGCTGATAGAGAAGTATCTACTGCATAAGCCCCAAGTGATTTGGCTTTACTCTTAGCAAGGGGCACTCTGTTAATCTTTAATTGTTTCCCAGTCTTTAGTGCCTTACCAAAGACATTGTATGCTTTCCTTCTCTTGGGTTTCTTTGGTTTCCTTCCAGAAGGGAAGGGAGGAACTATTGGGATTGGAATGATTGGTATCTTTGTTGAAGGTACTCTTACAGAAGGAGTAGAGATTGCAACTGTTTGAACAGTTCTTAATGCCTGTCTTTGTTTTAGTTGTTGCCTTTGTCTTAGTCTTTGCCTTTGTGCTACTCTTTGTGTTATTCTCTGCCTTTGTTTTATATTTAATTTCTGGGCAGTAGAGGTGGATATTCTTTGTTTGGTTTTAGCAGATATGTCTTGCTTTTGTTTTATTTTGGTAATGCCTTTGGTTCTAGTTTTAGTTGAACCCTTTTGTATTGGTCTTGCACCTAGCGAGATTGTTACATCCTTTGTTTGGGTTGTTGCAACAACACCTCTAGTTGGTTTGGTTTTTCCCTTTAAAATAGATAGACTTGGTATTCCTTTTGCTGGTTTGATATTTAATGTTCTAATAGAAGGTTTAACTGATGCTGCTATCTTGTTTGCTATTCTGATTATCTCTGCAGATGCTGCAGCTTTGGCTTGTTCTAGTTGTTGCTTCTGAGTTGTTATCTGTTTGAGTTGTTTTGTTCTTGTCTTTAAATCTACTGATGTTGGTCTTTGTGCTTTAAGGTCTTGTATCTTCTTACCAATTACTTTTAACCTACCTCTAAGTATTCTGCCCTTTCCTGTCTTTAATACTTGTCTGACTAATTGAATCTTGCCTCTACTTAATGCTGCCCTTACTGGTCTTGAGTCTGCAACAAAACTGAATATGGATTCTTGATTTGGTTTAATCCCCTTTATAAATGCCAATCTCCTTTTCCTATCTAATAAGAAACTCTTTGGTGCTTTCTTTGTTAGTGTAGTGGTTGTCTTGGTTATTCCCTTTAGTGGCTTACCAGCTCTGATACCTGTTGATATTGATTTAACCTTGAACTTGGTATCACTAACTGCTTTTACATCTCCAACCAACTTCTCTACTCTCTTTTGAGGTCTGAACTTTCTTATTGGTTTGGGTGCTTTCTTTCCAGTTAGTTTTATTCTTTGAGATTTGGTTGTTGCTCTTAGTTGGGTTCTACCACCAATAGAAGTTATCCTTCCCCTTGAAGTTATCTTTACAGGTGTAACCTCAACCCTTGTTTTGATTGTCTTGCCCAGTATCTTTAAACTCTTTTTTTGTACAATAGAAATAGCCCCCTTCTCTGGTCTTACTGAAAACTTCTGGGTAGTTCCTACTGCCCTTCCTTTTACCTTGCCTATGTCTTTTCCCAGTAGTTTAAGTCTATCATCAAACTCCCTTAATATCTTTGCCTTACTTGCTATTGATGTGAATGTTCTTGGGATTACTGCAGTAGCTGCACCCCTCTCAACCTTAACTGCCTTTGAAGCTACCCTTGCAGTTCCTCTGAATAATTTAGATGTTCCTTTAAATACTAATGCTGTTGCCAATGCCCTTCCTGCAAACTGCTCTGGTTCTCCGACATTAAAACCAGAACCAACCTTGTTCAATGCCTTACTTCCAAATCCAGAGATTGCTGCTATTGTTGCTGTAGGAGATACACCCTCCATAAATGTTGTCTTGATTGTTTCTCCTGCCTTTCTTGCTTGTTCTTCTGCTTTCTTTATTGCTGCTTCTATTTCTTTTTTGGTTGTTGGTATTTTACCGATAAGTTCAGACCCAACTTCCACACCTTCAACTATCTCCCTTGCACCACTTGTTAGCACTACTCCTCCTCTTGCCAATGCACCTGATGGGGTTGCGAAATCTCTTGTTGTCCCTCCCTCTCTTGCTATTGTTGTTTGTAACTTTTGTTCCACTCCGGATATTACTGCCTTGACTTTTCCAAGAACTCCCTTTGGTTTCTCTGGGGTTCTTAATTCATTTGGTTGAGTTCCAAATTGAACTGAGAATTTATCTATGTCTGCATTTAGTAATTTGGCTTTAAGAGTTAAATCTTTTTGTGTGGTTTCTAGTTTTCCTATCCTAGAATTTAATTGGTTTTTAATTGATTGGAAAGCATTTTGTTGTTGTTGGGTTAGAGTGCCTCTTGCAGTTGCAACCTTAACTTGCTTGTTGAAAGCATCTAAGGAACTAAGTAGTGCCTCTGATTTAACATTGAATGTCTCTACATCAGAATTAAGTTTGGCTACATCAGAATTAATATCTTCTATCCTCCTTTCTTCTTTACTTATAAAGCGACCTGCAGAGGACATTTGTACTCTAGGAGGACCAGAAACTTCTCCTCCTTGTGTTCTTCCGAAGGTTAATGCAGGTCCTTCTGCGGTCCTTGTAGTTGCCTGTCTAGCCAAGAACCCTCAACCCCTTAAATATTTCCATTACAAGCTCTCTCCCCAGAGGTGTGTTCAATCCGCACTCAAAGTGGACACACACTAACCTGAAATATATACTTACATATATTTAAAGATTTAACAAATGCAGTAGTTATTGATTAAAGGTTTTAGGGGCTTTGTGTATAAAGTAATCTCTGTGTAAAAAGTCAAAGCCTATCTAGACTTTATACACAAAGCCGGTTTTAGGCATTGATTATAGAAAAATTAGGAAAAACGAAAGGTTTATATATACTTGGTAACTAACTAACCTATAGCTACAGACCAAGAAGGTCAAAGCTTGGAGGAAGCACAATGAATCCTGACCCAAAAGCCATAATAAAAGCCAATAAAGAGCTTATGGTGGAAGAATTGCAAAAAGAGGACACTAAGTATGCTATTGTAAAGCACCTCTTAAAAGCCACTACACAGCTTTATAATACATACATAAGGGAGGAAGAAGATGAAAACACTTAATATTTGGTTTGAGGATGAAGAACTGGAAGAAATGAAACGGATTAAGTCCCTTCAAGGGAAAGTTTCATGGCGAGTCTTCATTCTCTCTCTTATCAAAAAGGAGGGGAAAAATGAAAATAGGTAAGCAGTTATTGAAAAGAAAGTGTGGGGAAATCAAGAAATTAAACTCCCTTTCTTTCTAGTTTTTGACCTAATTTTTGAAAATCCCATTTTTATATATATTATATATGAGAAAGGGGTCTAAAATTTTAAATGCAGAATTTGAGAGGTAGAGAGAGAGAGAGAGAGAGAGAATATTTCATTTTATATATATATAATGTATATCCTATATTTCGCGATAGGTACAATCTATGCCTCTCACAAAGTTCCATAGGAAATTTAGTTCCATAGGAAACATAGGTATGGGATATAAACCTTTATATATATCCTATATTATTACACTATAAAATGGGAAAAACAGTAAGGGCAATAACAATAGACCCAGAAATAGATGAGTTGATTAGAATCAAAACTTTTGAAGATAAAAACTTTAATGCTTCTAGGTTATTGAATGACTATCTCAAGGAATATTTCAAAGATAGCTTTGTAGATTTGAGTAAAAAGAAATTGATGGAATCTAGAGCAATAATGGAAAAGAAACTAGCAGTAATCAAATCCCAGTTAGCAGCATCAGAAAAGAAAGAAAAAGCCAAATTAAAGGAATTAGAAGAAGAAAAAAAGAAAGAAGCCACCAAAGAATATGATGATTTGGGTATTAAAAAGGTAAAGAGAGGTATAATTGATGGTATCTATTAACAGAATGGAGAAGATTACTGGAAGTTTATTTGATTTATATTATTTTGTTGAATCAGAAGAAGATTGTTTTTGTAGGTTTTGTAGGAAGCAAATAAAGAATGGAGAAGAAGTCTATGTCTGCCCAGCAGATAAGTTGTTGTGTTGTTTGAAGTGTAGAGAAAAGGACAATGAATATCCTCATGCTAAAAAATACTACAAAAAACCAGATTTCCAACATATTCATTACTACGCACTCTATAAACAAACAAAGAAAAAAGAAGATGGAAACGCAACAAGTAACCCCATACCCCAAGACTAAGTGCTGGTATTGCAAGGCATTACTGCCTTCAATATTTGTGTTTAAATGGGATGGAAGTGTAATGGGTGGAAGTAGGGAAATGAATAAAAGGTGGTTATGTCAGTCCTGTTATAAGGAGATGGAGGCAGAAATTAGGTCTAGGACAACATATCTTATAGTAAAGAGGACAAATAAAAGATTTTATTAGGAGGATAAAATGGCAAAGAAAAAAGTATTAAAAATACAAATAGGAGAAGCATACGATAAGGAGACTAGGAAGGGATTACCAGTTTATGTAACTGCATGGCAACAAGAGGATGGTTCATATACAATTACTCAGAAAGTATATGTGAATGAAGTAGAGGTAAAAGATAGGAATGATGTGCAGCTAGAGGTTAAGGAAACATGAGTTCTATAATAGATATGGAGGAAACCTACAAGGCAGTATCAGCAATAGAAGAAGCACTCAAATCCTATGATGAGATAGACAAGGACTACATCATAACAAGATACTTGGAAAAGAGAGCTTATATGAAACAAAAGAAAAAGCAGAGTGATGATATTGCAAACACTTTAAGTGCCTTATCTTTAAGTGATATAGATAAGATTATTCATAGAGACAAAGGAGGTGAGATTGCATGAGTGTAATTGATGAGCTTAGAAATAAACCTCAAGAACCCGCACCAACATTAGAACCTATAGACTATCTACTTAATGAGTACAATGCCAAGAAAATAAAGAAGAAGGGACTATCATTCTATCAATACTATAAGATAAGATTACTTGAAGGTTTTGGGGAAGATGTTTTGGACAGGGTTGATAAGGTAATTGAGCAACTAGAAATCATTGCAGAAAAAGAAGAAGAATATGAGGAGGAGGAGTCCAAGTGATGTTAATGTCCTCAGTAACAGATAAGTTAGACCCCTCTAAGTTGGGCATCACTCCAGATGTTATAAGCAAGGTATTTCTAATACTTCAAATCTTAGTAATACTTGTAGTTGTTATGTTGATATTTTATTTCTTTGTTTATAAGAGATTGAAGTTCAAAGACATAGTAGAGGTGTGGGATGTAACTGGAGGAGGCATAAGAAGCTATAATGACAGGGGTGCTTGGATTACAGACAATACTGGTACTGGCTACTATGCTTTACTAGGGGATAAAAGAGCTAGACTTAAACAACCAAACCAAAACAATGCAATAATAACTACAAAGGGAAAAAAGAAATATAGATTCCTCAAGTATGGAGAGGGCATGTTTGATTATGAACAGATTACCCAGAGCATAGAACATCTAAAGGAGGACATGGCAGAAAAGCTAGAGTTGATGCCATTAGCAGATTTAGACTGGGGTAAAATGCAAATCAAGAGGGAGATGGAAAAGAAAACCCTTAGTGGTTGGTTTGCAGAGAACAAAGGAGTTGTAATCATTGGAGGAATGATAGCAGTAGGATTACTAACAATACTTTGGGGTATTGGATATGCTCAGAGTGTTATAGAACAATCCTATAGCCATGCAGGTTCAGTAACTCAACAAATGCAACAAGTATCTGAGGGATTGAGACAAGTAGCAGATTCACTACAAGGGACAAGTAGAGTCCCTGCCAATGTAGAAGCACCACCAGCAGGGGTATAGAATGCAATTAGGCGGAATATTGATGGTTACCATCATCTTTGTCCTTGCTGGTTGGGCTATATATAAACTGTTGAAACTGTATGGAGATTAAATGCAAATTGACTATGAATACTGAAGCAATGCAATGGATACCCCCCAACTGGATAATTATAACAACTATAATGGTTATAATTGGAATTGGAATGCTTGTATGGTATTATAGAATCAAAAAATCAAAAGGAGAAGGAGAAGGATAAATGGCAAGAAGCTATGAACAGGATGATTTGATAGACCCAGAGATTGGGTTTAAATCAGATAAGATAAATTCAGAGTTCTTTGTAGGCAGATTGCTATACCAAGCATCCTTACTAGGTATCAACATGAGAGAAAGACCAGAGGAGTATAAGAACTGCATACAACAGATAGAAATCTGGGCAATGGGTTCAGATAAGTTGCAAAGGAAATCCTTTGGTGCTAAAAATGCTAAGAATAAGAAAACATATTTCCAAATGAAGCAAGAGCTGAGAGAGAAGATAGACAAGAGACTAAGGGAGATTTCAAAAGAGTTTAATCCCAAAATATCAAGAGGGAATAAGAACAAGGCAATACAATCACAAATCAATAACATTGAATTGGATTACTCAGTTCAGTTGCATTACTTATTAACAGAAGCATTAGGAACTATCATGTGGACAAAATATATTTACGAGAGGATATAATGCAAACTTTTTCAAAGTTTGAACAAAGGAGGCGGACTAAAGTTCACCAATAAAGAATGAACAGAAAAGAAGAATTGAAGGAAAAGAGAGTATATTCCCCAAATTCATTAAGGGAGTTTGATTTTAAAGAAGGGTACAAGGTTGGAGTGAAAGAAACAAAGCAGAGGATTTTAGAGATTATTGATGAGTGGAAAGAAAGAGCAGATAGAGAGAAGCAATATTGTGATGAAGGCTTTGAAGTCTATGGACTTATAGAAGGGACAGATTTCGATAAGTTAATAGGAGAACTTAAAGAGAGGATAAACAATGAGTAGAAAAGAAGAAGAAATTAAGGATATATTATTAGAAAGAGCACTTTGCCCTTATTGTGGATTACCAAATTATGAACATGATGGTTCTGGTTTTTGTCCACCTGGAACTGAAGAGTTTGGGGGAAGAAGATGAATAGAAAAGAAGCATTGAAGAATACAATTAAGTTTTATAGAAAAAAGAATAGAAGCAAGGGTATTACAAAACTACAACATGGCCGGAATAAACGTAATATAGATTTATTTAAGGCAGAACTCAAAGGCATAGAGGAAACAGAAGAGAGATATGACAAAGCCATTGAAGAATTAAGATTAAAGTATAGAAAGATAGGAAGCATTAAAGAACAAAACTTTGCGGAAGAACTCAAAGAGAGGATTTTTTATAAGGTTGAAATGTCTTTAGCAATAGATGAATTAAAAGAGATTTGGATTGGACTTGGAGATGAGGGAAGATGAACAATTATACGAATGAGTTAATGTGGTTATCATTAGGGTATGCTATTGGAAGTATATCTACTTATCTTATAATTTTGTGGCATAGATACACAAAAAAGAAAGGAGGGTTAAAAGATGAACAATCATAAAGGATGTGACTGGATAATGGATTATAAAACTAAACAAGATAGAAATAGATTTTGTATATTTAATTTTATACTACTAATAGTTTTGATTATTATGTGTAGTATGATTTTAACATTTCAATTATTAGGAGGTTGAAACAAATGGGTAAACAATGAGTAGAAAAGAAGAAGGAGACTAAATGATATGTGTGGAGTGTTTTATAAAAGATGGCAAGTAGAATAATAGAACATATCAAGAGGCAAGTCCATCAAAAGAATAGAAACTTTGTTGGGGCTTTTGTTGGTAGAGTAGGAACTGGAAAATCCTATTGTTGTTTAAAGGTTGCTACTGAGGTCTATCCTAAGTTTGATGTTAATAAACACCTGTACTTTGATATTCTAAAACTTGTTGATGATATACAAGAGAATAAGCTAGAGGTAGGTACTGCTATTGTATTTGATGAGGCAGGTATCTCAGTATCCAATAGGCAATCCTATATGAATAAGTTTAACAAAGCAATGTCCTTTTTATTGCAGACTTGGAGACATAGAAACATAGTTCTGTTCTTAACAGTTCCAGACATATCATTCATGGATAAGGGAGTAAGGAAGATGTGTGATGCACTAATAGAGTGCCAGAAAGTGGTTAAGAGTAGGAATGTAGTGCAAGTGAAGTGGAAGTGGATACAGATAAACCAACAGAAAGGAGATATGTATTTTCATGGAGTAAGGGGAGAAGGAGGTAGAGTGCTGCTAGAGATAGGTAAACCTAATATCAAGACAGTAAGAGCTTATGAGAAGAAAAAGACAGAGTTTACAACTAACCTGTATCTAGATATTAAAGAGCATATATCCCCAGCAAAACAAGAGAAAATAGATAAGGTAAAAGAGGAGAGGAAATGTGCAGAATGCGGAATGTTGGCTTTATGGCTACCTACAAAGGGACACTTTAGATGTAGGGGATGTGGCAATACTTGGGCTAGGTCAACACCCAAACCACAACATATAGGGGTGACACAGGCAATTGTTTGATTTTACTCTACATGTTGTGGTTGTATGTATGAAAAAAATGATGGGAGGAATAAGAAAATGGGATGGAAAACAGTAGGAATTATATCTATTATACTAAATATTATAATAGTTATATCAGTAATAGTGTTATTTAATGTAGGTGTTGGAGTATTAGAAGAAGAAGATAACTGCATTGCATCATGTAATGACTATGAAGCATACAGTTATGAAGTAGAAACTGGAGAATGTATGTGTTACTTAGATGGTGTTGCCTATGAAGGAAGCATTAATTGATAGTGCCTAGACAGTAGTGGTGTGGTTGCCATAGTCAGACATCACTTACTATTCACAGACCACTACTGGGGCAAATATAGAAAATGAATATAACAAGATACGAAATGAATCAGCTAGAGGATTTGTTTGTGCAGAGGCATTACCTTTATGAGTTAATGTTTAAATATATAGACGAGAAAACAATAAACAAAGCCATAAAGAAAATAGATTATGAAATTAAAAAGAGATTAGAATCAATACAAAATGAAGAAGGACAACTATAACCATTCAAGGGTATGTTGTAGGTGTGGGGAAATGTTTACTACTACTAAGAAATACAAAAAGATATGCAATTGTTGTGTGAAGTTGAAGGGGAGAGGGTAATGAAGGTAGCCATATATTTACGAGTGAGTAGGGACGATTTAAACATAGAGAATCAGAAACAACCTTGTATAGATTACTGTGAAAGACAAGGATGGACTGATTATGAAGTATTTGAGGAGAAGGAAAGTACTAGAAAGACAAGACCTATTCAGAATAGTATTTATCACATGGCTTTGAAGAAGGAGATAGATGTTATTGTAGTTTATAGATTTGATAGATGGGCTAGGAGTGTTGTAGAGTTGATTAACCACATGAGGGACTTCCGAACTAAAGATGTTAAGTTCGTATCCATATCAGAAGCCATAGACCCCTCCACTTCCTATGGAAGGGCTTTCTTTGGATTTATAGCAGTAATGGCAGAGTTTGAAAGGGACTTGATTAGAGAAAGAACTATAGCAGGATTGGAAAGAGCTAAGGCACAAGGCAAGAAATTGGGTAGGAGACCCAAACGACCCCTGTAAATAGACGGGGTCTGTAAAAACATCACTTTTCTTTATAAATAAGGGGAGTTGCGTATAACCGCACGATTAAAATAGGGCAAAATTAGAAATAGGAGGGAGACTAGAAGGGCATGTCTCCCCCAAAGTAAGGACACGCTGAAAGTATTATTTCTTTTTCTTCTTCTTTCTCAGTCTTTTCTTTTTATAATGTCTCTCCTCATTACCGAGTAATCCAACTACTCTGCCTCTCTTGATTAGTAATGCCTTTGCCATTACTTTCTCCTTCTCTTAACCTTTCTCTTTCTGGTCTTAAATGCTGCCAAAGTTAATCTTGAACCTATTGCTCTATTAACACCTGCCAATCCACTAAAACCTACTACTCTCTTGTTCTGTTTTACTACGAAATTAAACTTAGTTCTAAGTCTCTTTTTGTCCTTAGAATCCAGCTTAAATATTTGTGTTCCTCCTATTTTTATTCTGATTGCCATTTTGGTTTCCTCCTTCTCCTATATATAGGTCTTTGCTTGACCTTCTTTCTTGCCATATTAAAAAAGAAAAAAAAAGTTTATCTTCTCTTACCGAATAGCTTAACTCCCAAGAATCCTAGTAAGATTACTGCACCTACAACTGTTGCTATTGTTGTTAAGTTCTCTGCTAAATCTATCTGTGAGTTCATTCCCGTATTGGATATATTCCAACTGTGTGGGAATACTTGAACTGTGTCTACTGGAGTTCCTCCATCATCAGAGTACGACGCATTCATACACATACCTGTAGAAGTATTGTACCAGAAGGTGTTGTTCACATCCAGACCACTTCCCGCACATTGATTTGATTTAACATTCTCTGTAACATCTGTACCGATTACAATAATTACCGTTATCACTACAAATGCCAAAGCTGCAGTCTTTAAGAAATTAAAACTGGAATTACCTTTGTTATTCATGGTAATCTCCAATTATGACTTCTTACCGAATAGCTTAACTCCCAAGAATCCTAGTAAGATTACTGCACCTACAACTGTTGCTATTGTAGTAAGATTATCTCCTAAATCCTGAGTAGCATCTAGTCCAATCTGAGTAACATTGTGTGGTGCTGTTCCAGCAGTATGTTGTGCTTGTATATCATCTACAATGTCTGCACCGATAGTAAGTAGTATTGTAACAACAATAAATGCTATAGCTGCAATCTTCAAGAAGTTAAATTGACTTTCTCCGCTCATCATAATTGCCTCCCTAATAACTCAAACCATGACGGCTTGGCTAAATAAGGGTAATCACTTAGAGTTTATAAAATTCCGCACTCAATCCGCACTCAAAGTGGACACATAACCTTATAAATGGGTATTTAAAACCCTACGAAAACTTTATATATAAACCAGTACAAAAGTGCGGTAATTAAAACAACAACAGTCCAAGCCATAGTAATCATACCTGTTGTTAGCAATATTCCACCGAATAAATTAGTTAATGTGCTTATAAAGAACAGCATTGCCCAGATAATCATTACTCCCATATATGATATAAATATCTTGTACCATTTATGCTCATCATCTAGTTTAACACCGAATATAAGTAAGAACATTCCAGCACCAAGATAAGAAAGAAGAATAGAACCAACAAAGCCATCATCTACTTCTGCCACCCCTATAATTTCTTCTTCTACAACCACCTCTGAAACATTAAACCAATAGCTGCCTGTTGTTGAAACATTCAGTCCTCTATCATCTACACAATAAACATTCCATGTGTAATTGTCTGCAATCTCATCAATAGTAAAGTTCTGAGATATAGTGCCATTCTGTTGGGTTGTGGTATTTATAAAGTAAGTCCCATTCATATTAAATCCACAATGGTCCATATCAAAAGTACCAGTAGTATCCACAGATAGATTAACCTGAATTTGGCTTCCAGACATTTCATAATCAGTATTATTAGAAGGGGCATTAAATACATTAGTCATAGTTCCATTTAACAAAGTGTAGTTTGTTTTTATTAAAGATTTAAGTCTTGCAACTATCTGCATTTGGTATTCCCAACTTGTTGGGCTAGTGAAATCATGTTGGGAAACATCAATTATTCTGATTGTAAACCAGTCTAGTTCTTGTTGGATTGTTTGGTTAATGTCTGTTTCTGCACTCTTTCCTAGTTTTATCCAGAAGTCACAAGGGAAATTTCCTCCACAGTATCCATCAGCATCAAAATCTACCACATTGGTTGAATTTCCATCATCCCAATCAGTTGAGTTATCTAGACCAACATTTCCACCATCATAACCATCCGATGCAACAGAACCGTCTCCTGTTGTAAATATTTGAATCTTCCAATTAAATGGACCAGATGTATGAGAAGCTTCGCTATGGAATAAATTAACAGATGAGATGTTTATATATTTTGGGAGTGAAGATACATTGAAAGTCTGAACCCCTCTTTTTTGAGTGAATGGCGATAATCTCCTGTATCCAATTAATGGTGGAGTATTATTTACTGCTGTTGATTTTATTCCAATTCCTGCAGTCTTATTTATCCATCCTGTTACTTCATTTGTTGTATCTGGAGCAGTATCAGATGTTAAGTCTATCCACCACATTTTAGTTGAATCAATGCCCCTCCAATCAATTAAAGGTTCTCCGTTATTTATTTTTGCTAAAAGCATTGGGTTGTCTGGCTCGTGTCTTAATCTAATAAAAGTGGTATTTTCCCATATAAGTTCATGTCCTACTTTTGTGTTTGAATCTTGAATATTCAAATAAGTAAGATTATCTATTTCAAATGTTTCTTGTGAATCTGCCCGATATTCATCACATCTTTCTACCCAAACAGGGACTGACCT
>Ga0098068_1000396_pt1 | contig 17403 bp, 14 predicted proteins | sample 26BtaG_FD_75059 | JGI IMG/M metagenome (GOLD analysis project Ga0098068, IMG submission 75059) | Marine viral communities from Cariaco Basin, Caribbean Sea - 26B_WHOI_OMZ_CsCl | ecosystem: Environmental > Aquatic > Marine > Oceanic | place: Caribbean Sea: Cariaco Basin | collected 2014-11-09 | reverse complement strand
GCCAACTCTGGAGTTCGACAACGTGTAAAAAAGTCGTATTTGGCTTTTATTTCTTGAAACTCCGGCAAGTAACGTCCGGCTTGACGCATCATCCATACTGGTGGACGGTCAACAGTTTCTCCCTTTAATGCTCTTAAGTATAAATCGTTTTTTATCATCTTCCCAATTCCTGCGTAGGCAGGAATCTCACTGTTTTAAGTTAAACTTTTTTCTTTTTTATAATAATAGTTCTGATTTCAGGCCTACTTACAAGTTGTGTCTGTGTTATTACGCGTAATGAATATTCGCCAAATCAAACTTGCTTATAAATTCCTGCGAAGGCAGGAATCTCACAATTTTAAAACATTAATTATAATTCTCATTCACCAAATCAATCACACTCTCAACTGTTGGAATTCTCGCAACCCGCACATCCTTAAAGTGTTTTTTAGCTTCAGCGGCTGTAGTATCTCCAATGCAATAAGCAATTTTACCTTCGGCATCATTGTTAATCATATAGCTTTCCACGGTTGAAGGGCTATAAAACATGACTCCTTCAACGTTCGGATCTATTTTTTCTGAATCCAAAATAGTTTTATAAGCCTCTACCTCATTCACCTTAATATTGTTTTTTTCGAGGGTCTTAGATAATTCATCTAATCTGATATCACTACAAAAATGGGTTACTTCGGTGCCATCAATAAATTCGACCAAATAGGCAGCAAGTGATTTTGCATAATTTTCAGAATGTTTGACTTTGCCAATTTTCTTTTCAATCAATCGCTTTGTGCGTCGTCCAACACAGTAAATATTCTTGAATTGCAACTCTTCTTTTGGAACACTTGCAATAATTGCTTCAACTGCGTTTTGACTTGTGATAATGACGTTTTTAATGGGCGATTTTAAAATAGGTTTTGCAATCCTATTCAAACTTATTTTTAAGAAGTCGGTGCTTTGTACAGTGACATTTTTGAAAAGCTGACGTTGTAATTCGGATAAATTTCGAGTAGAAAATACCTGTACGGCCCTATTTGATTCATTCAGTTCGTTCATCACTCGGTTTCCGCCGCGCTCCAACACATAATCGGCTGCAAACTGGGCAATATTGTGATGGTTTCCGAGTTTTTCTATTCGTGTGACCTCAATCTTTTTAGTACCGTCCAAACTCAACAGAACGCCATGAAAATTGACTTCCTCATTTTTGATAAATGCCAAAGCCCCAATTGGCGCAGAGCATCCACCTTCTAAAAGATTCAAGAACTTACGTTCAATGGTTGTGCAGATCTCGGTTTCTTCGTGATTAATTTCTCTGCAAATAGCAAGGACGTCCTCGTCTTCTTCACGTGCCGTGATCATGATGGCGCCTTGTGCAGGTGCGGGGACCATCCAATCCAAATTGATAGCATCTTGTGGGCGCACACCAATTCTGCCAATCCCAGCAGCGGCAAAAATGGCTGCATTCCAATCCTCATTATCATGTAATTTCTGAAGCCGCGTATTGACATTGCCTCTTAGACCAACAATGGTATGCGTAGGATAACGATTGAGCCATTGCGCCTTACGCCTCAAGCTTCCGGTGGCAATGACCGCATCTCTTTGCGATAAAAACTCTTCATTTTTTTTGAAGACCAAAGTATCTCTGACGTTCCCTCGTTTTAAAACTGCTGCCTGAACTATACCTTGAGGCAACAGCGTAGGCACATCCTTTAGCGAATGAACAGCGATATCAATGTCATTGTTGAGCATTGCTGCATCTAAAATGCGCGTAAATACACCAACAATTCCCATTTCGTAAATGGGTTTGTCAAGGACCATATCGCCCGTTGATTTTACTGGAACTAATTGAGTGCTATGTCCTAAACTTTCAAGTTGTTGTTGCACAGCTTTGGCTTGCCATAGCGCCAATTCGCTATCGCGGGTGCCAATTCTTATTATTTTAGACATGTGTAGTAGATTCTAACTGAAACACTCTTCTGATGAGTTCAATACTGTCGTCGGTAGAGGTGTCATCTGTTTTGAGATGATACGCAAAGTGATTCGTGATTTTTTGGATGATATTATTACTGATCAACTCTGCTTGAGCTTCATTGAAATCGGCATTTTTTTTACGTTGGGTTTCTAATTCGGCATTTTTGAAATCGAGTAACTTATGCTTTAAGGCGTTAATGGTTGGTGCAAATTTTCTAGTTTCTAGCCAACTATTAAAATCCTGTTTAACGTCCTCTAATATCTTTTCTGCCAAAGGAATAAATTCTTTTCTGCGCTCTAAAGTATCGTCCGTCATTTGAGATAAATCGTCGAGATGGATCAAGGATACATTAGGTAATTCCGTGACATTGGGGTTGACGTTCTTCGGAATTGATAAATCCAGAATCAACAATGGTTTTTTAGATTGGATACAATTTTTGTCGACCGTTGGATTAAGAGCGCCTGTGGCGACAATCAAGATGTCGGAAGCATTGATTTCTTCTTGGAGATTGGCATAATCTTTAACCAATAAATTAAATTTGCCTGCCACTTCTTGAGCCTTGGTCTTTGTTCTGTTAATTAGGGTGATATGCTCGTTTTTAGTGTGTTTCACCAGATTCTCACAGGTATTTCGCCCGATTTTCCCCGTTCCAAAAAGTAGGATATTCTTATCAGAAACGTTGTCTATGGTATTTAAAATGTATTGGACCGATGCAAAAGACACAGAAGTAGCCCCAGAGGAAATTTCCGTTTCGTTTTTAATGCGTTTACTGGCTTGAATCACTGCATTTAACAAACGTTCGGTAAATGCGTTGAGCAGTCCCAACTTTTTGGAAGCCCTAGCGCTGGTTCTGAGTTGACTGATGATTTCAAAGTCGCCTAAGATTTGACTATCGAGTCCTGACCCTACACGGAACATATGCGTAATAGCCTCTTGATTTTTATAAATATAAGCAACATGTTGAAATTCTTCAATAGTGCCTTTGGTGTTTTCACAAAGTAATTTGATAAGCTGATAGGGATGTTCTGCATGACCATAAAGTTCGGTTCTGTTGCAGGTTGAAGTGACGATGAGGCTTTCAATCCCTACTTCTTTTGCTTGATGAAGTAAGTTTTTTTTAGATGTATCGTCCATACTGAATCGTCCTCTAATATCAGCATCAGCCTTTTTATAGCTTAATCCAATGGCGTAAAAATAAGTGGTTTTCAACATATGATTGTGCACAATACTGGTTATTGAATTTTGATATGGAAGTATCAGGGCAAAAGTAGAAATGTCAATGGAATAAAAACAACGCTCGAAGGACTATTAGTATCGCTTAATGTTTTTTGGCCATTTTTTAATATAAGTGCGTCAAATACCATACTTTTGCAGTCATGGCAATGGTTTGTAACCATTTTGTTTAGAATGAATCTAAATAATAAAAAGAAGTTTTAAAGAATATGGATTTAAAAAATGTCGTTAAAGGTTCAATGGAAGAGACTGAAATTGATGAGGGCTTTTTAGTGATGACCTATCAAAACGAGAGCAATACTGTAGAAACTATTGAGCGTAAGATAGATAGTAGTTTCATTCAGTTCCACTTTTGTTTGAAAGGTTCCAGTAAGTTTATTTTCAACGAAGGTCGGTATGCTTTGGACATATTGGAAGAGAATTCACTTTTACTCTATAATCCTCAACGCGATTTGCCGATACATTTGGAAATGGACCCCAACACATGGTTGGTATCTATTGTGATCTCCATAAAAAAGTTTCATGGTTTGTTTTCACAAGAGGCGGGTTATATTACATTTTTGAGTAGTGACAACAAGGATAAGAAATATTATAAGGACGGCAAGATCTCACCTTCTATGGCCATTGGTTTGACCCAATTGATTCATTATAACTTGAATTCGTCAATCAAAAATCTTTATTTCAAAGGAAAGGCTTATGAACTCTTGAGTTTGTATTTTAATAGAAGTGAGGATGCCAATATCGAGCAATGTCCGTTTTTGGTGGATGATAGCAATGTCATCAAAATTAGGAAAGCCAAGGATATTGTGATTTCCAGAATGGCAGAACCTCCAACATTGCATGAGCTTTCCGAAGAGATCGGACTGAACATCAAAAAACTTAAAGAAGGTTTTAAGCAGATTTATGGAGATACAGTTTATAGTTTTCTATTCGATTATAAGATGGAAGTTGCCAGGAAACTCTTGGAGTCTACAGATTATAATGTGAATGAGGTAGGCTTGAAAGTTGGTTATAGTACATCGAGTCACTTTATAGTGGCATTCAAAAAGAAGTATGGCACGACCCCCAAAAAATATTTAATGTCATTATCTTCGTAAATTAATAATTAAAAGATGTTCATTCCGAAGTCTTCATAGACTTGAAGATCTAAATCAATAGGAATATAATTAAAAAAGAGATTCCTGCCTTCGCAGGAATATATTATGAAAAAAGGAGTATTACTTGTCAATTTAGGGTCGCCAGACAGCCCGACACCAGAAGATGTTAAACCATATTTAAGCGAGTTTTTAATGGACGAACGTGTCATTGACGTTCCTCTTTGGTTAAGGACTTTCATTGTAAAGGGGATAATTTTAAAAACACGTCCTAAAGCATCTGCGGAAGCGTACCAAAAAATATGGTGGGAGGAAGGCTCGCCGTTAATCGTAATTTCTGAGCGACTTCAGAAAAAAATACAGAAAAACACTGAGCTTCCAGTGGCTCTGGCTATGCGCTATGGTAGTTTGACCATTAAAAAGGGTCTTCAGGAATTGGTGGATAAAGGTGTGGAACATGTGTTTCTGATGCCGCTTTACCCTCAATTTGCTATGGCGACCACGGAAACTATTTTGGTTTTGGCTGAAGAAATTAGAAAAGAATATTTTCCGAAACTTAAAATATCGGATTTGAAAGCGTTTTATAATCGCGAGGATTATATTGATGTCCTTTCCAATTCAATAGATAGACATCTGAAAGATAAACCTTATGATCATTTGTTGTTCTCTTATCACGGGGTTCCAGAGCGGCATATTCGAAAACGTGACATCACAAAATCACATTGCAAAATTGATAAAAGCTGTTGTATCACGCCATCACCTGCGCACGAATATTGCTATCGCCACCAATGCTTGGAAGTCACACGATTAGTGGCTGAAAAACTAAATTTGAAAGATGGGACTTATTCTTCATCTTTTCAATCGCGATTAGGGATTGATCCATGGTTGCAACCTCCAACAGATTTGACCATTGAGCGTATGGGCAAAAAGGGTGTTGAAAACTTGGCCGTAGTAACCCCTGCTTTTGTAAGTGACTGTTTAGAAACCTTAGAAGAAATTGCCATGGAAGGCGAAGAAATCTTTCACGAAGTGGGAGGTAAGAACTTTACCACGGTACCTTGTTTAAATGACGACCAGGAATTTGTGACCATCCTCTCCAATTGGATCAATGATTGGGCAACCTCAGAAGCCGTACCTGTATAATGGCTAAAGATTCCTCTCGAGATTTAGGCACACAACCCATTAGCAAACTTTTAATAAAGCAAGCTGTTCCTGCATCAATCGGGATTTTGGTCATGTCGCTTAACATCTTGGTGGATACCATTTTTGTCGGGAATTGGATTGGCGCTACCGCTATTGCCGCAATTAATGTTGTCTTACCAGTGTCTTTCTTTATTGCTGCTTTGGGAATGGCCATCGGGATAGGAGGTTCTTCTATTATTTCAAGGGCCTTGGGCGCCAATAATTATGAAAAGGCACTGAAAACATTCGGCAACCAAATCACTTTGACATTGGTGCTGACACTATCCTTGATCACTGTAGGATTACTTTTTGCCGATGGCATTATCGAATCCTTTGGCGGGAAAGGTGCCATTTTTGAGCCTGCAAAAATATATTATGAAATTGTGCTTTATGGTGTGCCGCTATTAGCTCTTTGTATGATGGCAAATACGGTCATTCGTGCAGAAGGGAAACCAAAGTTTGCCATGTATGCCATGATGATTCCATCGGTCGCCAATTTGGTGATGGATTATGTGTTCATTTATCTTATGGATTTTGGAATGACTGGAGCTGCATGGGCAACCACACTTTCTTATTTAATCTGTTTGATATTTATCCTTTGGTTTTTTATATCCGAAAAGTCAGAACTGAAAATTGACTTTGCGCACTTCGGGCTAAACTTCCCAATTGTCAAAGAAATCACTTCTTTAGGATTTGTTACGCTGTCGCGCCAAGCCGTAGTGAGCGTCACTTATTTGTTTATGAATAATATTCTCTTCGATCTGGGAGGAGAAACTTCTGTGACATCATATGCTATTGCGGGGAGAATGCTAATGTTTGCCATGTTTCCTATTCTTGGAATTACCCAAGGATTTCTACCAATTGCTGGCTTTAATTACGGTGCTGAAAATTATCATAGAGTTAGGGAATCACTTAATACGGCTATAAAGTATGCTGCGGTTTTGGCGAGCTTGGTTTTTATTGTATTGATGATATTTCCAGAAAATATCATCAGAATTTTCACCACAGATGCCGATGTGGTCCGCCAAGCACCTAATGATATGCGCTGGGTATTTGCCGCAACGCCCATTATTGCCTGGCAGCTGATTGGTGCAGCCTATTTTCAGGCTATCGGGAAGGCTCTACCTGCGTTACTGTTGACTTTGTCCAGGCAAGGTCTCTTTTTTATTCCGCTCATTTTGATTTTACCACAGTTTTACGGCGAATTTGGAGTATGGATGTCTTTCCCAATTTCAGATGTATTGGCAACTATTGTGACAGCCTATTTCTTGAACCGCGAAGTCAAGAGGAATTTGATTCCTAAAGATGTTTAATTTATTTTTGAACGATGGAATACTACAATTATATAAAAGCCTTGCACCTTATTTTTGTTATTACCTGGTTTGCAGGATTGTTCTATATTCCGAGGTTATTTGTATATCAAATTGAAGCCTTTCATAAACCCTCACCTGAGAAGGAAATTTTAGGAAAGCAACTCAAATTGATGGCCAAACGCTTGTGGAATATCATTACCTGGCCTTCGGCAATTTTGGCCACTATTTTTGCAATTTGGCTGCTTATTTTGATACCATCCTGGTTACACCAAGGTTGGATGCATGTGAAATTGGCCTTTGTCATTTTGCTTATCTTCTATCATTTAAAAACACATCATTATTACAAACAATTGCAACGTGATGAGGTCAAAATATCTTCTAATTTTATGCGATTATGGAATGAAGGTGCCACATTTATCCTGTTTTCAGTAGTGTTTTTGGTGATTTTGAAAAACTCTATCAACTGGATTTTTGGTGTTGTTGGCATTGTCGTTTTGGCTGTTTTATTGATGTTGGGATTCAAGATCTATAAGAATATCAGAAAAAGAAATCCCGATTCTTAAAGTGGAGGGGGGTAGTGCATAGCGTGTAGTGCGTAGAGGGTAGTTGAAAAGTAGTCGAAAATTCCAAATCAAAAATCATCAATCAAAAATCAACAATCGTTAATCCCTTGAAAATTTCAACGCAGCCAATTTTGGAGTGATTATTGCTATCTTTATCAAGCTACATTAATGAAATGAAAACAAGACGACTTTCCTTACGCGTACGCATCTTTTTTGCCATGATTCTGTTAGTGCTCATCGCTTCTATTTTGATTGCTGCAGTCACTATTTATCAATACAACGAAGAAGCACAAGACTATCATAGAAACCGTTTAGAGCGAAAAGAAGACAATATAAAACGCCATATTGATTTTGTAATTCGCGAAACTTCTTGGGAAATCAATACGGATAGAATACCGTTGATTTTTAGGGAAGAGATTTATAAGATTGCCGATATCCATCAATTGCAGGTTAATCTGTTTGATCTTGAAGGTTCGTTGTTAAAATCTTCAAAGTCGAGTATCGAGGGCGATACACTTTCAAGTTGTTTGAATGCCAATATTTTAAATGCCCTTTCCAATACATCCAAACATAGATACGTAGAAAAAATGGTCCTCAACGATCAAACGTTTCAATCTTCATATACCTATATCACTGACAAAAAGTTCAAACCGATTGCGATTTTAAACCTTTATTATATTCAGAATGATGATATTTTGAATAAGGAGCTGAAGGAGTTTTTGGAGCGTTTGGGATATGCCTATTTTGTGATGCTAATTTTGGCCATTCTACTGGCGTATTTCCTTTCAAAATATATTACCAAATCACTTAAAACGATCAGTGATAAAATGAATGCAACGCGATTGGGAAAACAGAATCAACGAATTGAAATTGAGTCGTCAAGTGAGGAAATTGCCACTTTGGTGAATTCTTATAACAGTATGATTGATCAATTGCAGGAAAGTGCCGTAAAGTTGGCTACATCTGAACGTGAACAGGCATGGCGGGAGATGGCAAAACAAGTCGCCCACGAAATTAAAAATCCGTTAACGCCTATGCGTTTAAGCGTTCAAAGTTTTCAGCGCAAATTTGATCCAGAAGATCCTGAAATTCATCAAAAAGTGGAGGAATACAGCAAAACACTCATTCAGCAAATTGACACCATGAGTTCCATTGCATCAGCCTTTTCAAATTTCGCCAAAATGCCTGCACAACAAAATGAGACCCTTAATGTGGTACAAATTGTGAAATTGGCCTTGGATATTTTTAGTGAAGATTATATTGTCTTTGTGGCCGATGAGAAGGAAATCATTTCGCAATTGGACCGAACGCAACTGATTCGCGTGATCACCAATTTAGTCAAGAATGCAACCCAAGCTGTCGCAGACGAGAAGGATCCTAAGATTGTGGTTAGTGTGATGTCTGAGGATGATGTGGTTAGGATTTCGGTCTCTGACAATGGAAAGGGTATTTCCGAGGAAAATATTGCAAGAATATTTCAACCCAAATTTACTACGAAGTCTAGCGGGATGGGACTTGGCTTGGCAATGGTTAAAAATATAGTGGAAACTTATAAAGGAACAATTACCTTTACTTCCCAAAATGGAAAGGGAACAACGTTTACGGTGACATTTCCGAAGGAATAAAATCACTTCAAATGCAGGGATCTCATAAAATATTGCTTAATTTTCAATTTCTATCTCAGCAAGTTGTACAGGGGAGTTTGAATGGTGTTCAATAAAGAAGAGATTTCCGACTTCCTGACTTCCAAGAGACCACCATGGAAATAAAAAACACAGTTATATGTCTTACGAAAACATCTTATCAGAAAGAAACGACGGGATTACAACCATTACCATCAACCGTCCCAATAAATTAAATGCTTTAAATAAAGCGACAATTAACGAACTCAATCAAGCTTTTAAAGTGGCTGACAAGGATAAGCACACTAAGGTGATCATTATTACCGGAAGTGGAGAGAAAGCCTTTGTCGCCGGAGCGGATATTAGCGAATTTGCCCATTTCGATGTAGAGGATGGTGCGAAATTGGCGGCTAAAGGTCAAGAGTTGTTATTTGATTATGTTGAGAATCTTTCGACTCCAGTCATTGCGGCGGTCAACGGATTTGCCCTTGGTGGTGGTCTCGAATTGGCGATGGCCTGTCACTTTAGAATTGCAAGTGACAATGCCAAAATGGGTTTGCCTGAAACATCATTAGGCGTGATCCCTGGTTATGGTGGGACGCAACGTTTGCCACAATTGGTTGGAAAAGGTCGCGCCATGGAAATGGTCATGACCGCAGGTATGATTGATGCCGAAACAGCAAAAGCTTACGGATTGGTCAATCACGTGACCACACAAGATGAGCTTATGGGCTTTTGTGAAAAGATAGCCGGTAAAATCATGCGGAATTCTACAGTAGCGATTAAAGGTGCCATAAAAGCTATTAATGCCAATTATAAAGACGGGGTTGACGGATATAAAGTAGAAATAAAGCAATTTGGAAAATGCTTTGGCACTGACGATTTTACCGAAGGTACGACAGCGTTTTTGGAAAAGCGGAAGGCGGAATTTCCGGGGACATAATTCCTGCGAAGGCAGGAATCTCAAAATAGAACACTGACGACACGGATGGAGCGGATTTTTACTGATTTGATTATGAAAATTAAATAAAAGATTAATGACGAGATCAGTGCTCATCATAAAAAATCAGCGTCACCTGCCCTGCCGGCAGGTGGGTCTGCGTTCTATTAGATTGAATAGATCCTCACCGATCCAAATAATGATTTTACATATCCTCTTTTAGTCATAAGAATTAAAAACTGAAAATACAAAGCTGATTTTTTGTTTGCCCCGCCCTAAAAGGGAGCAAAAAATCTCAAATGATTAATTAATTTGAGAAAAAGCCATTATGATTCAATAAAAAATGCGAACTAAATATTTGGTTCGCATTTTTTAATTTTTCTAAGTCATCGGTCATCGGTCATCGGTCCATGGTCACAAGTCTCACCACTCCCCTCTAAAAGCGAAGCGTTCTACCCTGTCACCACTAACTACGACTTCCCGCCAACAATCGTCAATTCATCAACAATATGTTTGGCATTGGAATATTTGTCGATCAACCAAAGGACGTATCGGATATCAACGTTAATCGTTCTCTGTAAATCTGAATCGAAAATGACATCACCAGCCATCGCTTCAATGTTTCCATCAAAAGCCAATCCAATCAATTCACCTTTTCCATTGATTACTGGAGATCCTGAATTACCACCGGTAATATCATTATCTGATAAAAAGTTAACTGAAAGTTCACCTTTCTCGTTGGCATAACGTCCGTAATCCTTTTTCGCATACATGTCCAACATATGTGCAGGCAAGTCAAATTCTGGATCATTCGGCTTGTATTTTGCAACCATCCCTTTTAAAGTCGTGTAGTTATTAAACTCGGCATCATTTTGCTCACCTTCTTTTTTAGGCAAAGCTCTCACTTTTCCATAGCTTAATCGCAAAGTAGAGTTAGCATCAGGATATTGGATGTTGCTCAATCCAGATTCACGTAATCCAGCCACTAATTTTCTAAAAGCAGCTTGAAAATCGTTTTCAGGTTGCACTAAGTGTTCAGGTTGCTCTCTGTATTTTGTTAATAGCTGACCAGATAACTGATACAATTGGTCATTTTCTAATTTCGACACATCAGGGTTTTGTAAAAATGCCATCACGTTTTCTTTTGATGTGAAAATGCTTGCGTCAAAAATAGATTCTATGAAGGCTGTAAAGTCGTTGTTGTTTTTATCGCCAACTTCTTTTACCAATTCAGGAAGTGGATAATTGGCTTTAGACGCATATAAATTCAATTGCTTGGCAAGGATTTCTTTTTCCAAAGGCAAGTGATAGTCTTTATAAGAGCTTTCTACAAAAGACTGTAATCTTGGAAGCATGTTTTCACGGGCAGCTTCATTTGCAGTAGTATATTGTTCCAAGGCACCACCAAGTCTGTATGGTAGCACGGCAAATTTACTGCCACGTAAGATACCAGTTAAATAATTGTCATGTTGGGCTTTTTGATTGGTCAATTTATAATAGGCATTGATATCTGAAATTACATTGCCGTATTTCGCTTTGTTATTCTTTTTGTTGGCCCATTTGTTAAAAGCGTCCTCAACTTTAGTTTTTGTCGCTACTGTTTTATGCTCTGTTAAGGCATCAATCATACCGCCACGGTTTTTCCAATAGTTGGCAATACTTGCATAGGAAGACGCATACATCAAGTTGATAGCTTCATCATTGTCCATATATTTTTTCATGACGTCCATACTCACTTTTGAGCCTTCAACCCAAGCAGGATAGGCAAATTTTACGTTTTGCTCAACCCCTTGTGCAGGCATCCATCGGTTGGTTCTTCCTGGATAACCCAAGATCATGGCAAAATCATTCTCCTTAACGCCGTCAATGCTTACAGGAAGATGGTATTTTGATTTTAAAGGCACGTTGTCAGTAGAGTATTCGGCTGGATTTCCATCGTGGTCAGCATATACCCTGAACAATGCGAAATCGCCAGTATGTCTTGGCCACTCCCAATTGTCTGTATCACCACCATATTTACCAACACTTTCTGGAGGTGTTCCTACCAAACGTACATCCCTGAAATCTTCGTAAACAAAATAGTAGAACTCATTTCCTTGGTAGAAGGAACGTACAGAAACAGTATATTTCCCACCCTCGTTATTTTCTTTTTCAATTTTTGCAATCTCTTTATTGATAGCAGCTTCACGCTCTTTTTCAGACATTGTCTCATTGACTTGCGATAAGATACGTGTTGAAACATCATCCATTCTGACAAAGAATCTGACGTATAAGCTTTCTGGTTTTAATTCTGCATCGAGCGATTTTGCCCAATAGCCATCTCTAAGATGGTTTCTATCGGCAGAAGATAATTCTGCAATCGCATCATATCCACAGTGGTGGTTGGTCAATACCAAACCACTATCAGAAACAATACTGGCAGTACACCCACCATTAAACTGTACGATGGCATCTTTTAAACTTCTGTTGTTGATGCTGTATATTTCTTCAGCAGTCAATTGAAGTCCCATTTTTTGCATATCTCTATGGTTGAGACGTTCAATATGCATTAAAAACCACATGCCTTCATCTGCTTTTAGAGCGGATGAAAAGGTCATCATAAAAATGGTGAGGGAGAGCAATATTTTTTTCATGTTCTTAAATTATTTGTGAGTGCCAAAAATATTGAATTTTTATATGGTTTAAAGGATTGAGAACTGTTAAAACCTTGTTATTTTTTAGCTTTTAAAACATTCCTTAAACAGCCTATGTCCCTTATAGTGAATGGATAACATAAGTTTCTACATTCTGTAGCCATCAAATGGCTGGTTTTGGATGTAACTTTATACGCTTGTCATAACCTACAGAAACTTTCAATAATTAAATGCCAATGGACCCAGACTCTACCATTAAAGGTCGCGGAGCACAAATTAATATATCCAATCGATTCTTTGAATTGAGTCACGAAATACGTGATGATTTTCTTGAATACTGCGCTAAAGAAGGTGAGGACGCTGATAAAAACAAAACGCTTTTTCTTGACGTATTTCCAAAAACCATTGTCAACAAAGTTACAAGTCCGGATGTGGGCATGGGTTATTCCATGAACATGTACCAAGGTTGCGAACACGGATGCATCTACTGCTATGCGCGAAACACCCATGAATTTTGGGGCTATAGCGCAGGCCTCGATTTTGAACGTCGGATTTTAGTAAAAAAAGAAGCGCCACTATTGTTGGAAAAATTCATCAAAAGAAAAAGTTGGGAAGCCCATCCTATTGTGATGTCCGGAAATACAGATTGCTATCAACCTGCGGAAAAGCGATATGAAATTACTCGGAAATGTTTGGAGGTCTTCTTAAAATACAGACACCCTGTGGGCATTATTACGAAAAATGCCTTGATCCTTCGCGATTTGGATCTTTTGAAAGCATTGGCTAAAGACAATTTAGTAGCCGTTAATATTTCTATCACCTCGCTTTCTGAGGACACGAGACGTGTTTTGGAACCCAGGACGGCGACCATCAAAAAGCGATTGGAAACTGTAAAAAACTTATCAGAACATGGCATTCCCGTCAACGTCATGATGGCACCCATTATTCCTTCAATTAACAGTCATGAGGTCTTGGCACTGGCAAAGAAAGTCTCCGAAATGGGCGCTTTGAGCATGGGGCATACCATTGTGAGATTGAATGGTGCTATTGGAGAGATCTTCACAGATTGGATAAAAAAGACCATGCCCGATCGGGCAGACAAGGTGCTGCATCAAATTGAAAGTTGCCATGGTGGGAATTTGAACGACTCGCGCATTGGAACACGTATGCGCGGTGAAGGTGAGATTGCCAAGCAAATCAACGATATGGTCAAACTGGCAAAGCTCAAATATTTTAAGAATAAATCGATGCCAAAACTGAATACGTCGCTTCACGAACAGTTCAAGGATGGGCAGCTAAAGTTATTTTAATCCTTATATTTGGCTACACTTATCAGATTTCTGAGGATTATCATTATCCGTTTACTTAGTTTTTGAATTTTAAAACACTTCCATACCAACTATGAACAGCTTTGTAAAAATTATCATAACCGCCGTTTTGAGCTTCTTTCCCTTGACAATAATTGCTCAAGACAACGATAAAACAAACCTTTGGAAAATTGAAGGAGATGAGATCAAAACCTCCTACCTATTCGGGACCATGCATCTTATTCCTGAAAAGGATTTTAATTTGAAAGACAAGGTTAAAACAGCTTTTGATTCTTCTGAGCTGGTGGTACTGGAGTTAGATATGTCGCATCCTGAATTTATGAAAGATATGATGGCCCAAGCCTATTTGGAGCAAGGAACGGAATTGAAATCCTTTATGGATGATAGCGAATATGAGTTACTGGACAATTTTTTGAAGGAAAAAATGGGAATTGGTATGCAAATGTATAACACCATGAAACCTTTTATGCTCATGTCTGTTGTTTTAATGGCATCGGTGGATGGTCCATTGGCGAGTTTTGAAATGACTTTGATGCAAATGGCAAAAGAATCGGGTAAACAAATTAAGGGTTTAGAAACAATAGCAACTCAAGTTGGTGTTTTTGATGCGACCCCTTATGACAGGCAATTGGACGATCTGCTTGACATGATTAAAAATTTGGATGATAGTACAGAACTTTTTAACACCATGGCCCAACTCTACATTTCCGAGGATATAGATTCTTTATACGATTATATGGATGACTATATGAATGGCGATTTGGAAATGATGGCGCGCTTTTTAGATGAAAGAAATAATAATTGGATTCCGGAAATTTCTAAATTTTCAAAAGAGTTTTCCACATTTTATGGGGTGGGAGCCGCACATTTGGCAGGTGGTCAAGGCGTCATTAATTTATTGAGAAAGGCTGGTTATACGGTGACGCCAGTGATGGATTAAGGCACAATAATTACCTTAAAATATTTAATTTTTATTTTTCACCATCCCACTCCGCATAAAATTGCTCAAGAAACAGCTCCATAAATTGGTGCCGCTCTAAAGCAATTTTACGTCCTGTATCGGTGTTCATCATGTCTTTTAGCAACAATAATTTTTCATAAAAATGGTTGATGGTTGGCGCATTTGAAGCTTTATATTCTTCTTTGGACATGTCTAAATTTGGCGGAATTGAAGGATCATAAAGTAGTCTGTTCTTAAAGCCCCCATAATTGAATGTTCGTGCAATCCCGATGGCGCCTAAGGCATCCAATCGGTCGGCATCTTGTACGACATCAAGTTCTGGGGAATGGAACTTTTGGAGTTCATTTCCACCACCAAAGGAGATGTTTTTAATGATGTTGATGACGTGGTCAATCACTGAAGTATCCACATGGATTTCTGATAAAAACTCATGAGCAACTTTTGGGCCTACGGTTTCATCGCCATCATGAAATTTACTGTCAGCAATATCATGAAGCAGGGCGCCGAGCTGAACGACGAAAAGATCAACGTCTTCATTTTTCGCAATCAATAAGGCATTTTTATAAACACGCTCAATGTGGAACCAATCGTGGCCGCCTTCGGCATTTTTTAGTTGTTTTTTTACGAAATTGATGGTTTTATCAATTTTTAGATCTTCGGTCATATCTATTAATAAAAAATTCCTTTTAAATAATAAAAGGAATTAGTGTGTCTTTGAAATAGCTTACTTCAACCTCGCCGGCTCCACCCATTTAAATTGATAGGAGTTTTCAGGAATCCGCATTCGATCGGCCAAGCGTTTCATTCGGTCCGGAAGTTTCATGAGATAATCTCTTGCTTTTTCAGCATCGTCAGAAAGATTTTTGATGTTGCCAATATCCCAACGCTTGATTAATTTCTCCAAAATATCCACATAATCGGCAGAGGTATAAACACCTATTCGTTGTGCTGTATTTGAGAATTCTTCAAAAGCGGTTCCTATCTGATTACCGGATTCTCTTAAGAAATGAGCAGGCATGGTGATTTTTTGTTTCATCATGGTCTGAAAGGCAATCATCATTTGGTTTGGATCTACGGTGAATATACGTTCTACAAATTCAGAATAGGCATGATGATGACGCATCTCATCGCCAGCAATAATATTACACATTTTAAAGAGTGACCTATTGCCTTTTTCTTTGGCAATTTTTGCCACGCGATTGTGGGAAACGTAGGTGGCAAGCTCTTGAAAACTGGTATAAATAAAGTTTTTATAAGGATCTCTATCGGTGCCAATGTCAAATCCGTCGGCTATTAAATGCTGTGTTGTCTTTTCAATTTCTTTCATGTTGACGCGGCCTGATAAGTATAGGTATTTGTTGAGCACATCGCCGTGTCGGTTCTCTTCAGCAGTCCAATGACGCACCCACTTTCCCCAAGAGTTTCGTCCAACCTGATCCACGCCCTCTACATCCATCAACCAAGACTCATAGGTTGGCAAGGCTTCTTCCGTGATCATATCACCCACTAAAACTACCCAAAAATCGTAAGGCAATTCTTTTGATAATTCACGTATTTCTCTGACTTCATCGTAAAACTTATCGCTTTCTGAATCTGGTAGAAAATCAGTGGGCTGCCAAATTTTATCAATGGGTATTAAGTATTTTTCTATAAGTGATTCGACGTCTTTTTCCAGGTGTTGCATCACTTCCAATCTCACATTTTTTAAAGACATAATCTTGTAATTTAGGGATGAATATTTGAAGTAATCGTCTGTTCAACAGATTTGATTAATTCTTGCTTATCTACAAAGGTAGCGATTTTGATAGGTTGATGTACCGTGAATTTCAAATGATTTCCAATCCCCATGGGAAATTTTCCGTAACGCAGCATTTTCCAAGAATTGTTGATGCTAATAGGGACAATGGTAGCTGATGGCACTTTTTTCATCATCATTTCGAGCCCTTTGGTCTGAAAAGGTTTTGGAACCCCTGTTTTGCTTCTCGTTCCTTCCGGGAAAATGACGGCTGCCCGTTTGTTCTTTTCAATATATTCTCCAAATTTCATAATGGCAGGAAGGGACTGTCTCGGGTTTTTCCGATCGATCAATACCGAACCGCCATGGCGTAAGTTATAGGAGACACTTGGGATGCCTCTTCCCAATTCCATTTTTGAAATGAACTTTGGATGGTGCTTGCGCATGTACCACATAATAGGAGAAATATCGTACATGCTTTGATGGTTGGCGACAATGATCAAGGGTTGATCTGTGTCAATATCATAAGGATTGGTAAAGGTGAATCGGGTACCCAGAACATTCAGGGAACGCATCAAAAAAAACTGAAGCCAATCGACGCTGATTTTATGGGCTTGATAACCAAAGAGATTAAAGCATATCCATTGAATGGGATGGAATACCACAAGCGTGATTCCAAAACAAATAAAATATAAAACGGTTAAAGGGTAGGCCAATATTTTTCTCATGCTACAAAATTAAGAAAAACTCAACCTAAAAACCTATTAATAAATGGCAATGCATTTATTGTCCTCACATTCCAAACGAAGTGGCGGATTGACCATCATGCAATCTGAATATTGCTGGCATTC
>Ga0098068_1000386_pt1 | contig 17584 bp, 14 predicted proteins | sample 26BtaG_FD_75059 | JGI IMG/M metagenome (GOLD analysis project Ga0098068, IMG submission 75059) | Marine viral communities from Cariaco Basin, Caribbean Sea - 26B_WHOI_OMZ_CsCl | ecosystem: Environmental > Aquatic > Marine > Oceanic | place: Caribbean Sea: Cariaco Basin | collected 2014-11-09 | reverse complement strand
TCATGATAGATTATTTTTGGAAACCCCGTTTTTTGACATTATAGGTCATTTTCGGGGTTTTTGTTACTATAAATATACAATAAAACCCTTGTAAATACAAGGGTTTTAAGGCTTTCTGAAAGTCCCTATCGAAATATGTGCATAAAAAAATCCATTCGGTATGAATGGATTTTATATATGATTAAATAAAAGTTACTGTTTCTTACAAAGAAGCAACATGCTTAGCTAAACCAGACTTTAAGTTAGCTGCTTTGTTGTTATGGATAATGTTTTTCTTAGCTAACTTATCAATCATAGCAGAAACGACAGGTAGTAAAGCTTGTGCTTCCTGCGCATTCTCCATTTCACGCAACTTTTTAATAGCGTTACGAGTAGTTCTGTGCTTATACCTGTTGGTTAAACGTTTTGACTCGCTACTTCTGATTCTTTTTAATGCTGACTTATGATTTGCCATTTTATTTCTTTCTTTTTAAAAAATTGTAGCCCGTAGGGGAATCGAACCCCTCTTACCAGGATGAAAACCTGGCGTCCTAACCGATAGACGAACGGGCCATTTGTTTATTAAAGGCGCAAATTAATAACATTTTTTATCAATATGCAAACTTTTCAAATGAACACACAATGTTTCATTGCGGATGCAAAAATACAACTATTTTTAAATGTTGCAACACCTTCGCGATCTTTTTTTTATTATTTTCAATATGCCTTCGCAAATAGTACTCTTCCGCTGGATGCTTTCCCTGTAAACACGCAGCTTCCAGGCTCTTTTTCCTGATTCAGGGGCACACATCTTATAGTTGCCTTGGTAAGCTCCTTGATCTTCTCTTCTGTTTCTGGAGTGCCATCCCAATGAGCTGAGATAAAGCCAGTTTTAGTCTCCAGTACCGTTTTAAACTCCTCAAAGGTATTTACTTCAGTTATGTGCGAATCTCTAAAATCCAATGCCTTTTTAAATAATGTCTCTTGAATTTCAGTAAGCAAATCAGCAATTTTGTCAACTAATCCATCAAGAGCTACGTTTTCTTTTGACAAGGTATCTCTTCGAGCTAACTCCACTGTTTTATTTTCTAAGTCCTTCGGACCAATGGCAATTCTAAGAGGCACGCCTTGTAATTCATATTGAGCAAATTTGGCTCCTGGACGCTGTGTAGTACGATGATCATATTTGCAACTGATGCCTTTTGCCTTAAATTCACCTATTAATTTTGTTGCCACCTTCCCAATTTCCTCCAATTGGTCATCAGTTTTATGAATAGGCACGATCACCACTTGGATAGGCGCCAAATTGGGCGGTAAAACAAGACCTTTATCATCGCTGTGGGTCATAATCAATGCACCGACCAATCGCGTAGAAACACCCCAGGAAGTTGCCCATACATAATCGAGCTTACCCTCATTGTTTGTGAATTTTACATCAAATGCCTTGGCGAAATTTTGCCCTAAGAAATGAGATGTTCCAGCTTGCAAGGCTTTACCATCTTGCATTAATGCCTCGATACAGTAAGTTTCTTCGGCACCCGCAAAACGTTCACTCTCAGTTTTGACTCCCTGAATCACAGGTATTGCCATGAAATTTTCAGCAAAATCAGCATATACCTGGTTCATTAACTTTGCTTCTGCCAAAGCTTCAGCCTTAGTTTCATGTGCCGTATGCCCTTCTTGCCATAAAAACTCAGCAGTTCTTAGAAATAAGCGCGTACGCATTTCCCATCGTACCACGTTGGCCCATTGATTGATCAAAATAGGCAAATCTCTATAACTTTGAATCCATCCTTTGTACGTGCTCCAAATAATAGCCTCACTAGTTGGGCGTACCACGAGCTCTTCCTCTAATTTAGCTTCCGGATCCACTCGCAGTTTGCCAGGATTATCAGGATCATTTTGCAAGCGATAATGGGTAACCACAGCACACTCTTTCGCAAAACCTTCGGCGTTCTTCTCTTCTGCCTCAAATAGGCTTTTCGGCACAAAAAGAGGAAAATAGGCATTTTGATGTCCCGTTTCCTTGAACATCCTGTCCAATTCTGCCTGCATTTTCTCCCAAATCGCATAGCCGTAGGGCTTGATTACCATACAGCCCCTAACTGCGGAATTCTCTGCTAAATCGGCCTTCACAACCAACTCATTGTACCATTTTGAATAGTCTTCCGCTCTACTTGTAAGATTTTTACTCATTCTCTGGGTTTTGGCACAAAAGTTGTGCTTATGTTAAATAAATAAATAGTTCGACAAAACTAACTATTTTTGTAATGTTCAACAATAAAAACAAATAGATATGCCATTTAAAATTTACATATATCGCAGGTTGCCATTTTTTGTTGCACTAAGCTTACTCTTCCTTTTAGCTTCTTGTGGATCATACCAGTATGCTGGTTATGAAAATGATGGTATATACGGATCCGAAACTCCTCAGTACGAAGTCTACTATGAAGATGCTCCAACTAATAATAACAGTTATTACAAAGAGTTTTTCGGACAGAAATCACAGCAATTTGAGCAAATTGCTCAAAATGATAACGTTATTTTTACCAATATTGACGATTACCAAGGAAGTTATTCTGACGATAATGGTGATATCCAATATGAAGATGGTTATGCAGGATGGGGCCAAGACAGTCAAAATGTAGATATAAACGTGTACTATAACAACAGTTGGTATCCATACAGCAGATACGGTTATTACAGCCCATATCGAGGATGGGGTTATATAGGTTGGGGTTATTCAGGTTTTTATGATCCTTTTTACTCCTACGGCTACTTCCCTGGTTATTATCCTTACTACGGCTATGGTTACTATGGATACAGATATGGTTATAATTATGGTTATGGATACTATCCTTATTACCCTTATTATGGCAATTATTATCGCAACAGTAGAAATGTATCCTACAGTCAAGGTAGACGAGGAAGTGTCTACACAAATTCCAGTCGACCGTCAACTCTAAATAGAAGCAACTCAAATTTGAGCAATTCAAATATTGGAAGACGTAGCACGATTAACTCTTCAAACAGAAGTTCAAGAGATAATTCAGGAAATACGACCATCAATAGAAGAAGTTCAAATAGCGTTAACCGTTCTTCTACGGATACTAGAACAAGAACAAATACGAATAGAAACACTCAACCGGCTATAAGAACCAACACCAACAGAAGAAGTGTTCAGCCTGCCACAAGAACCAATACCAATAGAAACGTTCGGCCAGCAACTCGAACCAGATCTAATAACTCTGGCACGAGAAGGAGTGGTGGCAATACAAGAGGGAGTGGAAACAATATTTCTACACCAAGTTCAAGGAGCAATTCAAATTACAGTGCACCTTCGCGTTCTAACTCTTCACCGGCCCCAGCCGTAAGGAGCTCTAACAGTTCGCCTTCAAGGTCTTCGGCTCCCGCTAGAAGCTCTAGTGGATCGTCAAGACGTGGTGGCAGATAAAAAATCAGAAAAATAAAAACTTAAAATATGAAAAAGTTAAATTTACTGTTCATAGCTGCCCTATCTATGTCTAGTATTATGGCTCAAGATATTACTGACGCCGTTAGATATTCACAAGATGAAGTCCAGGGAACTGCAAGATTTAGAAGTATGAGTGGCGCATTTGGAGCACTGGGAGGCGACATGTCTGCGGTAAGTATTAATCCTGCGGGCTCATCAATTTTCACAACAAGCCACGCTTCAATATCCATATCCAATTTAGGAACCAAAAATGATATCAACTATTTTAACGGCTCGAGTTCCTCATCGGATTCTAAATTTGACCTCAATCAAACGGGTGCCGCATTTGTCTTTAACAACACTAACCCTAACTCTCCTTGGAAAAAGTTTTCATTAGGTGTTGCTTACGACAAAATATCAAATTTTGAAAATTCTTGGAACGTTAGAGGCATTAATACCAATTCCAACTCCATTGGGGACTACTTTCTCAGTTACGCCCAAGGGATAAGGCTGGATCAAATGTCAGCCCTTGACAACGAAAGCCTGTCCACTGCGTATTCTGAAATCAACAGATTGTACGGATTTGGCAATCAACAAGCCTTTTTGGGTTATGAGTCTTATATTCTTGAACCAGCCATGGATACCGACGATAATACATTATATTCTTCCAATATTGTCGGAAACAACTTTGACCAAGGTTATCTCTATGCCGCATCGGGTTATAATGGAAAATTCAGTTTTAATGCATCCACACAATACGGCGACAATTTTTATTTTGGACTCAATTTAAATTCTCATTTCATCAATTATGATAAATTCACTGACCTCCATGAAACCAACAGCAACGCTGGTTCTTGGGTAAGGGATGTGAGGTTCCAAAATGCACTTTCTACTATAGGTAGTGGCTTCTCATTTCAATTGGGTGCAATTGCAAAAATAGATGAATCTTTACGCGCTGGATTATCCTATAACTCTCCTACGTGGTACACCATTTCGGAAGAGACCACACAATATTTGGGCACCATACGGGATGAAGGCGGCTCAAATGTATCACAAATCATCGATCCTTACGTAGTCAACGTTTACCCAGATTACAGACTACAAACCCCTAGTAAAATCACAGGTAGTTTAGCCTATATATTTGGAAACCAAGGCTTGTTAAGTTTTGATTATTCTTTAAAAAACTACGGTAACACAAAATTCAAACCGACATCTGATTCATATTTTTCTACCCAGAATGGTATAATCAGCAATAATTTAAAGAATGCTTCCACTTTCAAGGTTGGAGGCGAATATAGAATCCAGCAAGTAAGCCTTAGAGGTGGGTACAGATTTGAGGAAAGCCCATATGAAAATGAATCCTTTTATGGCAATTTAAACGGATACTCTCTTGGTTTGGGCTTCAACTTTGGAAATGTGAAACTAGATGTAGCTTATGACCACGCACAAAGAGACTATAACCAACAGTTATACGCCGTAGGTTTAACAGACGCCGCTCAAATCGACAGCAGAAACTCAAATTTCACCTTGACTTTAGGGTTTAGTCTGTAAATATTTTATATAACTCTATTGAAAAAAAAAGCATTCTCTAAAAAAGAGAGTGCTTTTTCATTTGTCATTGCCTTAAAACCTTATAAAATGGTATTTAATCAGATCAATCTCTAACGAAATTACAGCTTTAATATTCAAGAATATACCAAAGCAATAATGCAGACAACCTAATGTTATGGTTTTATTTTTGTTTATCTTTGCACCTTATTTCATCCGAAATTACTCCTTTTACAGAGTTTGAGACCTTGATCGATTTACAAAACGACTATGAAAACAGATAAGAACATTCAAGATATTGATGCCATTGGTGATGACCATGTGGGCAGCTCAGCAGACACTCCTATACGCAGTGATGCATTTAAACTTACTCCTGACGAGAAAATAGACATTATCAAGGATGATGTGAGACATATCATGGAAACACTAGGTCTCGATCTTAATGACGACAGTCTTAAAGGAACTCCTTTACGTGTTGCTAAAATGTTTGTCAAAGAAATTTTTGGCGGCTTGAGCCCTGATAAAAAACCAAATGCCTCCACCTTTGACAATAAGTATAAGTATGGAGAAATGCTGGTCGAAAAAAACATTACAGTTTACTCCACTTGTGAACACCATTTACTTCCAATAGTAGGTAAGGCACATGTGGCATATATCAGCAATGGCACCGTGATAGGTCTTTCTAAAATGAACAGGATTGTTGACTATTATGCCAAGCGACCTCAAGTTCAGGAACGCCTTACCATTCAAATTGTGAAAGAATTGCAGCAGGCACTTGGCACTGAGGATGTCGCCTGTGTCATTGATGCCAAACATTTATGTGTCAATTCACGCGGCATTAGAGATGTGGCGAGTAGCACCGTAACTTCAGAGTTTGGTGGTGTGTTTAAAAATCAAGCCACCCGACGTGAATTTTTAGATTATATCAAATTAGACACCGATTTTTAATTGTAACAAAACATAAGAGACCGATGCCACTTTATAAAGACAATCACATCAAAATATACAACTCCCTATCAGGAGAAAAAGAGACCTTTACACCGCTAAGTGAGGGCTATGTAGGCATGTACGTCTGTGGACCTACCGTATATAGTAATGTGCATTTGGGAAACGTAAGGACATTTATGTCTTTTGATGTGATTTTCAGATATCTCAGGCATTTAGGGTACAAAGTCCGATATGTAAGAAATATTACAGATGCTGGGCATTTGGAAAATGATGCCGACGTTGGTGAAGATCGCATCGCCAAAAGAGCCCGATTGGAAGAGATTGAACCTATGGAGGTTGTACAGCGCTATACTGTTGATTTCCATAATATACTCAATAAATTCAATTTTTTACCGCCAAGCATTGAACCAACGGCTACAGGACATATCATCGAACAAATTGAAATTATCAAGGTGATTCTTGATAAAGGTTTGGCCTATGAGATCAATGGGTCTGTTTATTTTGACGTTATAAAGTATAATGAAACCAAGCCTTACGGAATTTTAAGCAAAAGAAACCTTGAAGATCTGATGCACAATTCCCGAGATCTTGATGGACAAAGTGATAAGAAAAACCCACAGGACTTTGCTCTTTGGAAAAAAGCCGAACCACAACATATTATGCGCTGGCCATCGCCATGGAGCGATGGTTTCCCAGGTTGGCATTTAGAATGTACCGCAATGAGTACGAAATATTTGGGCGAACAATTCGATATTCATGGTGGTGGAATGGATTTGAAATTCCCGCATCACGAATGTGAAATTGCCCAAGCCGAAGCCTGTAATGATAAAGCACCAGTCAATTATTGGATGCATGCCAACATGTTGATCATGAATGGTAAGAAAATGGCAAAATCTACAGGGAATTTTATTTTGCCTACGGAAATTTTCACAGGAGACAATCCACACATCACTAAAGCGTTTTCGCCAAGTGTTGCAAGGTTTTTTATGCTGCAGGCACATTATAGAAGCATTTTGGATTTTACCAATAACGGACTTTTAGCAAGCGAGAAAGGTTTTATTCGGTTGATGGATGCCATCAATTCCTTAGACGAATTGACCCCTTCAATGACTTCAACCTTCAATATTGGAGAATGGCGACAAAAATGCTATGATGCAATGAATGACGATTTCAATACGCCTATACTCATTGCGAATTTATTCGAAGCTGTTAAATTTATCAATCAAATAAAGGAAGGGACGGCTACGATAACACAAGATGACTTAACGCTCTTAAAAAATACGGTACACAGCTTCGCATATGATGTCTTGGGATTAGTCAACGACACAGCAACGGAAAGTGGTACGGAAAAGCTCTCAGGTGCCGTAGAACTCTTGATTCAATTAAGACAGGAAGCCAGAGCAAATAAGGATTTTGCGACCTCTGACAAGATCCGCGACGAGCTCGCTGCTGCAGGCATACAATTGAATGATGGAAAGGAAGGCACAACCTTCACTATTAATTAAACAACTTTTCCTATATTCTTTCTATATATAAGGAGTAATTCACTGTAATGAAGAACCTATTGATATATCCGTTTTTGTTGCTGATTAAGGTATATCAAACCTTTATTTCACCGTTAACCCCAGCAAGTTGCAGATTTCAACCTACGTGCTCTTCATACGCAAAAGAGGCCCTCGAAAAACATGGCCTTTTTAGGGGTGGCTGGCTGGCAATAAAACGAATTTTCAGTTGCCACCCTTGGGGAAAATCCGGCTATGACCCTGTGCCTGATCGTAAAGACAAATAAAAGCACGTACTTTTCAATCGTCGTACGATTGATAAATTACCAAAGTTCCATCACCTGAAAAAATTTGATCATCTTACAGAGCGGATATCTCTACGAGAAGGAATTGCTTATTATTACCAATGCCAATTGACCTGTTTTATTAAAGCTTTCGTTAAATTCAACCGCATTACTGCTTATTACTTTTCAAAATATTATATTTACCCTTCTAATTAAATCTTACTTCATGCACGCACTTAAAATTGTCTGGGACCCTTCAAAAGGTATCGATATTCTTGGTTTTACATTACACTTTTATAGCGTGATGTGGATTGTAGCCTTCATTTTGGGTTTTTTAATCATGAAACGAATTTATAAAAATGAAAACCAATCTGAAGAATCCTTAGACTCCTTATTTATCTATTCGGTTATTGGGATTATGCTTGGAGCTCGTTTGGGCCATGTACTTTTTTATCAACGTGAATTGATCTCAGAAGATTTCTTCAGCATATTTTTACCTTTTAAGTTTAAGGGAGGATTTGAATTCACCGGATTTCAAGGTTTGGCAAGTCATGGCGCTGCCATTGGGATGATCATTTCAATGTACCTCTATAATAAGAAAGTACTGCGCAAATCAGTTCTATGGATCTTAGACCGCGTTGTCGTCCCTGTGGCTGCAGGCGCTGTTTTTGTTAGACTTGGCAATTTCATAAATTCTGAAATTGTAGGCAAACCAACTGGCACTGATTTTGGAGTCGTCTTTGTCCAAAATGGTGAAGCTTTCCCAAGACATCCAGCACAACTTTACGAAGCATTCTGTTATGTTTTTGTATTTATTGCCCTGTGGCTCTTTTATTGGAAAACCAAAAAGAGTGAGCAACAAGGCTTTCTTTTTGGCCTCTTTTTGCTCCTGCTTTGGGCTATTCGGTTTTTTGTGGAATTTGTCAAAGAGCCTCAAAGCGACCACGAATATATAGCAACCTCAGCGCTCAATACAGGACAAATGCTAAGTATTCCTTTTATACTCATCGGATTGTATTTTATGTTCTTCTATAAACCAAAAAAACAACTCTCCTAATGAAAAAATCTGCGTTTCAACTTGTGGTGTTACTTACTTTAGGTGTTTCCTGTTTACAGTTTCAAAGTTGTAAAGAGGAACAAAGGGTAATTAAACCAGTGGTCATCGAATTCAAAAAAGAAGCTGAACTCGTGCTAAAAAACGCCAATGACAGCATCATTAAAAAATTAGATATAGAAATTGCCGATGACGAGTACAAAACCCAAACAGGGCTTATGTACCGTGATCAAATGGGAGAACTCCAAGGGATGCTGTTTGTATTCCCAGATGAAGATTTTCGTTCCTTTTACATGAAAAACACCAACATCCCATTGGACATCATTTATATTGATGCCGATAAAAAGATTGTCAGTTTCCAAAAAAACGCCCAGCCAAATAATGAAACCTCTTTGCCTTCCAATGCACCTGCAAAATATGTTCTGGAAATTAACGCAGGTTTAGCGGATGAGTGGCAGTTGGAAGTTGGAGATAAAATGGAGTATATAAAGGTGGAGTAACACTTAAGTCGCCGTTTACAGTCGCAGGCTGCGGTCGTAGTTTACGGAATTGCATTCGTGTAGAATTCAGCAAAACATTTAAACAACCGTCTCAGAACTAAGCATTGCGATTAACATTTAGTCCAATTTTGATACGCCATACTATCTTAAAGAAAGTCATGGAATACTAAATTCAATTAATTCAAGTAACCAATTGGAAGCCTACTTCGTGGTAATCTAATAGCCAGTTCAACCTATCCATTATTGTACCGCTACGTCCATTAGGCCATATCATTAGTCAAATTCATCTTTCGTACATCATTCGATAATAATTAGTAATCCAAATTAGGATTCAGCTGCAGTTCTGACCACTTAAAAGCATAAAAAATGCCGCTCAAGGAGCGGCATTCTTCAATTATAAAGATTTAATATTAAGCTTATATTTTAGAATCTTCATCAATAGCTTCACCTTTATTTTTTAAGGTGTCATACATTATCGGTGTTGCAATAAAGATGGATGAGTAGGTTCCTACCACAATACCAACTATAATAGCAAAGAGTAAGCCTCTTAATGAATCCGCACCTAATAGGAACATCGCCAATAACACCACCAAAGTGGTCAATGAGGTATTCAATGTTCTACTAATCGTGCTGTTGATTGCAAAGTTGATATTACGTCCTCTTGCAAATCCACCACGCTCCATAACGGTTTCTCTAACCCGGTCAAAGATAATCACCGTATCGTTCAACGAGTATCCAATCACTGTCAAGATTGCCGCAATAAAGGCTTGGTCAATTTCCATTGAGAATGGCATAAATGTGTAGGCAAATGAGAAGATACCCAATACAATAATCACATCATGGAATACAGCCGTGACTGCACCAAGAGAGAATTGCCATCTTTTGAATCGCAATAGGATATATAAGAACACAACCACCAACGACCCAATGACCGCCCAGAACGATTCCGTTTTGATATCATCGGCAATGGTTGGACTCACCTTACTTGAGAACATCTGTCCTATCTTCTTATCACCAGAGCCCACTTTAAAGTCTTCAAAAGTCATTCCTTTTGGTAGGTACGGGATCAAGGTTTCAAAAAGTTCCGATTGTACTTTTTCATCCGCTTCAGCCGTGTTGACATCTACCAAATATTTTGTAGATATTTTTAACTGGTGCGAACTTCCAATGGTTTTTACCTCAGCACTTCCAAAAGCCTCTAAAACATCTGCTTTAACTTCTTCTGGATTTACCTCTTGTGCAAAACGCACTTGATAGGTTCTACCTCCAACAAAATCAATTCCTTGATCCAAACCTTTGGTAAACAAAGTAAACAAGCTCAGTACAATAGCTATCACGGATACCACATAAGATACTTTTCTTTTACTGATGAAATTGATGTTCATGTTTTGGAAAAGCCCTTTGGTAACTGCCGTTGTAAACGTTAAGTTCTTACCTTTATCAATATACCAATCTACCAACAATCTGGTGATGAAAATTGCCGTAAACAACGAAGTCACAATACCAATGATCAAGGTTGTTGCGAAACCTTTAATAGGCCCTGTACCAAATACAAATAAGATAATAGCCGTTAATAACGTAGTGATATTGGCATCCAAAATTGAAGACAAGGCATTACTAAACCCATCCTTTACAGCCTCACGCCTACCTTTGCCCTTGGCCAATTCTTCTTTGATACGTTCAAAAATGATCACGTTCGCATCTACTGACATACCAATGGTCAATACAATACCAGCCAAACCAGGAAGTGTGAGCACAGCTCCCAATCCGGACAAGACACCAAAAATCAATAAGATGTTCATCAATAAAGCAATGTCAGCAAATAAACCACCTCTACCGTAGTAAACGATCATCCAAACCAATACCAATGACAAGGCGATCAAGAATGAAGACGTTCCGCTTTCAATAGCTTCCTGTCCTAAGGATGCACCTACTTCGTCCGCCTGGACGATATCAGCCTTAGCAGGTAATTTACCAGCTCTTAATACGTTGGCCAAATCAATGGCTTCATTAAGCGTAAAAGATCCAGAGATTTCAGAATTTCCACCAGAAATAGGACCTGTTGTCACACCTGGGGCAGAATACACAATGTCATCAAGAACAATTGCAATTTGACTTTGTTGGGTATAAGCCCTACCAGTCATTTCTTCCCAAATTTTGGCCCCCTTACTGTTCATCTGCATGCTCACTGTTGGTTGATTTCTTTGGTTATAAGCCTGACGTGCATCGGTGATAACTGCTCCACTTAATTCAGGAGTGTTATCTCTATTGCCTTTAATGGCATATAAATCAACAAATTCACTGTTTTTAGCTTGGATGCCCCATGCAAATTTTACATAACGCTGATCAGCCGGCAGTAAAGAACGCACTTGAGGCATGTTCAAATACTCCATGACCAGATCCTTATCTTTCGCTTCAAAGGTTGCCACAACTGGACCTCCAGAACCGTAACCTCTTAATAAATCCAAAATAGGGTTTTCACCAACTTCGGTGGAATCGGTATCAATAACACCTGTTAATTCTTTAATTTTACTATCGGCGTCATCAATAGTATCTGTTACAATTTCAGAGTCAGCAACCTCACTTTTAGCATCTTTATTCACTAAAGGCTTTAAAACCTCATTGGCTTGTGCCAAGAATGGAAGAAACTCCTCACCTTTATACACGTCCCAAAATTCCAATTGAGCCGTACTTTGGAGTAGATTTTTGATACGTTCTACATCTTTTGCACCAGGAAGTTCTACGAGAATTCGTCCTGTGTTTCCTAAACGCTGAATGTTTGGCGACGTAACCCCAAACTTGTCAATCCGTTTACGCAATACCTCAAATGCAGAAACAATGGATTCATCTACTTTTTGTCTAATGATTGGCTGTACAGCACGATCTGACATATCAAAAGTGATTTCCTCACTTAAAGTTCTATTGGCAAAGATATCTGGAGATGCCAATTTCTGATCGCCCTTTATTTTATCGAAAGCGATAAAAAAGTCATCAACATAAGCATTCTGACTTGTTTTCTGAAGTTCAGATGCATCATCTAAAGCTTTGTTGAAAACAGGATCTTTACTGTTGTTTGCAAGCCCTTTTAAAATATCCTTTACAGAAATTTCAAGAATAACGTTGATCCCACCCTTAAGGTCAAGACCCAAATTCATGGCTTTATCCCTTACCTCATTATAGGTATAGTTCGCAATACCAAGATTAAAGACTTCTTGATTGGCTATAGAATCCAAATAATTGGCTTCGTAGTCGGCCCTTAGTTCAGGGTCGTCGGTTTTAAGTGCTGCAATCTCTTCAGCACGATTTTCAATTTGGTTAGCTTTGAATGTAAATGATAGCTGATAAATACTTACCAACCCAAATAACACAGCAAACAGCTTTACTAATCCTTTGTTTTGCATTATTTTAATTTTTTTAAGTCAAATTTTTAAACGCGCAAATATAGAGTTTACACACGATTTGACAATTGTTTTTTATGATTATGTATGATTTTGCCTAAAGCTACGGAAGCTTAATAGGAATGAGATTTGCCTTTTTGAACATCTCATTGTTTGATTTGGTAAAAAAAAGGGAGAATGACAAGCAAACGTAAGCCTTGAATCCCTTATGATATAGGACCTGCCCTGACTTCTGGGATTTTGTGAGATCGGTAATCCTTTATGGCAGTAAATCGTTGAAAGCTTAAATTGACTTTTAAAATATGATCGTTGACCAGCGGATATAAGTCGTCTGAAAGGATATAAAAATTAGAATTTACGAAACGATAGGGCTTCGATTTTAATTCCAAGGCATATTTACCTCCTAAATCTGAAAAAGAATGTTGACCCGAATGAATTTCGTAAACATCAAGATTATATGCTATAGGCTCCTTGTGGGAAGGGAAATGAAGGGGGATTTCTTGTTCTTCAGAAGAAACAAAGCCTAGAGCAAGGTCTTTCTGCTCAGAAAGCAATTTTTTAATGCCCTCAACATTGGTTTTGCTATAATAACTGATGACCAATCTGCCATCTTCCTCTTCACTTATCTGAATATGGGAAACACCAATGCGTTGCAGTTCTTGTTCAACAATGGAAATGGTATGTGTCGCATCATTTGAAGAAATATTCTCATTGGCAAACTGCACCACAATTTCCTGGTTTGGAAGCGCTGATTGCTGCTGACCTAAAAAGCCACCTAACACAGCAATAAAGATTAGTGCTGCACTGATGAACCATTTTGGTTGGAACTTTATGTCTCTGAAATGTTGCAATGGTTATGTTTTGAACCCATCTGAAGTTTCATAAATTGAAAATTAGGCAGTGGGCATACAATCGGCAAATATATAAAAAAATACTCCCGATAGCAATCGGGAGTATGTATACTGTCTTTAAGTGTTATTTCGATTGAAACATCTTACATTCCCGGAAGATTTTCCGTTTTTGAATAGCCTTCAGGTGGTGTCATACTAAATTTGTCATCAGATACTTTTTCAGCTTTTACCTCAGTAACTTCAATGACCATATTCATCTTCATACCTTGCTGCTCTATGGCCATGCTCATATACATAGGAAAGCCAGAAAAATCCTTTCCAAAAGAAGCTGCTTGTTGAGATATGGCTTTTAGTTTATCCGTGGCGTATATTTCCATTTTTACATCTGCACCATTTTTACTCATGGTCACATTGTATTTTGTGCACTCATAGCCAAGAATAGTCTTGGTTTCATTAGTTTTTTCAATCGACATTTGATCTAAATCTTCGTCCGAAGGAGAAATATCAGATTCCATATATTTCTTACCAATCATGGCATTATCCATAAGGACCAACGATTTTTTGGTATTGCTGTCTGCAATAAACACAGTATTTCCAGTCATTGGATTGCTTAATTCAGAACGCGATTTATCATTCTTGAAATATGTGGTTGTAATCATATCGCCCAACATAGCCAATTGAGCATTCATTTGCTCATTATCACTGGACATGGTTTGCTTTGATATTACAATGCCTTCATCAATCTGTTGTTGAGCGAACATTGTTACACTCAAGGTTAAGGCTACAATAAATAATATTTTTCTCATGTGTTTTGTTTGTTTTTAATTTAGGTGAAATGTGCTACAAGTAACTAAAATAATGCCAACTTTTAACGTTAGACCATAAATACTTTAAGTACGTGCAACTTTTTACAATAAATCATTGGTTTTACGAACGCCTTCAGCACTTTCTTGCATGTGCGCCTTTTCAGCATCATTCAATTCAATTTCAACGATTTTCTCAATACCCTTGCGTCCTAAAATTACAGGAGCACCAATACAGATATCATTCAATCCGTATTCACCTTCCAACAATACTGAACATGGGAACATTTTCTTTTGGTCGCATGCAATCGCCTGAACCAATCCACTAACCGCAGCTCCTGGCGCATACCACGCTGAAGTACCCAGCAACTTAGTCAGAGTAGCACCGCCTACTTTAGTGTCTTCCATGACTTGGCTCAATCTCTCTTCTGATAAAAACTCAGACACTGGCACACTGTTTCGAGTAGCCAAACGGGTTAAAGGCACCATTCCTGTGTCACTGTGGCCACCAATAACCATTCCATCGACATCGCTAATTGGAGCTCCCAAAGCTTCTGCCAATCTGTATTTAAATCGTGCAGAATCCAAAGCACCTCCCATACCAATGATTCTATGTTTTGGAAGGTCTGTAGATTTATGAACCAAATAGGTCATCGTATCCATTGGATTACTGACAACTATAATGATGGTATCTGGAGAATGCTTAATTAAATTGGAAGAGACCTCTTTAACAATCCCTGCGTTGATACCAATCAACTCTTCACGAGTCATCCCAGGCTTACGCGGAATACCCGAAGTTATGACACAAATATCACTTTTCGCAGTTACAGAATAATCGTTAGTGATGCCTGTTATTTTAGTATCAAAACCGTTTAATGACGCAGTCTGCATTAAATCCATAGCCTTGCCTTCTGCAAAACCTTCTTTAATATCCAACAAAACAACCTCACTCGCAAAATTTTTGATGGCGATATACTCTGCGCAGCTTGCCCCAACGGCACCTGCTCCTACTACTGTGATTTTCATAATTATATATGGTTTTTAATGTGAAACTTTATGTATTAAATGATTGCAAAATTACAAATAAAATCGCTGTTAATAAAGAAAGCGCAAGATTTCCTCCTACGCTTTTATGGTATTCAATAAACAATTCTCTTTACCTCACACTAAACGCAATACCCAGAGTGGCCGTATTGTACTCCTGAAAGGTATAATCGGCAAATATTTTAAAGATACTTAGGTTCAACCTTGTCCCCAAAGTGGCCCTCATCCCGTTTGCTGCAAATGATAAATTTATAGGATCACTTATAGATTCATCCACAGAACCCATATAATTTCCGTTGCTATCCTCTATATCATAGGTCAACAGGTAATCTCCTTTCAACTTTACAGTGGTTTTTCCGTTGTTATAGCCTACGCCCCCATAGAACGTAATCAGCTTGAAATCTAAGGACGCCAAGGCCTGCACCGTCCAAGTATTCAATTTAAATTCTGTTTTGCCGTCCGTGACCATTACACCATCGCTGCCATTTTCATCCTGTATATAGTATACCACATTCATATTTGTAAATGCACCCAAAACAGAAATACTCAAGGGCAATCTTTCAAACACTCCCAAGTACTGGGTAAGATCATGTTGTAGGCCAAAACCTAATAAATTCGATTCCACATCGTTGTCAAATTTAATATTGGGCACAAAACGCGCCTTAATATCGGTTTTAAATGGCAGTCCAAATCCTACTTGGACTGTTGGTGCTGGCACGGCATTTAAAGGCAGATCTTCAGCAATGCCTCCTGGCATCGTAAAGCTTCCAACTTTATAGGTGCCATCACCGGTAGGTATTGAAATGTCTATTTTGGTGTCAACACTATTTTCGCTCATTATGGTCTGTAGTCGGGACTCACCATTTGGTAGGCTCACATAAGCATATTCCTCCGAAAGGAATGCAAAAGTTTTAGCTGAGTTGGGAACAATTGAGGCATTGAGACCAATTGTGATGTCAAAACCAAATTTCTTATGGAACTTGGCGGTTGTTGCCCAACCGTCATTCATGCTATACATTAAACCTTTCATACCCGGATTCAAATAATTTTCAGTGAGCAAAGTGGCATCGTCCGCCGCCAAAAGTATAGATTCCAATTCCTGCCCTTTAGCAAAATGCACGCTCAAAATGATTATGATGGAAGCGACTAATGTTTTCATGTTTCATAAAATTTAAACATCACAAATTTATGAAAATACTTTTTACAATATGTTTTATTGTCCCCCCATAGGGTTTATGGCGATCATCAAACAAAAAAAACACCCAATCAAGGGTGTTCTTTCGGTTGACATATTTAATCAAAACAATTTAAGCATCAATTTTTGCATAAACCGCATTTTTCTCGATAAATTCTCTTCGTGGTGGAACCTCATCGCCCATCAACATTGAGAAAATTCTATCGGCTTCACCGCCATTATCAATTTGAACTTGACGTAAGGTGCGATATTTAGGATTCATTGTCGTATCCCAAAGTTGTTCCGCATTCATTTCTCCAAGACCTTTGTAACGTTGGATACCCACGCTTCCACCAAATTTTTCAGCTATTTCATCACGCTCTTTATCACTCCATGCATATTCTTTACGCTGACCTTTTTTTACCAAATATAAAGGTGGTGTTGCAATATAAATGTGACCGTTTTCAATCAACTCCTTCATATATCTGAAGAAGAAGGTCAATATCAATGTGGCAATGTGACTACCATCAATATCAGCATCACACATAATGACTACTTTGTGGTAACGCAGTTTTGAAAGGTTGAGCGCTTTACTATCTTCTTCCGTCCCTATGGTAACCCCTAAAGCGGTGTAAATATTTTTTATCTCTTCATTTTCAAAGACTCGGTGGGTCATTGCTTTCTCCACATTCAATATCTTACCTCGTAAAGGCAAAATAGCCTGAAAAGTTCTATCACGACCTTGTTTTGCAGTTCCACCTGCCGAATCACCCTCTACTAAAAACACTTCGCACAAACTCGGATCTTGTTCAGAACAATCACTTAGTTTTCCTGGCAATCCACCAATGCTCATGACGGTTTTACGCTGTACCATCTCACGGGCCTTTTGAGCGGCGTGTCTGGCTTGCGCTGCTAAAATCACTTTTTGCACAATGACCTTAGCATCATCCGGATGCTCTTCTAAATAATTGGTCAGCATCTCAGATACCGCTTGACTTACCGAAGCGGACACTTCACGGTTTCCTAATTTGGTCTTAGTTTGTCC
>Ga0098068_1000385_pt1 | contig 17610 bp, 13 predicted proteins | sample 26BtaG_FD_75059 | JGI IMG/M metagenome (GOLD analysis project Ga0098068, IMG submission 75059) | Marine viral communities from Cariaco Basin, Caribbean Sea - 26B_WHOI_OMZ_CsCl | ecosystem: Environmental > Aquatic > Marine > Oceanic | place: Caribbean Sea: Cariaco Basin | collected 2014-11-09 | reverse complement strand
TATGGACGCGCGCTGCCATTTTTACAGCACTTTGCCAAGCACGGGGCAGAAACATCAGACGGTTACGGCATGCTTATCGGGCAGGCAGCGTTAAGTTTTGAGCGTTGGACAGGACATAAGGTCGATGTTGCGCAAGTCATCGACAGTTTATAAGTACATTGAATGAACAGCTTAAACCGCGACTAAAAAAGCCGTATGAATAGAAATCATACGGCTTTTTATTTGCTAATAAAGTTAACCAAAACGCGCCAGCAGCCAATTTTCCATCCGACGCAGCGGCACGCGTAAATTGGTTGAATGCATCACCACCCCGCCGCTTAGCCCTACCACGCAGCCAATTATGGTATCAAACAAACGTGCCAAAATGACTTCTTGATAAGCTTGCTCAGTAAACGGCAACCCACTGCCATATTCGGCAATAAATATCGTCAACGGTGTGATAAATATCACCGCCAAGCCATAATGGCGGTCGACCAAGGTTTCGATACACAGCATCAAGCCTAATATCGCCAGCGCCACGCCCCATATCGGCAAACCCCACGCCAGCATCCATCCCGCCAGCCCAACGCCAACCATGGTGCCAAGCAAACGATGGATTTGCTTAATCCACATGGTACGCAAATGAATACCTTGGATAATCAAAAAACAGCTGACCGCTGCCCAATAGGGATTTGATAAATTTAAGCTCAGCGCGATGACTAAAGATAGACTGACAAAACCGGCGACAATCAGACTCTCTGTTATGGTATCGGGCTCATAGTTATAGGTCGGCGTCGGTGTCGCTGGACGCGTCGCCAATAAGAACAGCGAATACAGCAGCGCCATGACCAAAGCAAAACCACTACCGAGCATCACCAACCCCGTGGCTGGCATGACGTCTTCTAAAGGCAGCGGGATAAATAGCGCAATCGCCCCCGCCATCATCACAAACAAACCTGCGGGCGGCGGCTGACGATAATAACGCCCAAAAATTACAATACCAAACGCCATCAAGGTAAATATCGGCAGTTTTAAGGGCGGAATTTGCTGCGCTATCAGACCAAGGGCAAAACACAGCGACATCGCAAACCCCCATGCCATCACCGTCACCAAACGAAACGGCAGCTTACCTGCTAACGGGGTATTTAAAATAACCATCGCCCCTAACGACGCTTTGATACCAGACGGCAAAGCATCAAAATACGCCCCAACAAACACCGGAAAACTAATGGTAATTGCAGCGATAATCGGCATATGCCACGGTCGCTTGCTACGGTTGACGGTTAATAAATGGTTGAGTTCACCATCGATAAGTTTTTTTAACCGCCCAACTACTGCCATTAGCCAAAATACGGGCGTCGTTTTCTGCTCTGTTTGGTATGCTAAATTGCGCTTTGGTGCGCTCATAAATTGTGTTCCTTTATTCTGTTTGGGCACGTAACTCATACACTTAGCGGTTGTTTTGCGTCTATCCCACTGTCTATACTAAAACTTACGCTGCAACCTTTAATAAAACTATGGTCGTTTATAAAGTTGGACATATTGATGCCTATTTATAAATAAACAACCTATTTTTATTTATAACTTAAATTTTTATATTTTTTAATATATTATGAATATTAGTTATCGTTTGTATATTTGTGGCTATAGAAGATTTATACTGACCTCAATGCTACGACAGCTGTTTTTTATCAAGGATGCCTTAACGGTTATCAAAATGGACAAGCTGTTCTTAATAAACCTAGATGACAACCTGTGATATTGTCTGCCTTTATCCCAAATAATTAAACTCCCGTTTACATGAACCATGGCTCAATTAATGAGCTGACAGTCTATGCTAACGAACTATCCTAGCCAAATAATCAAAGAGAGCAACTATGTTAACTTACAAAGCACCTTTGCGTGATATCAAGTTTTTGATAAATGATGTTTTTGACTATCAAACGCATTATAAAAGCCTAGACAATGGCGAAAACGCCGATCCTGAAACCGTCGATATGATTTTGCAAGGCTTTGCTGACTTTGCTGAAAATGTCTTAGCGCCTTTGTACCAGCCAGCGGATGAAGAAGGCTGTCATTTTGAAAATGGTGTGGTCACTACGCCTAAAGGTTTTAAAGAAGCTTATGACCAGTTCGTCGAAGGCGGCTGGCAAGGTATTTCGTACCCTGAAGAGTACGGCGGTATGAACTTACCGATGTCAATCAACCTTATTAAGTCTGAAATGATGGGTACGGCTAACTGGCCTTGGGCGATGTATCCTGGCCTATCAACTGGTTGTATCAACACCTTACTACAGTACGGTACCGACGAGCAAAAAGCGATTTATTTACCTAAATTGGTTGAAGGTACGTGGTCGGGCACCATGTGTTTGACTGAGCCGCAGTGTGGTACTGACTTGGGCCAGGTTAAATCAAAAGCCATCCCGCAAGATGACGGTACTTATAAAATCAGCGGTACCAAGATTTTTATCTCAAGTGGCGAGCATGACTTAACCGATAATATCGTCCATATCGTTTTGGCCCGTCTACCAAATGCGCCAGAAGGCACACGCGGTATCTCACTATTTATCGTACCAAAATTCTTGCCAAATGCTGAAGGCGAATCTGGCGAGCGTAACGGCGTGGTTTGTGGTTCTATCGAGCATAAAATGGGCATCAGCTCATCGTCAACGTGTGTTTTAAACTTTGATGACGCAGTTGGTTACCTTATCGGTGAGCCAAATAAAGGCTTAAAAGCGATGTTCACCTTTATGAACACTGCCCGTATCGGTACCGGTATTCAAGGTTTGGCACACACTGAGCTGTCTTTCCAAAATGCTCTACCATACGCTAAAGACCGTCGCTCTATGCGTACTCTATCAGGAACTAAAGACCCTGAAAAAGTGGCTGATGCGATCATTCATCATGCCGACGTACGCCGTATGCTATTGACCCAAAAAGCCTTTGCTGAAGGCGGTCGCTCAATGATTTATCACTCAGCGCGCTATGCCGATAAAATGTCACAAGGCGTTGCTAACGGTGATGACGCCGAGTTTGAAAAATGGGATGACAAATTGGGCTTTTATACTCCTATCCTAAAGGGCTTTTTAACTGAGCTTGGTATCGAAGCGGCCAAACACGGTCAGCAAATCTACGGTGGTCACGGCTATATCAAAGAATGGGGCATGGAGCTTATCGCTCGTGATGCTCGTATTGCGACGATGTACGAAGGTACCACTGGCGTACAGGCGCTTGACTTACTCGGTCGTAAAGTTATCTTGCAATCTAAAGGTAAAATCATCCGTGATTACACCTCAAGCATCATGAAATGGTGCGGCGAGTATGCGCTTGATAAAGACATGCGTAAATTCGTTTGGGCGCTGACCAAACTATGTGCTGAGTGGAACACCTTGACCGTACGCTTGATGCTGATGGCGCGTAAAGACCGTGAAATCATCTCTGCGGCATCAGATGACTTTTTGATGTACTCAGGCTATGTGATGATGGGTTATCACTGGGCGCGCATGGCGGCGGTCGCTTATGACAAGCTTGAAAAAGGCGGCACTGAGTCACCAGAATTCTACAAAGCTAAGATTCAAACGGCTGAGTTTTACTTTGATAAAATCTTACCGCGCACCTCAGGCCATGCTGAAAGTATGGTTGCTCCAAGCGAGAGCATGACGGCAATGGCAATCGATAACTTTGCTTTCCTAGACTAAGATTGCTTCACAATTGAGCAAATAATTAACAAGAAAAGCGCCTATTCATTAGGCGCTTTTTTATGTTTAATATAAAGTCAGAGAAGATACTAGAACCATAGTCATCAAGTAATAGACATGCAAATAATAGACAGCTGATAAAATATATTTTAATAAGGAAGCAATGATGTTGTCGATTAATAACAGAACCGCTTTATCAAGTACACGAGCGCTAAAAACGCTATTATTGAGTGCCGCATTAATCAGCGTTGGTGCCAGTAGCGCGCTGGCTAAAACTAGCGATACCCCCATTCATTTTGCCAAAGGCGCTATTAGTAGCGTGGTTACGGGTAAATTAAAACCTAACGAAGAGGAGCGCTGGTACCGCTTTAATGCCGCCGCTGCGCAATACGCCGTTATTAATATTGCGCCACTTACTGGTACGTCTGAGACTGCTAATGTCGGCGTCCTGCACATGCCAAATGGTATATATGATGGCACCAAAGGCGGGATTATTTATCAAGGCTGCCTACCCGCAACTGGCGAATATCGCTTACGTATCGCCCGCAATTTGATGGCGACTCATGGTAAAACCGCTGGTTATAAGGCTGAGGTGATGGTACTGCCTAAGTTTGCCAGTAAGTCCTTATGTGCAGATAAATAGCTGGTCTGTCATTTTTATAAATCACTTTTATAAACAATTGAGCCTAGCGTTTAGCTCAGCATTTCTTTATGATAAATCGCGCTGATTTCCTCTACTTCGACACAGATTTGAATGTCGGCGCGTCCTGATTGCTGCACATTCAAGCGCTCTTCTATAACAGTCGTCAATAATTCAGCGAGTTGATGTCGAATGACCTCGTCACGGCCGCTCATAATTTTTAGATGGGCATAAACAAAGCCGTTGCGCTGCTCGTCATCTTCCATGCCAACCAAAAACGTCTCAATCGGTACAATACGGGCTTTTATATCAGCAGGTTTACCAAAGTGGCCACTGTCCCATAGCACTTGATTTAATGCTTTTAGAAATGATTCTTCATGAGTAATCGTGACGTTTGGCGTCACTTGAATGGTTAAATGCGGCATGGGTAACATCCTTATTTAAAAATAGCGAATCTGCTAATAAGCAGCGCAAACACTATTGAGAGCAAATAACAAAAGCGCAGAATAAACGGCTTGTAAAATTTTCCTTAAATACTAATCATCGATGATATCTATAAAGCGCGCGTCAAGCGTGGTCGCTAATTGCTCAGGTGGCAACTCAATCTCTAGACCTCGGCGACCGCCACTCACATAGATAGTTGCCTGCTGTTGCGCGGCGACATGGATAAGCGTCGGTAGGCGCTTTTTTTGTCCCAATGGGCTGACGCCGCCAAGCACATAACCCGTCGACCGTTCGACCAATTTAGGCTCAGCCATTTGTACTTTTTTACAAGCCAGCATTTTAGTGCTCGATAAAGCTTTCGCCACTTTTTTAAAATTTAGCGTTTGATCGACCGGCAAAATCGCCACGGCCAGCGCGCCTGCGTCGGTTGTTACCACCAAGGTTTTAAACACACACTCGGCAGTAATGCCCAGTTTCTCTACTGCTTCTAGCCCGAAAGAGACGGCGGCGCTGTCGTGAGTATATTCATGCAACTTATAATCAAGGTTGCGCTGTTTGGCAAGTTTGATAGCAGGGGTCATAATGTTCTGGCTTAGAATAATGAAGTGAAAAGATAAAATTCTACATAGATTTGAATGTAAATATTTTGATTTAATGCCATACAGTATTGCGCGAAATCGCAGATTTTTCTACCTCTGACTTTAAATAATTTCGCCTTTTAACGGTTGGCTCGTCAAATATTCTTTGGCATTAAACCAGCATTCTATGCCGTTATGAATCTAATATTGGCAGTATATACAGACACTATATATCGCTTTGATGGCTTTTATGGCATCATAAGCTCACCACATTTGACTAATTTTGATACTGATTATGATACCGAAGTTCTTAAAAAAACGGATTTTTAAAGCCCCAGTCGCAACTGACCATACAGCCTTGACTCCAGAGTTAGAGACTGAGATGCTGCCGGTTGCCTCAACTCTTTATACCAATGCGCCGATTAACCAGCTTTATCGCAAACTATCTGGTCAGCTGCTTGATGTGGCTGTGAAGCCAAAACTTTTGGGCGAGTTGCCAGAATTTGACGATGACGACAATATCCTCAGATTTTATGTATTGCAAGATTATTCGCGCTCCAACAGTATTTTGATTGACCTACAGACGCAAGAGCATAATCTGCCGCCCGCCTTGGTTGGGGTACAAGATATTACTCATGATGTTAAAGAAAATGCCGCCATTATCTTTTTACATCACCCACATGCCAAAGACAGCCAGTTATCACCTCGCCTATCGCGTCTGGTTGCCGCGGTCTTACAACATCCAGAATTACAAGTGCGCTTGGTACCAGTGTCAATCCTATGGGGACGCGCGCCAGAAAAAGAAGACTCGCTATTTAAACTGTTGACCGCTGATAACTGGGAAGATCCTAGCATCACCAAGCAGTTATTTAATATCGGGGTGATGGGGCGTGATACCTTTGTCCAGTTCCATCCGCCACAAGATTTGCGCACCCTTATTCATGACAGCCTAAAAAGTGATGGCGATAGCAGCCCTAATGACACCAGCGGCACTGCACTAAGCGATACCGTACCAAGTGACGCCGCACCAAGCTATGCAATGGTGTCATCAGCCGATGGCAATCGTGAGCTGGTGCGCTCATTACAACAGCAGCTCAATATTTATCTGGATAAACAGCGCGCCAGCATGCTCGGCCCCGACTTGTCAGACAGACGTAATTTGGTCGACAAATTGGTTTATTCGCCTGCTATCAAACATGCAATAGAAGCAGAAGCGGCGGCGTCAGGCACCAGTGTGCGGGAAGCGCGGATGTTAGCCAAGGGCTACGCCAATGAAATGGTCAATGATTACTCACACTCTATTGTGCGCGGTTTTTATAAGTTCCTGACGTGGTTGTGGACGCAGCTTTATGATGGCGTAGAAGTGCATCACTTTGAGCGGGTACGTGAGCTGGCCGCTGATTATGAGCTTATTTATGTGCCTTGTCACCGCAGCCACGTCGACTACTTGCTGCTGTCCTACGTCATTTACATGCGCGGATTAAGCATCCCTTATGTTGCCGCAGGTGATAACTTGGATGTACCGGTATTGGGGCCGTTATTACGCGGCGCGGTTGCCTTTTACATTCGTCGTAGCTTCCGTGGCAACGCGCTATATACTGCGGTACTGCGTGAATATATGCACACGCTGATTACCCGTAATACCCCGATTGAGTACTTTATCGAAGGCGGACGCTCGCGTTCGGGGCGACTGCTGCCACCAAAGATGGGTATGCTAGCGATGACGGTACATAGCCAATTACGCCGGACCAATAAACCTGTGGTGTTTATACCGACCTATATCGGTTACGAGCGTATCATGGAAGGCGGCACCTATGTGGGCGAACTAAAAGGCAAGCCAAAAGAGTCAGAATCACTAATCGGTCTCCTTAAAGTTGGGCGCAAGATTGAGCGTATCTTTGGTAATGTACATTTAAGCTTTGGTACGCCGCTGCATCTTAGCGACTTCATGCAAAAATTCGATGTGCCAGCCAACAGCTTACCTGCCGATCGTACCGACACGCCACTCGATGATAAAACCAGCGCCATGGTGGATAATATCGGCGTCAAAGTCATGCAGCATATCAATAAGGCAGCGGTCATCACTCCAGTGTCGTTATTGTCATTGGTATTATTATCGGCACCAAAGGCGGCGCTTGATGAAGATATTTGCCGTGAGCAAATCGCCCTTTATCAAGGTCTGGCTCAGCACTTGCCTTACTCTGATGATACGATTATCACCGATATGACGCCGCAGCAAATCATCGATTATGGTATTAAGCTAAAACTTATCGAACGCATACCGCATATCTTGGGTGATATTATCCAGGTTGCTGGCAAACAGGCGGCGCTACTAAGCTATTTCCGTAATAATATCCTGCATGTCTTTATTTTATTGTCTTTCTTATCCGCTCTGGTCGCGCGTAACGGTCGCATTGAGCGCAGCCGTCTCAATAGTATCGCCGAGCAGTTATATCCCTTTTTACAAAGTGAGCTGTTCCTCTATTATTCCGCCCATGGTCTTCAAGAGACGCTGAATAAAAAAGTCGATAGCCTGCTTGCAAGTGGCCTGATTGTAGAATTGAGTGATGGTATGCTAAGCGTCCCTGAGACCAATAGTAAATGCTATCAGCAGCTACAAGTGCTTGCGACCCCAGTCGAACAAAGCCTTGAGCGTTACTTTATGACCCTTGCCCTACTTGCGCAGCAAGGCTCGGGCAATCTAACCGAAAACGAAGTTGTTGACCTCTGTCATTTGCTTGGACAGCGTTTGTCAGTCCTCTATGCTGACGACATTCCAGATTTCTTTGACCGTGCGCTATTTACCAGCTTTATCGGTGCTTTGATTCGTCTTGATTATCTGCAAAAAGATGAAGAAACTGGCATCTTAACTTTCGATCAGCGCATCGATAATATTGCCCACCATGCAAAATATGTCCTTAGTCCTGATATGATGCAAATCTTGCAGCAAGTGGCGAGCCTCAATGAAGAAGAAATTGCCCACGCCATTACTGAAATTAGCAATAAAAAGCAGCGTAAGTTTGGCCGTAAGCGTTCATAAAGCAACGTAAAAGCTGAACGTAAAAAAAGACCTCTAATAGATTAGAGGTCTTTTTTTATATCTAAATTATTGTCTAAAAATACTTATGACAAACAAAGTTTTTAGCAAAGATTCTAGGTAGAAATCTTTTTATACTTCATACGCTTCGGACTGGCGTCATCACCCATGGTCTTTTTGCGATAGGTTTCAAACTCAGAATAGTTACCATCGAACCAAACTGGGCCTTCATCTTCGAATGCCAAAATATGAGTCGCGATACGGTCAAGGAACCAGCGATCATGCGACACCACCATCACTGTACCCGGGAATACTTGAATAGCATCCTCTAGCGCACGTAAGGTTTCGATATCCAAATCGTTTGATGGTTCATCAAGGAGCAAGACGTTAGCGCCCTGTTTTAGTGTCTTAGCAAGTTGTAAACGGTTACGCTCACCACCTGATAATTGACCGACATGCTTTTGTTGGTCTGAACCTTTAAAATTAAAGCGACCAATATAAGCGCGGCTTGGGGTTTCATAGTCGCCTACTTTGATGATATCGAGGCCGTCAGAGACTTCTTCCCAAACAGTCTTTTTGTCATCTAAGTTATCACGTACCTGTCCGACGTAAGCGACTTTGACACTTTCACCCAAATCGACTGAGCCGGTATCTGGCGTATCACGCTCGGTAATCATGTTAAATAGCGTGGTTTTACCCGCACCGTTTGGACCGATAATACCGACGATAGCGCCCGCTGGCACATTAAAGCTGAGGTTTTCATACAGCAGACGATCGCCAAACGATTTAGAGATATCGTTGACTTCGATGACTTTATTACCCAAACGAGGACCCGGTGGAATATAAATCTCAGAGGTCTCATTACGCTGCTGGAACTCTTTTGAGTTCAATTCCTCAAAACGCTGCACGCGTGATTTAGACTTGGCTTGCTGACCTTTTTGGTTTTTACGAATCCACTCAAGCTCTTTTTTCAGCGCTTTAGCAAACGATTCTTCTTGTTTATTTTGCTGCTCTAGACGGACGTTCTTTTGCTCGAGCCACTCCGTATAGTTGCCTTCGTACGGATAGCCATGGCCACGGTCAAGCTCCAAAATCCACTGAGCGACGTTATCCAAGAAATAACGGTCATGGGTAATGGCGACGATGGTACCGCTGTAGTTCTGCAAGAATTGCTCAAGCCAAGCAACCGATTCGGCATCCAAATGGTTGGTCGGTTCGTCAAGTAACAGCATATCAGGGCGTGATAACAGCAGACGGCAAAGTGCCACACGGCGTTTTTCACCACCTGATAATTTACTAACGTCCGCATCCCATGGCGGTAGACGCAAAGCATCAGCGGCTTTTTCTAGTTGGGTATTTAAATTATGCGCATCCCATGCTTGGATGATGTCTTCCATCTTGCCTTGTTCTTCGGCAAGCTTATCAAAGTCGGCATCAGGTTCAGCATATTCGGCATAAATGGCGTCAAGACGTGACAGCGCATCTAAAGCTTCACGCATACCATCTTCGACGTTGCCGCGGACGTCTTTGCTATCATCAAGCTGTGGTTCTTGCGGTAGGTAGCCAATTTTGGTACCCGTTTGCGCGCGCGCTTCACCGCTAAAATCTTTATCCACGCCCGCCATAATGCGTAGCAAAGTTGATTTACCCGCACCGTTGATGCCTAGCACACCAATCTTGGCGCCAGGGAAAAATGAAAGGTTGATATTCTTTAAAATTTCACGCTTAGGCGGAACAAGTTTTGACACGTTGTTCATCGTGTAGATATATTGAGCCATTAACACTCCGATAGACTGCATAGACGAGACGTGCAAACCAGACTTAGCAATCATGCCAAATGGACTGCGCCTCAAAAATCAGGGTTATAAATTGTTTACCATTATCGCATTGTGGCGCAACCCCTGCAAGCTAACGGACTGTTTTACCTGTCTTTATATGCCTTTTAACTTTTTTTGCAGGCTTTTTACGCTTAGCTGTCTGTTTTAGTAGCTTTCTCTGCCAATACCTTTATGCGAAATCACGCCTTACAAAGTCATGTCGTGACGTTTGAATTAAAGTAAGGCTATTAACATTCGCCCTATCTAGCCTTACGGTAAATGACTAGAAAATTCATTTAAAAAAGCTCACAATACCTAGGATAAGATATTAAAAAGTGAATAGATAATGATCACTTAATTAATAATTAGCTAATTAAAAGCTAGAAATAATTATAAATATTGATAATGGAGAATTTCTATGAGTAATAACGACAAACAGAATCTAGATATCGTTCACAATGAGCAAGCCAAACGTTTTGAAACGTCAATCGACGGTCATACTGGTTATATCAGCTATCAAGAGCGCGGCGATCAACTGGTATACGACCATACCATCGTGCCACAAGAATTGGGTGGTCGCGGTGTTGGGTCTGCACTGGTTAAGCATGCTTTAAACTACGCGCAGGATAAGAACAAAAAAGTGGTACCACAGTGCTCGTTTGTCGCCTCATATATTGATAAACACCCTGAATATAAAGGGTTGCTTTAAGCTTAACAAAACAAGCCAATGATAGATAAAGCTTTATAGTAGTAACTATATAGTAGTAATTATGCTATAAAAGCCTTATCTTGGTTTAAGCGCTAAAACGTACGACTACCCTCCTATTTATCTGACGATAATTATTATATTTTTGCTTGCAATGATGTAATAAAGACAATCAGAATTAGGTGGGTTTTTTGTCCTATGTGCTTTTTATCATGACATTGGGCAAGACAAGATATGTAAAGTGAAATAAAAACCCGCAAACCGCTAACCCTCCCTAATAATAATAAAGGATATCACCATGAGTAGTTTATCTAACCAACAAATCGACTTACAATTGGAAGACTTGGCTGGCTGGCGGCGCGACGGCAATAGTATCGTCAAAAGCTATCATTTCAGCGATTTTATTGAAGCGATGAGCTTTATGAATCAAGCCGCTTTTTATGCCGAAGCGCTCGAACATCACCCTGAATGGAGTAATACTTATAACGTTGTTGATGTCCGCTTGACCACGCACGATACGGGTGGCATCACAAGCCTAGATATTCGCCTTGCAAAACGTATGGAACATATTATCCAGCCTAAAACTTTCTAGAACCGTATAAGACGTTTGGTACTAAAAGTAATCAAAATAGTCAAATTTTAGCCATAAAAAAAGTCCTCAATCGAGGACTTTTTCTTATTACCAATATGGAAAATTACGACCTAAACAGTCACTGTTCTCTATTACATACGGCGACTAACAAATGCGACAATGAATAGAATCACAGCAATAGCTAGTAGGATATAAGCAAAGTTTGCCGATAGACCAGCGACACCGCCAAAGCCTAGGAAACTTGCAATCAACGCGATTACCGCAAAAATAATGGCCCAACGAAACATAATATTCTCCTCAAATTGTGGTTAGAAACTAGATATACAGCTAGCAATTTTGGTTATTAATAAACTATTTATCAATCAACCGTTTTACCACTGCACTCTTTTCTTCCTGAAAATCTTCTTTTTGTTTTGATACAACTTATTACTGCGTACAAATATAGATTAGCAATGATTTCTTCTAAAAGACGTTCATTTTGGTAATATTGTCGATAGGTTATGTAAGCTTTGTAGCAAATCTTACCATTTTTAAGTTTTTACTTGGCTTTCCAAGACTTATGTGTAGAGATAGTGAATAGTTACTTAAATTCGCTCATTTTTATGACAAAATCTGCTATAAACCTAAATCGGCTACTTTCTGCAGATTACATATCTAATGTCAGTTGCATAATGAATAAAAACAGCGATTTAGCAATTTCACAATAATCGCTATTTAATAAGGAAAATAACTATGAATACGGAAAACTCAAACGAAACAGCGGCATCAAAACAAGCATCAACCAATCAAGAGCCTGCAAACCCTAGTGAGAAGCGTCCTTACGCGGTAGTTTTGTACGGTGCGACCAGTTTTGTAGGTCAGATTACGGCGCATTATTTAACAGAATTTTTATCGAATGCTAAAGATAAAAATGGCGAGAATGTCACGTGGGCGATAGCCGGTCGTGATGAAGAAAAGCTCAATGAGCTACAGTCTAAGCTTGCTAGTAAAGTCGATATTATCATTGCTGATAGTAACGATGCTGCTAGCCTCGATAAGATGACCAAACAAGCCCAAGTTATTATCTCAACCGTTGGCCCTTACCTAAAATACGGTGAGCCATTGATTAAATCTTGCGCTAATAATGGTACCGATTATGTCGATCTGACTGGCGAAGCGATATTTATCAAAGATATGATGGATAAATATCAGGACGCCGCCAAGCAAAGCGGCGCGCGTATCGTCAACTCATGCGGCTTTGACTCTATTCCGTCGGATTTGGGCGTTTACTTTACTCAGCAGCAAGCACAAGAAAAATTCGGTCGCGCTTGTGATGTGATTCATATGCGCGTCAAAGCGGCAAAAGGTGGTTTATCTGGCGGCACGATTGCGTCGATGGCGACGATTTTTGAAGAAGTTGGTCAAGACAAATCACGCCGTAAGCAAGTGGCAAACCCTTATCTGCTCAACGACGACAAAGATGCACCAAACGTGCGCCAAGATAATGTCAGCAAGCCAGAATACGATGACAAGCACAAACGCTGGCTGGCACCATTTGTCATGGCCAGCATCAATACTCGCATTGTGCATCGCAGTAACCAGCTGCTTGGCTATGAATATGGTCGCGACTTTAAGTATGACGAAGCGATGTGGATGAAAGACGGCGTAAAAGGTAAATTATCAAGCTACGCGATGAGCGCAGGCTTAATGGGTTTTGCCACCGCCATGATGATTAAACCAAGTCGCGAGCTGTTATCTAAACATGTGCTGCCTAAATCTGGCTCAGGTCCTTCTAAAGAAGAGCAAGAAAACGGCTACTTTGATATTCGCTTGTTTGGTGAAACTGCCAACAACGATACCATCAATACCAAAGTGACTGGCGATAAAGACCCTGGTTACGGCAGCACCTCGCGTATGTTGGCGCAGGCAGCTTTATGTCTCGCGCAAGTTATCAGTAAAGACGACGTCGGCGGTGGTTTTTGGACGCCTGCTTCGGCGATGGGTGATCGCTTAATTGAACGTTTAGAGGAACATTCTGGTCTCAGCTTTGAAGTAGTAAAAGATTAATAGTAACTATAGTTAAGATTAAAACAAGATTTAGCTAATTGAGTATGACTTTAACTAAGCCAGTAACGACCGCTTCTTGGTAGCAAGAGGCGGTTTTTTATTACTTATATTCTTTACCTCGTTACTCTTCAAGTTTTAGACAAATGTTAATAAACGATAAAAGCGTATTTCTTTGGTAAACGATGTTGCCCCTTTGCCCTTTTTCAATACATTAAGCTACACATTTCCAGACTAATGTCACAGCCATATTGCTACAACTCACGTAGGATTAAACAGGTTATGGCACGGACTTTGTAGACCAAGCCTAAGTTCAATGAGCCCAAAGAGACATATTAACAATAACTACATTAATAACAACTAAGAGGGAATGACTATGAAATTAAATGTATTAACAGCCGCAGTTTTGACATCCGGTGTCACCATGTTTGCGAGTACCGCCAACGCTGGTATGACGACTGATAACCATGGTAACGTTGGTTACGACAGCTACGATGAATGTGTCATGGCGGTCAAAGATGGTTCGGCAAAATTTTATACGCCTTATACTTACCAAAAACCAAAGATGCAGGCAGGCGAAGCATCGATTAAAAAAATGCGTTTGTCTGAGGTCATGATTCCTCAAACCGTGTTCAATAGTAATAATTTACAAGCCAGTGATTATTCAGCCGGTGCTTGTGATTTGGGCGTTGGACAGTCAAACGGCCGCTATGGTGTCTCAGGTCCTTTAGTGGGTAAATACGTGCCTATTGCTGCTGATATGCCCGTCAACGTCTATATGGACAAAGCCGGTAATCCGGTACGACTCAGCATGCAGCAGTGCGATAACCACTTTGGCGCTAAATTTCCTACCCCTGTTGTAGGCGATGCTAAAGAAACTGAAGCGCCAGCGCCAGAACCTCAAGTTGCCATCACTGAAGAGCGCAGTATGGAGCCAGTCGTTGTCGAAACTACCCGCGTTATCCGCCCTGCTAAGTATCGTGTAAAAGAAGTCATCATTGCGCCAGAAGACCAAATTAAACGGGTGAATACCGCAAACGGTACAGCAATTGCGGTAGAAGATGGAGCTAATCGTGCCGTCATCGTTGGTGAAGAAGCAGATAGCAGCGTCCTTGAAGATACCGAAATCAGCCAAACCTTTCCTGTGATTCGCGTGCCGGACAATAATACCCAGCAACGCGTGGTCGATCCAAGAACCGGTAAATATGTGATCGTTGAATAGAATGTTGATAATTGAGTATTAACCATACGGTCTTTAAAATTAGAAAGGAAAGCAAAATGTCTTTTTTGCTTTCCTTTTGTCGAGCCTGACAATAACGCTACAATAGTTGCACAAACTCACTTACATACACCGCTCTGTGAGAGTTTTAATCGATGCGCTACTGAACCCATGCTTATTTAGTTGCTATTCTCCTATTAGATTTTTATCACTGACCCAGTTCAGCTTATAAAACTCTTTAACCAAATCAATCATGATAATCGTTCAATGGTTATCATGATTTTATTTTGTCTATAGGTTTAATGTTAGATATATTAAATATATAAATGCGAAATACTAAATGAATTGGTATAGCAATTTTATTTTATACAACAATACTCAATATAAGCGTCAAGTTTAAAACCCCTTAAACTGACATTATAAGATTGTAAATTAAGGAATGGATTAATGAAAAAAAGTACTCTATCTTTATCGTTACTTATGGGCGCAGCGCTCACTATCCCAAGTTTGGCTATGGCAGCCCCTACTGATAGCGAAGCAGTAGAAGATGCAGCCACTGCAACCACCCTCGAATCTGAAGGCACTCCTACAAATGAAGTCGCAGCCGATCACTCTAATCCATTTCAGTTAAGCGAAACTCAAACGATCAAAAGAGCACAGGTTAATAATCTTGCTAGCCAACAGCCAATGACTACTGAGCTACAAGCTGAGCAAGCGACAATTCAAAATACCATGCAAGAAGACATGCAGGCACAACAAGCCGCAATGCAAAATCCAGAAGCAGCAATGCAACAACAAGCCATGCAAGATGATGAAGCAGCGATGCAACAACAAGATTTGCAGCAAGCTATGCTAGATGAAGAAGCAGCCCTACAAGAAGAAGCGTTATCAGAAAGCGAAGAAGATACCGAGCCAACGCAAGCGCTATAAATTATAATTAGAGAAATCAATTTTAAAGAGAATCCTCCAATATATTCTCAATAAAAAAGGCAGCCAGATGGCTGCCTTTTTTGGTTAATCATTATGATAAATATTATTTTTTAGTTTTAGTAACGCCAGCTTCCTGCAACAGGGCGCCAAGCGTGCCTATTTTATTAGGTGCTTCTTTATTAGATGCTGCTGCTTTCTCCGCTCTAGGTGCTTTACGACGGTTGTTGGCATTATCTTTATCTTGACGATTGCCACGTGGTTTTGACGAACGCTTATCAGCCGCTGGACGACTATCACTTGGACGGTTGCTACGTGGACGATTGGTTTTATTCTCATTACCCGTACCTTCTGCAGTTGACTTCGCAGCTGGGCGTACGGGTTTTTCAGATTCAGGCTTCATACTAAAGCCGATACGGCCGCGTTTTTCGTCGATAGAAATCACACGTACCGAGACGATATCGCCTGGTTTGACACGGTTCATCGGGTCAGCAACGAAGTCATTGGCCATCTGTGAGATATGCACAAGACCATCTTGGTGGACGCCGACATCAACGAAGCAACCAAAAGCTGTCACGTTGGTAACAACACCTTCAAGCTGCATGCCCTCACTTAAGTCTTTAATACTATTAACGTCTTCACGGAAGTTAGCCGTTTTAAACTCAGGGCGCGGATCACGTGCAGGCTTGGCAAGCTCTTCGATGATGGCTTTGACACTGATATTGTCATCATTAGCAGCCAGTGCCGTGGTATCGATACTGTTTAACACGCCATCGTTACCGATAACTTCTGGTAATGCTTTACCTGTTTGCTCAAGTAAGCTGTCAACCAACGCATAGCTTTCTGGATGCACACCTGTCGCATCAAGGGGATTGCTACCGCCGTGCACACGTAAGAAACCTGCCGCTTGCTCAAAGGTTTTTACCCCTAAGCGTGGGACGTTCTTTAATGCTTCACGGCTATCAAAGGCACCATGCTCTTTACGATAGGTGACGATTTGCTGTGCGACGTTTTTATTCAAACCCGCAATATGCGCCAAGATAGCAGGACTTGCCGTATTTACATCGACACCAACGGCGTTTACGCTGTCTTGGGTGACTTTATCTAGGCTATCTGCCAACTGGGTTTGATTGACGTCATGCTGATATTGACCAACGCCAATCGCTTTTGGGTCAACCTTAACTAGCTCTGATAGCGGATCTTGCAAGCGGCGGGCGATAGAAACCGCACCGCGTACCGAGACATCTAAATTGGCAAGCTCGTCGCTGGCAAGCTCACTCGCCGAATAAACGGACGCGCCTGACTCATTAACGATTACGGCTTTGGCTTTTAACTCAGCGTTAGCGGCCAAAATCTCTTTAATCATCGCGTCTGTTTCGCGGCTCGCGGTACCATTACCGATAGCGACCAAATCGACGTTATAAGTGCTTAATAATTCATCGATGACTTTTTTGGCTTCATCCATCTTATTATCAGGAGCGAATGGATAAACGGTGGCAACGACAGGCTTGTCTTCACTGTCTAGCATGACATGGCCCTGGGCATCAACAATCGCCATTTTGACGCCATGACGGATACCCGGATCGACACCTAAAATCACTTTACGGCCAGCAGGCGCTGCCATAAGTAAATGCTGTAAGTTATTGGCAAATACATCAATCGCATCCGCTTCAGCGGTCAGACGTTTTTCCGTCAATAAACGGTGCTCGATATGCGGACGCCATTTTTCTTTCCATAAGCTGGTCGCGGCCTCAACTAAAAACTCTTGACGTTCTGCTGGCGCTTTGGCATCAATCTCAAAGTGCTTGACGATTTTTTCGATAAATGGCGCGTCTTCGCCTTCGATTTTAAGACCTAAAACGTTTTCTTGGCGACCGCGCAGCATGGCTAATAGGCGATGATTTGGCAGACGCGCCAAGCTTTCACTATG
>Ga0098068_1000381_pt1 | contig 17677 bp, 14 predicted proteins | sample 26BtaG_FD_75059 | JGI IMG/M metagenome (GOLD analysis project Ga0098068, IMG submission 75059) | Marine viral communities from Cariaco Basin, Caribbean Sea - 26B_WHOI_OMZ_CsCl | ecosystem: Environmental > Aquatic > Marine > Oceanic | place: Caribbean Sea: Cariaco Basin | collected 2014-11-09 | reverse complement strand
TTCTACTTTGCAGAATATGAGAATGATTATAGAAACTATTTACGGTATTTCATGCCATAACGGTAAGCTTTGTGTTAGGATTTTGACTTATCGTTGCTAGTCCGTGGTATTAGGTAAGATAAACCGTCGTTTTACTCGCTACCAAAGGTATAGAAAAATAACAGCGAATAACGAGATTTTTATAATTAAATTAAGGGCTTATAGAAGATGTTGATACTCAGAATGACAGCAATACTTGCTTTTAGCACCGGTCTGGTACTGACCGGTTGTGGCGAGTCTGATGAGAGCACTTCAACCCCTAATAATCCTAGCAAAGATGAGTCGCAAATTCCGGCTGATATCCAAGGCTATTACGAGACGACCGTGATTGCGGATAATGGCGATGAGATTCTAGTAAACCTTATGGTCAAACCCGATGGCGAGTATATCGGCCTGTTTAATAATTCTTTTGCTAGCGGCATTTATACTTATCAGCAAGAAGTGCTTAGCTTAATTACTGGCAAATTAACCCTAGCGCCTGGCAATAAATTAGTCACGCAAGTGAGAGAGTTTAACTCGGCTACTAAGGGTAAAGGGCTGCGCGATTACAAGGCGACGGCGCAATATGTGGCAGACGCCCGATTGACACTAGATCTAACAGGTACTGATGCCACCATCGATAAAAAGGTCTATGACTTAAAATATGTGCCGTTAGACAGTCCGAAATTGGCACAGTTGCCCGGTAAGTATTCGGGGGCACTCGGTACTTTGACCACGTTTACTTTGGTAGACACAACGATTGCTAATACTTATGCGGCTGACAGCAAAAAGTTAACGATTAATATCGGTCGGGATTGTCAGTTTATCGGTACGATTAAAGATGCGGGTTATAAACTAAATTATTATCCTTATAAGGGTGCTATGACCGGTAAAGGCTGTACTACTAAAGGCAATTTTTCAGGATTGGTCAGCAAAATTAACGGGATGCTGATGGTAAATGGGACCAATGAAAATAATACTGAAGTGATGCGCTTTAACACGGTAAGCTTTGCTAAGACTTTAAACGGTTCTTAAATCGGCTAGGTGGGGACCATATGGCGAAAGGTTAGACTGATGCGGCCGGTAGCGACGGTTTTAGTTTTAGTAACCGTATGCTTCCAATAGCGTTGCGTCGCCCCGCTCATCACTATCAGCTGACCGGACTCAAGATGAAGCTCCACTTTATCTTGGGTTTTTTTATGCTTTAAAACAAACTTGCGGGTAGCGCCTAACGATAAGGCTGCAATAACAGGATTGGCGCCTAGCTCTTTTTCATCATCGGCGTGGTAGCCCATGCCATCATTGCCAGTAGAGTAGTAGTTTAATAAACAGCTGTTAAAATTAGCGGTAATACCAATCTCTGCCAATTGTCGCTCTATAGATTGTTTCACGTGAAACACGCTAGCTGACCAAGGTATTGCTTGGCGGCTATGACCAGAATAGGCATAGCTAATATCGGGTTCACCCATCCAAACAATCTGGCGAGTGGTTACATGGGTCTTACCAAATAAACTGACCATATCCGAGTGCCAAGGCAACTCGTTTAATAACTCGTCATATAAGTGCTTAGGATGCTCGAGTACCACGCCTAAATCATTAACACAGCCTTCGTAGGGCAGCAGATTTTCAGTCGGCGCGGGTGCAAATAAATCAGTCATAATCAGGGCCTTTGTCGTCTGCAACTTAGGTTAATTGGTCATAAGATTAAGAGTGTTTGCAATTGCAGCACCATTACCGTTAGCGCCGCTACACTTTGGTAAAACGCTCAATAATTAGCTTAGCGCACTGCTCAGGCGCTTCCATCGGCAGCAGATGGCCGTAGTCAGACAGGGTAATAAGGTCATCGGTTGCTACTACGCCCTGCCAACTGTCCCGTACTTTATCGCTAATGAATATTGTGGGTTTACCGACGATTAAGGTATAAGCTAGCTTGGCCTTATTAAGCTTTTTTAGCACCCCATTAATGTAGGGCGTACCAAAGTAATTGGCCATCTCTTGCGCAGGTGAGAATAGGAGCTCAAAACCGCCTTGGGCAGCAGGAACTAGGCTATTGTGCGCAAAGATATACAGGTGCTCATCGCTGATGCGTTTAAAGGCACGGTGTGCGCGTAGATGCTCGTAATAAGCCGTTACACTGTGCCAATGGGCTTGCTTAACCGCAGTACTTTTAAACGGCTCCTGCCGCATTTTTAGTGCCCGCGGCAATAAGTCATAGATAATCTGCTGTTGCTTGGTAAAAGTAACCGGCTCAATTAAATACAGTTGTGAGAATAAATCAGGGCGTTTCGCCGCAGCCAGTGCGGTAGCGGTCGCCCCTTGTGAATGCCCGATGCCCACGACCGGCTCAGTGTAAGTCTGCTCTAAAAAAGCGATCAGCATATCAGCGTCTTGCTCACGGGTCAGCGTAAGTTCTGTGGGCAAGTCATGCCAATAGCCGCGCATTGCTAGACTGGTCACGGCAAATTGTTGGCTTAGCTCAGTCAGTAGCGGCTCATAAACCCCTGCTGTAAACCCATTACCGCCATAAAAATGTGCTGGGGGTAGCGGGCTGGTGGTTGCCGATTGATTTAATGCTGCTAGGTCATAATAGCGAGCTTGTTGACCCTTTATGATCACGGAGCGCTCTGTATCGGTGAAGGGGGCTGGCGTCATAGTCATGTTTTCTGTTGTGTTAACGGCTAAGTTGTTTGGGCTCATACCTCTTCTCCTAAAAATCCACCACTTTGGCGCTGCCATAACCCGGCATAGACCCCATCAATAGCCAGCAGCTCATCATGGCTGCCTTGCTCAATAATACGCCCTCTATCCATCACCACTAGGCGGTCTAATGCCGCAATAGTTGACAGGCGATGGGCAATAGCGATGACCGTCTTGCCCGCCATCATATCGTTTAGACTTTGGGTGATAGCAAATTCAACTTCTGAATCCAGCGCACTGGTCGCTTCATCTAATAAGAGAATCGGGGCATTCTTTAGCATGACGCGAGCGATGGCAATCCGTTGACGCTGACCGCCTGAAAGTTTCACACCGCGCTCACCGACTTGGGTATCTAGCGCAGTATTGCCCTTGGCATCGTATAAATCTTGGATAAACTCCCAAGCTTGCGCGCGTTTTGCTGCGGCAATAATTTCCTCATCGGTCGCTTCTGGACGCCCATAAGCGATGTTTTCACGCACGGTACGATGCAGTAATGAGGTATCTTGCGTGACCATACCGATTTGGCGGCGTAGGCTTTCTTGGGTCACCGCATCAATAGCTTGGCCATCGATACAGATAGTGCCTTTATTGACATCATAAAAACGCAATAGCAAATTAACTAGCGTCGATTTACCGGCCCCTGAACGGCCTACCAAACCAATCTTTTCACCTGGCTTAATATCGAGATGGAAATTATCCAACAGTTTAATTTCATTGGTTGCTGTGTTGCTATCTTTACTTGTAGCAGCTGTAGCTAGCGTATCTTTCATATCTTTCGCACCCGCTTTATTAAACAACGACAGCTCGGTACCTTCGTAGCCGAAGTCCACATGATCAAATACGATATTGCCTTCAGTTACCACTAATGGTTTGGCATCCGGTTTATCGGTCACAGTCTGTGGGGCAGAGAGCGTGCGCATACCATCTTGTACGGTACCGATACTTTCAAATAGGCTGGCAGTTTGCCACATAATCCAGTGGGTCAATCCATTAAGACGGAGCGCCATAGCGGTAGCCGCCGCGATAGCGCCGACCCCAACATCACCTTTATTCCACAAATACAGCCCAATAAAAGCGGTACTGCCGATTAATACTACACTAATAATATGGTTGCAAATCTCTAATACGCTGACCCAACGCATTTGTGCATGCACCGTGTTTAAAAACTGGCGCATCGCTGATTTGGCATAGGTAAGTTCCCGCTGCGAATGGCTAAACAGCTTTACAGTCATGATATTGGCGTAAGCGTCGGTAATGCGCCCGGTCATCAAGGCTCTAGCATCCGCTTGCGCACTCGCCGTAATTTTTAATTTGGGAATAAAGAATCGTAACGTTAAGCCAAACAATACCAGCCAAATGACAAACGGAATCAGCAGTAAGCTGTCTAGATTAAAGAGAATCACGCCACTGGTAATAAAATAAACCGTCACATACATCAGCATATCGGTGACGGTCATCACTGTGTCACGCACCGCTAGCGCCGTCTGCATGACCTTGGCAGAGACGCGACCAGAGAACTCATCTTGATAAAACTGCATTGACTGGCTGAGCATGCGCTTATGAAAACGCCAGCGCATTTGCATAGGAAACACGCCCTGCAATACCTGAAAATGCACGAGTGCTGTCGAGCCAATCCATAGCGGGCTTAGGATAAGTACGGCAGCCATTAGCAATAACATATCGCCTTTGTTCGCCCACAGCGTTTGCGGGGTATAAGTGCCTAGCCAATCGACCAGATTGCCTATCCAGGCAAACAGCATCGCCTCATAGACCCCGATACCTGCTGTCAAAATCATAAACAGCAATAGCCAACCACGCAGACCGGCGGTACAGGCCCACAAGAAGGCCACTAACCCATCTCTAGGTAAAGGAATAGGGGTGTCGGGAAAGGACGTCAGACGGGTTTCAAAGTAAGAGAAGAGTTTTTTCATAGCGGGCTTACAGGGCAGCATTCGTATTAAATTATAGCCCAACAGTTTAGCAAAACTGGTGCGCTAATCCTGCTCGTTGTTTGTAAGTTGGCGGCCTTTTATAAGCTGCATTTTTTATAGAAAATGGCAGACCAATAGCCTAGTCTATTTGTTATTAGCAAGCCTATATTGGGCACCCTATATTAAGCAAATTATTAGCACGAGGACAACATCTCTTCGTTAACGACATTAGGTAGTAGCAGAAAGTCATACCCGCATAATAAAAGGTATTGCGAGCTATGACATACCTTGTTACATTTTCCGCACGAACTTTTTAAGGCGAATAATTATGATTTATTTGGTCATAGCAGTGCTGTGTAGCGTGGCGGTGTCCGTATTGTTAAAAATACTGCGGCAACGGCAAGTGGATATTCGCCAGACCATCGTCGCCGGCTACCCGGTGGCTTTTTTATTAACTTGGTGGCTATTAAAGCCTGATTTGAGCGCTGTTGCACAATTGGGTGGGGCATGGAGCATCATCTTAGCGTTAGGCGTACTATTGCCACTAGTGTTTGTGATTTTAGGTCGTGCTATTGAGTCCGTTGGGATTATTGCTACGGATGCAGCGCAGCGTTTGTCGTTAATCATTCCGATTGTGGCGGCGTTTTTACTGTTTGGTGAGGTGTTAACTACGCAGCGAGTTATTGGGGTGGCCATCGGTTTTATAGCACTGGGACTGTTGGTTTATCGGTCGCCAAATTCAGCTATAACTGCCTCAGCTGCTACTATAAACGGTCATTCGGCAGCTGCTCCTGTAGCTAATGCCGGCTCTAAAGTACCAACGTGGGTCTGGCTGCTAGGGGTCTGGATAGGCTATGGTGCCATCGATATTTTATTTAAACAAGTCGCCAAACAAGGAGCCGCTTTTCCCCTGACGTTATTTTTAAGTTTTGGACTGGCAGCATTGCTACTATTGGGCTATCTTATCAGTCAACGCGTACGTTGGCAGCCGCAAGCCCTGCTGGCAGGATTGCTCTTAGGTGGGTTGAATATGGGCAATATCTATGCCTATGTGCGTGCTCATCAAACCCTAGCGGAGTCCCCCAGCATGGTCTTTACGGGCATGAATGTTGGCGTCATTGCGGTGGCGACCTTAGTTGGCGTGGTGGTCTTCAAAGAGTACTTGAGTAAGATAAACATGTTGGGTTTATTATTCGCTATCCTTTGTGTGGTGGTTTTATTCTTAGCGTAATATCGCTAAGGTAGAATGACGGAATACGGGCGGCTATAGAGCGGCTACGAAGCTAAAAACTAATGTTAAGCCGCTATTTTATTAGCATGGTCTTTATTAATATAGTCATAAATTTTTTAGCAAACTCAATACGGAGTTTGCAGGGTAGCTATGGTATATTTATTCCCATAAATGCTACCTTTAGCTATGGTAAGAGCCACCCTGCACTTGCTAGGGCGTGTCCTCAATTAACAACACTAGCGTGTAATGGACTAAAACTGGCTATATTTCCGTCACTCTGCGAAAATTTCTAGACAATATGCTCATATTCTCTGCAAAATTTCCATGGACTGACAAAAATCTATCTCACTTTTAGCCTCATGATTCAATTGAGGACACGCCCTAATATAATTATTAATAAAGGTATGGTTAACCAAGTTAATGTACTTGCTTTTAGTTTTTATTTTATCGACCTTTTACCCTGATTTTATTTATTGAATAGGATATTCATATGAGTTACCAACAACAATTAGAAAGAATAAAAAACGACACGGGCTTTATTGCGGCGCTGGATCAAAGTGGCGGCAGTACGCCAAAAGCGCTCCGCATGTATGGCGTGAGCGAAAGTGATTACGACAATGACGACGAAATGTTTGCCCAAGTCCACGAAATGCGCTCGCGTATCATGACCTGTAAGTGTTTCTCTAGTGATCGCGTCCTCGGTGCTATCTTATTTGAAGATACGATGGACCGCGAAGTGAATGGTAAAGCGACTGCTGCTTACCTTTGGGAAGATAAAAATATCGTCCCTTTTTTAAAGGTAGATAAAGGCTTAGCAGAGCAAATGGATGGCGTACAAGTGATGCTACCTATCCCTGGTTTAGACGCTTTATTAGATAAAGCTAAAAATTCACCAGTCTTTGGTACCAAAATGCGCTCAGTGATTCATAGCGCTTCAGCGGATGGTATTGAAAAGGTAGTTCAGCAGCAGTTTGATGTGGCGAAGCAAATTATCTCTAAAGGTTTTATGCCTATCGTTGAGCCTGAAGTAAATATCGAAAGTACTGAAAAATCAGCCTGCGAAATGCTGCTCAAAGCTGAAATACTGCGTAATTTAGAGCGTTTAGAGGGCGATCAACAAGTCATGCTAAAACTGACGCTACCTGAAGAAGCCGGCTTCTATAAAGACTTGATTGACCATCCCCAAGTATTAAAAGTTGTTGCCTTGTCTGGTGGTTATAGCCGTGATGAAGCTTGCGACAGATTGGCGCAGAACCCAGGGATGATTGCGAGCTTCTCGCGTGCGTTTACCGAAGGGCTGTCTAAACAGCAATCTGATGAAGAGTTTGCTAATACGATTGATGCTTCTATTGATAAAATTTATTCGGCGTCTAAGGTATAGTCATTAGCGCATTAATCAACACGTATTCTCTTGTTCTGCAGTGAAGTTAATTCGGTAGATGAACGTTAAAGCCTCGATAAATTATCGGGGCTTTTTGCTATCTAGGAAATGATAAGCCTAAAAAAACACGACCCTAACAAATAGAATCGCGCTTTTTAAAAGTTAATAATAACTAGTTCTTAAACGGCTACTAGGCCAAGTTAACTAAACCTCTTTATATAACTGACGCCCCTCAGCATGGTACTTCTCCGTCATCTCAGCCATACCTTTTTGCACGTCATCATAGCTCGCTTCACCCACCTGTCTCACCAACTCGGTATCGACTTCTTTAATCAGATGGTTTTCATCTTTTAAGTCACCGCTGCTCGGCGTTACTGCAGTTGCAGCTTGTTTGGTCGGTAATCCTGCTGCATATTCACGCACGTTTTGGGTGATTTTCATCGAGCAGAATTTCGGCCCACACATTGAGCAGAAATGCGCTGACTTATGCGCGTCTTTAGGCAGCGTTTCGTCGTGATATTCACGAGCTGTATCAGGGTCTAATGCCAAGTTAAACTGGTCGTCCCAACGGAATTCAAACCGCGCTTTCGATAAGGCATTATCGCGTGATTGTGCCCCAGGATGCCCCTTCGCTAAATCCGCAGCATGAGCCGCGATCTTATAGGTAATAATGCCATCTTTAACGTCCTTTTTATTCGGTAACCCTAAATGCTCTTTGGGGGTGACATAGCACAGCATCGCCGTACCAAACCAACCGATCATTGCCGCACCAATCGCACTGGTAATGTGATCATAACCTGGCGCGATATCCGTCGTTAACGGCCCTAACGTATAGAAAGGGGCTTCATGACACATCTCTAATTGTAGGTCCATATTCTCTTTAATTCGGTTCATCGCTACGTGACCAGGGCCTTCAATCATCACCTGAACATCGTGTTTCCAAGCAACTTGAGTCAGCTCCCCTAAAGTCCGTAATTCACCAAATTGCGCTTCATCGTTCGCATCTTGCAGACAACCCGGGCGCAAACCATCACCCAAGCTAAACGCTACATCGTACTGCTTCATAATTTCGCAAATCTCTTCGAAATGCGTATATAAAAAGCTCTCTTTATGATGAGCAAGACACCACTGCGCCATAATAGAGCCACCGCGCGAGACGATACCCGTTAAGCGATTGGCGGTCAGGGGTACATAGCGCAATAGCACACCGGCATGAATCGTAAAGTAGTCCACGCCTTGCTCAGCCTGCTCAATCAAAGTGTCGCGGAAGATTTCCCAAGTGAGGTCTTCTGCCACCCCATCGACTTTCTCCAGCGCTTGATAAATCGGTACGGTACCAATCGGGACGGGTGAGTTGCGGATGATCCATTCGCGGGTTTCATGGATGTGTTTACCGGTTGAGAGATCCATGATGGTATCGCCGCCCCAACGCGTCGCCCAAGTCATCTTGGCGACTTCTTCATCGATGCTCGAACCTAGCGCTGAGTTGCCAATATTCGCGTTAATTTTAACGAGAAAATTACGGCCAATAATCATCGGCTCTGATTCAGGGTGGTTGATGTTATTCGGAATAATAGCGCGACCTGCCGCGACCTCTGAACGGACAAATTCAGGGGTAATAATTTTCGGAGTATTGGCCCCAAACGTCTCGCCATCGTGTTGGCGCATATCGGTCAGCTCGTGCTGCTTTTGCGTCTCACGGATGGCGATATATTCCATCTCAGGGGTGATGATACCTTGGCGCGCGTAGTGCATTTGCGTGACGTTTTTGCCTTTTAAGGCGCGGCGTGGTTTATCGATATGGGCAAAGCGTAGGTTGGCGGTGGTGATATCACGAGCCCGCTCTTTGCCGTAATTACTAGAGAGGCCAGATAGTATTTCGGTATCGCCGCGCTCTTCAATCCAAGTTTCACGCAGTTTGGGCAAGCCTTTGGTTAGGTCAATGTCTACTTCAGGGTCGGTATAAACGCCCGAGGTGTCATAAACGTAGAAAGGTGGATTGTACTCTGCCGTCTCACGACCAAAACCACCGATAGGGGTATCGGTTAAAGTAATTTCGCGCATAGGTACCCGAATATCAGGGCGGGAGCCAGTGACATAGACTTTACGCGAGGCGGGGAGATTGCGGGTTAAATCACGCGCTTCTTCATCAAAGCGAGCATCCGTATTTTTGCGATGAGCCGGGGTTTTTAACGGGTTGGGTCGCTCTACAGAGGCAGAGGCAGGATTAGCAACATTGGCTGGGATATCAGCAGTGATAGACATAGCGAGTCCTAATTTTATAAAAAATATAAAGGTTCAAGACTCGGTGTCGGGTGTTTCAGCGGGTAAGGCTGGTTATCTCAGTGCTGTGCAACATTGCTCTATGACCATCTAGCAGTCAGTTAGGGTAGGGCAATAACAGGATACTGGCGGATAAACGACTTAGCGTTATTGACGGGATGGCAAGCCAGTGCTGGGCCAGACCATAACAATAAGTAAGACGAAAACGGCGACTTTGACTTCCCTACGGTGGTACTAACCACATCAGGTGCAACGGGTGATGTCTCAGCAAGCGTCGTTCAAGTTAACAGTTATTGGATAACTGCTTTCTCATTACGGCTTGCACCCCGAGTCTTAAGAATAAGAGTCTCTATCTTAGCAGAGTTTAGGTCACTAGGGGAGAGTATCCGCTTAATATTGCTCATTAGACAGCGGTCTCTAAATAAATACAGTAGCCGCTAAATAAATACAACAGTCTCTAAATAAATACACCAGCCACTAAATAAATTTAGACCTGACCTATTGGCTAAGCCGGCGCAAGTATTGCTCAATAAGATAATACTTAGATAATAGACAACAATTGGTAAATAAGAAGGGTTATCAGTAACAGTAATTTAACAAAAAACGTTAAGTTTCATCAAATTGTCATATTCAAGCGTCAAACTACGCCCATTAGAGATTACAGCATTTATAGAAAATTATAGAGCACTTTATGTCGGCTTTGCTCAATTGCCACTAGCCCCAGCTCTCACCCTACCATTAAAAAATAATTATTATTTAGGAGATACGCATGCGTTATTCATTACTAGCTGTCGCTATGATCAGTGCTCTTACTTTGGCCGCTTGTGACAAAAAAGAAGTCGTTGACGAGACTACAGTCGTTGAACCAGCCGGCACTGCAGTAGCTACGACTGAAACGGCAGGCACTGCCACAACGGGCGAGTTTAAATCAGCTGACAATATTGCTATGAATATCACGGGTGCTGGCGCGTCTTTTCCACAGCCAATCTATGCCAAATGGTCTGCTGACTATAATGCAGCTACCGGCGGCCAAGTCAATTATCAGTCTATCGGTTCGTCAGGCGGTATTAAGCAAATTGTTGCTAAGACTGTTGATTTTGGGGCCTCTGATGCACCAATGACCCCAGAAGAGTTGGCTGAAAATGACCTTATCCAGTTCCCAACCGTCATCGGTGGCGTAGTCCCGGTCGTGAATATCGAAGGGGTTGAGCCGGGTCAATTAAAGCTAGACGGTGAGGCCTTGGCGAATATTTATATGGGTAAAATCAGCAAGTGGAATGACCCTGCTATTACCGCGCTTAACCCAGACCTGACGCTTCCTGATGCACAAATTACTACCGTATTCCGCTCAGACGGCTCAGGTACGACCTTTAATTTTACCGATTATCTAGCCAAAGTGTCTAGCGATTGGAAAGACAACGTCGGTGTCGATAAAACTATCAAGTGGCCAACGACGGCAACTGGGGCGGGTGGTAAAGGTAATGAAGGCGTCGCGAGCTATGTCAACCGTATGAAAAACTCTATCGGTTATGTTGAGTATGCTTATGCCAAGCAAAACAACATGTCTCATGCCGCCCTTAAAAATGCCGCTGGTAACTTCGTTCAGCCTTCTGCCGAGACTTTTGCAGCTGCCGGTGATATCGACTGGTCACAACAAGAAGGCTTTTATAAAGTTATCACCAACTCTGATACCGAGCAAGCCTGGCCAATCGCCGCTGCTACGTTCATTTTAGTGCATAAGCAGCCACAAGATGCCAAACAAGTGGCAGGGGTATTAAACTTCTTTGATTGGGCTTATAGCCAAGGGGATGATTCGGCTATGTCTCTCGACTACGTCCCATTCTCGGATACCGCCGTAGCTTTATTTAAAGACAAATGGAACGAAGTCAAAGGTAGCGACGGTCAGCCTGTCTATACCCCAGCTCAATAGCAGTCACATAAATAGCCGCTTAATAAAAAGATTCTTAGGCAGTTAAGCCCGCTTTTATGGCAGTCAGTGTTCTCTTGTAGGGCACTGACTTTCCCCCCTAATGCTCAATTATTTAATGATGAGGCACGCATGGCAGATCTCCACTCGCAACTGGCCAAACAGAAACGCTACGACGCTATTTTTGTCAATGCGACCAAAGCATTTGCGATTTTAGTGCTGCTGTCGTTAGGCGGTATTTTACTGTCATTAATCGTTGGGGCTTGGCCGAGCATTCAAGAGTTTGGCTTAGGGTTTTATACCAGCAATAATTGGGACACGGTCGCTGATGAGTATGGTGCCTTAGCGCCTATTTACGGCACGCTAGTGACCTCGGTCATCGCTATTCTTATTGCCGTCCCGGTTAGCTTCGGGATTGCCATCTTTTTGACGGAACTCTGTCCTACCTTTTTAAAACGGCCATTAGGCATTGCCATCGAGTTGTTAGCGGGTATCCCGTCCATTATTTATGGCATGTGGGGCTTGTTCGTATTTGCACCTTGGTTTGGCGACAACATTCAGCCGTGGTTTATCGAGCATGTAGGTCCCTTGCCTATTATTGGCAAACTATTCCAAGGAGCACCGATGGGTCTGGGGATGTTTACCGCCTCTTTAGTCCTTGCCATCATGATTATTCCTTTTATTGCCGCCACTATGCGTGATGTTTTCTCTGTGGTGCCCGATCTATTAAAAGAATCGGCTTATGGCATGGGCGCAACAACTTGGGAAGTCATGTTTAAGATTATCCTGCCTTATACCAAGGCGGGGGTCGTAGGCGGCGTCATTCTAGGCTTGGGCCGTGCGCTAGGCGAGACCATGGCAGTAACTTTCTTGATTGGTAATGCCTTTAACCTCAGTCCTAGCCTATTTACGTCGGGGGTCACGATTACCTCAGCGCTCGCCAACGAGTTTGCAGAAGCCTCGAGCGACTTGCACTTAGCGTCGTTATTACACTTAGGTCTAATTCTGTTTGTTATTACCTTTATTGTGCTGTCTATCTCAAAGCTGATGCTGATGCGAATTGACCAAAAAGCCGGTAATTAATGGCTTAATTGCTAGCCACCATAGCCCGATTATGCACCACCTACTAAGTCGATATTTTCAGCACTATTATAGGAAGAATTTATGTCTACTGCTCCTGCCATAGTCCAACCAGAGCCCCGTTTTGAAGACCGCTATAACAAGCGTCTTTATAACAAGCGTCGTCTGATCAACAAGCTGGGTCTTGGGTTTGCGATGTCAGCTATGGCTTTTGGTCTATTTTGGCTACTGTGGATTTTATTGACGCTATTCGTTGAAGGCTTTCAAGGGATGGTAGAGATGCCCATCTTTACAGCGGATACGCCACCACCGATGAGTGCTGGGGGCTTGCGTAACGCTATCGTCGGGTCAGCTATGTTGGCGTTTTCGGGACTGTTTATCGGCGCACCGATTGGTTTAATGACCGGCATTTATTTAGCAGAATTCTCTCACGGCAGCATGCTCGGCAAGGTCACTAGATTCCTCAATGATATTTTGCTGTCTGCGCCTTCGATTGTCATTGGCCTCTTTATCTATGCGTTGATGGTGAAAGGCAGCAGCTTCTCTGGGTGGGCGGGCGCGCTAGCCTTGGCATTAATTGTCGTGCCGGTCGTCGTCCGTACTACTGAAAACATGCTGAATTTAGTGCCCAATACTTTACGCGAAGCCGCTTATGCTTTGGGCACACCAAAATGGCAACTGGTGACCAAGGTCACTATCAAGGCGGCAAAAGCGGGCTTAACGACCGGGGTATTACTGGCCTTTGCCCGCATTACTGGCGAGACCGCTCCCTTACTTTTCACAGCATTGAACAACCAGTACTTTAGTACCGATATGAGTCAGCCACTCGCCAACTTACCCAACACCATTTATCAGTTTGCCATGAGCCCTTATGACAATTGGCATGCGCTAGCTTGGGCCGCCGCCTTACTCATTACTGCCACAGTTTTAACGCTCAATATTATTGCCCGTATTATCGGTGGCAAAGACCATACTCGCTAAAGATTGTCGCGATAGCCAGACGCCATATGTCAGCAAATTTCAAGCTTTATCAAATTGCAGCAAACCCAATTAAATTGGATACCCTTATGAATGATGTCGTAGAAAGAACCCGCAAGCCTACAGTAAATGCTACTAATACGGCTAGCCAAAAAACCAGTCTATTAGATAAGCCTATGTCGACGGCGACTCAAGTCGATCAGCCGGATACCGCTAGCTTTAATCGTCAAACTGTGGCGGATATGCCCGCGGGTATGCCACCTGCCAAGATGGAAATCCGTGATTTAAATTTCTACTATGGTGATTTTCAGGCATTAAAAAACATCAATATTGATATCCCAGAAAAAAACGTCACCGCCTTTATCGGACCATCGGGCTGTGGTAAGTCGACTTTACTGCGCACCTTTAACCGTATGTACGACCTGTATCCCGGTATGCGTGCGGAAGGGGCTATCAATATGGGCGGGCAAAACGTCCTAGGTAAAGACGTGGATGTGAATTTACTTCGCGCACGTGTTGGCATGGTCTTTCAAAAACCCACGCCATTCCCTATGTCGATTTATGACAATGTCGCTTTTGGGGTACGGTTATACGAGAAGCTTAGCAAGGTCGAAATGGATGAGCGCGTAGAGTGGGCGCTAAAAAAAGCCGCCTTATGGCCAGAAGTGAAAGATAAGCTCAAAGCGTCAGGACTGTCATTATCCGGTGGGCAGCAGCAACGCTTATGTATCGCCCGTGGGGTAGCGACTAAGCCAGAAGTGTTGTTACTCGATGAGCCTACTTCAGCGTTAGACCCTATCTCAACCGGCTCGATTGAAGATTTGATTGAAGATTTAAAGCAGGACTATACCATTGCTATTGTCACGCACAATATGCAGCAAGCCGCCCGCGTGTCTGACTATACGGTATATATGTACTTGGGTGATATGGTTGAGATGGGCGAGACCGATCAGATCTTTACCAACCCGGCGCAAAAGGCAACAGAAGACTATATTACGGGTCGTTACGGTTAATCCAGTTGACGCAACCATTGTGCCTGTCTATGGCTAGCAAACCTTGGTATCTAAGCCATGGTCTTCGCTGCAGAACCAGACAGGCTGTTGGCGTCAATAAGAGAGCTTATTGTGAATGAAGAACAACAAGAGATCATGGCCCAAGCTTATCAGCAGTTGGGATTTTCTCTAGTCAATGAGGCCGCTGTGGCTAGGCGAGGGTCATCGCCTGTACCAAGACGTCAGGGAGTACGAGCTATGAGTATCTATGAAAGACACACCTCCAAAAGTTTTGATCAGGATTTAGAAACGGCTACTCAGTTGTTTTTAACGATGGGGGACAGTGTCGCGGTCCAAGTGGCAAAAGCTATTCATGCCCTTATTGATGCTGATGAAGTTTTGGCGCGTGAAGTGATTAATACTGATCATGATATTAATAATAAAGAGTTAGAGTTAGATGAGCATATTTTACTGATCGTAGCCAGACGTCAACCTACGGCCAGTGATTTAAGATTAGTGATGGCGCTTAGCAAAGGCGTGGTAGATCTTGAGCGCATTGGTGATGAGGCTGTGAAAATTGCTCAGATGGCCTGCCAAATCAGTGCTGAAGGCAGTGCTCCCCGCGGCTATGCAGAAGTCCAACATTTAGGCAATCAAGTCCGCTTGATGGTACATAACGCTTTAGATGCCTTTACGCATCTGAATGTTGAGCAGGCATTTGAAGTGATGCGCAATGACGGGGTTATTAATCGCGAGTATCAATCCGCTACCCGCGCGTTAATGACCTATATTATGGAAGACTCGCGCCATGTCTCTAATGTTATTAACATTATGTGGGTGCTGCGGGCGTTAGAGCGTATCGGCGACCATGCGCGTAATGTGGCGGAATTGGTCATTTACTCTATCAGTGGGGAAGACGTCCGCCATACTGACCATGCGCAAGTGGCCAAGACGGTACAAGAGGCTAGTGAGCAAATGGCGGCGCGTGAGGCGACGGCCAATCAAGTCTTAGCGAATGAGGCGCCAACTTATGATGAGCATACGGCGAGCAATGAGCGAAAAGATTAAGGGCTATTAAAAATGGCTCAATCCTAAATTAACAGGCATAAAAAAACGCGCCAATCAGCGCGTTTTCTAGGGTTTTAAAGTAAGCTATTGCTAACCAATAAGTCTTATTTAGCTTGCGGGGTCCAGCCTTGTGGTCGCTCATAATCCGCATTGTCCAAAAACTTATTACGCTGCTCGGTCAGAAATTTCTTCGCTTCTGGGTCCATCATGCTTAAATGGTTTTCGTTAATCAGCATGGTTTGATGCTCTAGCCACTCATCCCAAGCTTTTTTAGACACCGTATTTTGTAGCTCTTCACCGGCTTTATTAGGGAAGGGCGGGTAGGGCATCTTTGGCAATTCTTCTTGGTATTTGCGGCACATTACCAAGTTGGCTTTTGGATCAAAAGTAGCAGTCATATCGAGCTCCTTAATACGGGTTAATGCCAGCAGGTAAATATTATTAGAGATTATAAGTCGTTATAATGAATAACATTTACCTGCAGGTTTTTACAATTAGCTAAAAGCTATAATGGCTTAGGCTTGCTATTGAGCCGGAGCGAATTTTTTCAAACGCTCACGACCGGTAGCCACCGCTTTACGGACTTGATTAGGCGCTGTGCCCCCTAAATGATCACGTGCGGCTAATGAGCCTTCTAAAGTCAGATAGTCGAATACATCATCGCCAATAGCGTCGCTAAATTGCTGCAATTGCGCCAAGGACAATTCGCTAAGATCCACCCCTTCGCTAATGCCTAAGGCAACGGCATTACCCACGACTTCGTGAGCATCACGGAAAGCCACGCCACGACGCACTAAATAATCCGCAAGGTCGGTAGCCGTAGCATAGCCCTTCATAGTGGCAGCGCGCATATTGTCCTTATTAGGAATAATATTAGGCAGCATATCGACAAAGGCGAGCAGCGACCCGGTTAGGGTATCGACGCAATCAAATAGAGGCTCTTTATCTTCTTGATTGTCTTTGTTATACGCTAATGGTTGGTTTTTCATCAACGTTAGTAACGTAATCAACTGACCAAAGACACGCGCTGCTTTACCACGGACCAATTCTGGGACATCCGGGTTTTTCTTTTGCGGCATGATAGAGGAGCCGGTACAAAAGCGATCGGGAATTTGTACAAAGCTAAATTGCGCAGACATCCACAGGATAATTTCTTCACTCATACGCGATAAGTGCATCATCAAGATAGACGCTGCTGAAGTAAACTCAATAGCGAAATCACGATCTGAGACCGCATCTAAGGAGTTTTGGCAGATGCCTTCGAAACCTAGCAGCTCAGCGGTGATAGTACGGTCAATCGGGAAAGTCGTACCAGCGAGTGCTGCGCTACCTAAAGGCATTTGGTTCATACGGCGGCGTGCATCGATTAAGCGCTCAGTATCGCGATTTAACATTTCAAACCAAGCCATCACATGGTGACCAAAGCTGACCGGTTGCGCTGTTTGTAGATGGGTAAAGCCAGGCATAATCGTGTCAGTATGCTGCTCAGCCAAATCTAATAAGCCTGATTGTAGGCGCACTAGCAAGTTAACAATATTATCGGTCTCTTCGCGTAACCACAGGCGAATATCGGTCGCTACTTGGTCATTACGGCTACGGCCGGTATGCAGTTTTTTACCCACCGTACCAATGATATCGGTTAAGCGCGATTCAACGTTCATATGTACGTCTTCAAGCGCGACTGACCATTGGAACTCACCATTATCGATCTCTTGTTGGACTTGCTTGAGACCTTCGATAATCGTGGCTACTTCCTCGCTGGTTAAGATATCACAGCGCCCGAGCATAGTGGCATGCGCGATAGAGCCTTGGATATCTTGACGGGCAAAGCGTTGGTCAAAACCGACCGAGGCGGTAAATGCCGCTACGAAACTGTCGGTAGCCTCGCTAAAACGGCCGCCCCACATCTGCTGGCCAGGGGCAGTGGATGTGGTAGAATCAGCGCTAGATACGTTGTCAAATGAGTTGGGATGGGTGTTATTTGAAGAATTGGTGGCAGTCATATTGGTCTAAATTAGGTCATGAGGATAAGGGCAGTATAGCAAACGATGAGGCTACCTTACTAGCCGAGCGTTTAGAGTTTTTTGTGCC
>Ga0098068_1000375_pt1 | contig 17877 bp, 16 predicted proteins | sample 26BtaG_FD_75059 | JGI IMG/M metagenome (GOLD analysis project Ga0098068, IMG submission 75059) | Marine viral communities from Cariaco Basin, Caribbean Sea - 26B_WHOI_OMZ_CsCl | ecosystem: Environmental > Aquatic > Marine > Oceanic | place: Caribbean Sea: Cariaco Basin | collected 2014-11-09 | reverse complement strand
CGTGAGACGATGGGCTCTACCTGGTAGAGCGATTGCGACGTCAGTGAAGGCCTGGCTGAGATCCGCTCCAGAAGGTTGGATTTGCCGCCTTCACCGATCACATCGGTAAACGGTTGCAACGCCTGGAGTGAGTTCCTGCGCTGTTCCTCAAGATCGGCAGGCAGTTTATGTTCGGCTTCTTCCAGCAGCCGGTCGAGGCCACGGGTCAGCATGTCATGGGCAGAAGTGATGCGGCTGACGGATTGCTCCAACAGGGTTGCGCCGTCTTCGGGGGATTGCTGCGCGTCATCGCGGGCCATCAGCACCAGCGCAAGAGACGCGGCCCGGCAGGGGGCAATGGCCATGAAGGCACTGTTCTGAATGTCGGAAAGAGGCTTCATGGGGGCTCCATCTTCTGTCGGTCGTGGTGTCGGCTGCAGCCGATCTGCCCCAAAGGAGCTAGGGCCTGGACGTAAAGAAAACGTGAGCGCGCCATGTATCTATTGGATAAATTGCCTCTTTTTTGAGCGGGCAGCAGCGGGGCAGTGGCTGGCCCATCAGACAGGCGCGGCGGGATCTGGTTTGCCTGGGGCGCAAACGCAAAACACCCCCGCACGGATCAGGTGCGAGGGTGTCGGCAGTCCGGCCAGTGGCGCGGATTATTTCTGGGGCAGCGGCGCGATCATCATGATCATCTGGCGGCCTTCCATCTTGGGCATGTTTTCGACCTTGCCCAGTTCCTTGATGTCTTCGGCAACGCGCAAAAGCAGGTCACGGCCCAGGTTCTGGTGGGCCATTTCGCGACCACGGAACCGCAGGGTGACTTTGACCTTGTCACCGTTTTCAAGGAACTTGAAAACGTTCTTCATCTTGACCTGATAGTCATGGGTATCCGTGTTCGGACGGAACTTGACCTCTTTGACCTCGATGATCTTCTGCTTCTTGCGTGCTTCGCTTTCCCGCTTCTGCTGTTCATACTTGAACTTGCCGTAGTCCATGATCTTGCAGACGGGCGGGTTTGCGTTGGGCGAGATTTCTACCAGGTCAAGACCGGCTTCTTCTGCCAGTTGCATTGCCTTGGCAGGGTGCACCACCCCGACATTTTCCCCGTCGGCGCCGATCAGGCGAATTTCAGGAGCACGGATTTTTTCGTTCGTGCGCGGGCCGGTATCGCGTTGCGGCGGCGCATTATGAGGTCTGCGGGCTATGACGTCTATCCTTCTGTCACTTCGGAAAAGTGCCCGGAAAATAACGTCCCCGGGCCAGCGATTCAAGTCAAATGCGGGTATGACCGGCCCCACCGGGCATTTCAAGGTTTCTTTGGGACACAAGGGGAACTTGTGCGCTGATTTCGCGTTTCCGTCATGTTGTCTGCGCCCGGTCGGCGGAAAATCTGCCACGATCAGCGGGGCTTGGCCGATGAGGCGGGGGGCGGATTTCTCCCCCTTGTTGTTGCGCAGGTCAGGGGCCAAGTGCAGGGCACAGTTATTCCGACAGGAAACCAGAAGGAGAATGACCATGAAACCGATCGTCGTAGCACTTGGCGTGGGCGCCCTTGCCTTGGGTGGATATGTCTATGTCTCCTCCCAGCAGGCCGATGACATCACCGCAGCGCCAGAGCAGGTCAACGAGGCCCCCGCCGAGATCGTCGCGCAGGAGCCGCTTGCCACGGATGACACCACCATCACCCAAGAGCTGGAGCAGACGCTGAACAACGCGGCCGATGCCGCCGCTGATGCCGGGGCCGAGGTACAGGAACAGGCCGAAGCGCTGGCCGACAATGTGGCGGATGCGGTCAATGACGCTGTTGCGGGGGCGGTCTCTTCGGCCAATGACGCGGCGGCGGCTGTTGCCGAAAGCGTCGAGAACACCGCCAGCGGCATTGCCGAGGGTGTCAGCAACAGCGCAAACCTCGCAGAAACCACGCTGAGCGATCAGGCAGAGGCGGCGCAGGACAGCGCAAACGCCCTGAGCGAAGAGCTGGCAGAAGGGGCATCTGATGCCGCCAATGCAGCCACGGCAGAGGCCGGAGCCGCAGTTGACGCAGGCGCCGGGGCGGTTGCCGAGGGGATCGAAGCCGCAGGTGAGGCCGTCACCGGCGCTGCCGATACCGCTGCCGATGCGCTGAGCGAGGGGGCAGAGACCGCATCTGATGCCGCCAGCGCGGCCGCCGCTGACACACCGGTGGCAGAGCTGAGCGATGCGGACAAGAAAACCCTGCTGAGCCCAGAAGGCTTTGACTATGACAAAGTGGCCGAGATGATCGACGCCTCTGCGCTGGATGCGGGCCAAAAGGCGCTGCTGACAACTACGCTGGATCAGGTGCGCAACAACCCGGCCCTGCTGGAGCAGACCCTGACCCGCATTCAGGAAGCGCTGGGTCTGAAGTAACAGCGCCCGTCAGCGCCCCCGGAACGAACATCCGGAAACAAAGAAACCCCCGCCAATCCGGCGGGGGTTTTGCTGTCTTGTCCGTTGTCTGACCGAGATCAGTCGAGGAAGGCCTTTTCCACCACGAAATGCGCGGGCTTGGAATTTGCGCCTTCTTCCAGACCATAGGTGTTTTCGAACAGGTCCTTCAGTTCCAGATTGAACGCGAGGTTGCCGCAGATCATGGCGCGGTCGCTTTCCGGGTTCAGCGGCGGCACGCCGAGATCGGCAAAGGCCTCGCCCGAGCGCATGAGGTCGGTGATGCGGCCCATCTTGGCGCTCTCTTCGCGGGTGGTGGTCGGGTAGTATTTGATCTTCTTCCAGAAGCCTTCGCCGATCAGCTCGTTCAGCAGCTCGTCATCTTTCAGGCTTTCGATCAGTTCGCGGCCATAGGTCAGCTCACCGGCCTCGCGGCAGGTGTGGGTGATGATGACCTCGTCGTAATCTTCATAGGTCTGCGGCTCGCGCAGGAGCGACGCAAAGGGGGCAAAGCCGGTGCCGGTGGCAAAGAACCAGATCCGCTTGCCGGGCAGCAGGGCATCATGCACCAGCGTGCCGACGGGTTTGGGGCGCAGAATGATTTCATCGCCCACCTTGATGTGCTGCAGCTTGGAGGTCAGTGGACCGTCCTGCACCTTGATCGAGTAGAATTCCATTTCCTCGTCCCAAGAAGGCGACGCGATGGAATAGGCGCGCAACAGCGGCTTTTGCTTGCCGGTCTTGGGGTCGGGGTCGTTCATCAGGCCGATCATCACGAACTCACCCGAACGGAACCGCAGCGACGCGGGGCGGGTGCAGCGGAACGAAAACAGGCGGTCGGTCCAGTGCTTCACCTCGGTCACGGTCTGTGCGTCGGGCAGCGCGGGGGTGGCTTTGGCGGGCTTCTGGTCGGTTGCTGTGTCGGTCACGGAGGTCATCTCATTCATCGGTTGCACTGCCGGAGGAGTAGCCGGCACCTCTGATTAGTCTTTGATACATGTCAGGAAAACCCCTGTTTTGTGAAACCGGCCCCGCGCTTTTTGCAACAGGACCGGTGTCAGGGTCAGGTTTGGCTGGTTTTCCCGGGCTCGGGGTCCGGCTGGCTCAGGCGTGATTGGAGGTCGCGCGCATGCGGGCCTGGTAGTTGTGGCTCTGCCAGTTGGCGCGGAACTGCCACTGGTCTTCGGGCTGGCGGGCGGCCAGCTCGTCAGAGATTTCCACCTCATCAAACCCGGTGCGGCGCGCCATCGCGTATTGGTCGGAAATCACATGACCCTTGGCGCGCAGGCGGCCCTTGTAGCCGATGAGGCGCAGATGCCGGGCGATGGTAAAGCCGCGACCATCCGCAAAGGAGGGAAAGTCGACGCGGATCATCTCGATCCCGTCCAGCTTTCCTTCCAGGGTGCGCGGGTCGGTGTCAGACGCAAGATCCAGCACATTTGCGCCGTCAAAGCCTGCGTCCCAGGTTTCAGGGCCAAAGCCCTCGTCGGTGATGATGACAGTCATCTCTCAAGCTCCTGTGCGGACGAATTTGCCATCCACCACGTGGATGCCGCATTCTTCTTTGTTCTGGTTGCGCCAGCGACCGGCGCGGGGATCTTCGCCTTCGGCAACCGGGCTGGTGCAGGGGGCACAGCCGATCGACGGATAGCCCTTTGCCACAAGCGGGTGCCGGGGGAGGCGGTTTTCAGTCATGTAGGCGCGCACATCATCGGGCGCCCAATGGGCCAGCGGGTTCACCTTGATGCGACCGGTGCCGTCTTCGACCTCAAAGAAGTCAAGCGCGGCGCGGGTGCCGGACTGGAAGCGCTTGCGCCCCGTGATCCAGCCATCAAAGCCAGCCAGTGCCTTTTGCAGGGGCACCGTCTTGCGCAGGGCACAGCAAGCATCGGTGTCCGAGAACCGCAGCGCGCCATAGGGGTCTTTTTCGGCAATGTCATCGGCCTTGATGACCTGAACATTGCGCAGCCCCAGACGTTCGCTCACCTCTTGCTGGTAGACCAGCGTTTCGGTGAACAGCAATTCGGTGTCCACAAACAGCACCGGCGTCATCTTGTCCGCCAGCGCCGCCATGTGCAGCAGCACCACCGATTCCGCGCCAAAGGACGACACCAGCGCAATGTTGCCTGCATCATTCAACGCAGCTTCCATCACGGCGGTGGCCGAATGGTGTTTGTAGCGGGCGTTCAGCTCGGCAACCTTTTCGACCAGATCCCGGTCGGTCTCGGTTACGGAGCCCGGACCCGCTGTCGGGGCCTGGTCAAATCCAACCATGGGTCAGGCCACCTTTTTTTCGGACGCCGGATAGAGCGCTGCCTTGAAGGGATCCATGCCAACGCGGCGATAGGTCTCCAGGAAGGTCTCTTCCTCGGTTTCGCGGATGTCCAGATAGGTCAGAACGATGCGTTCTACCGCCGGGACGATTTCGTCATAGGCAAAGCCGGGACCGGTGCGGGTGCCGATGGCAGCGGTTTCGGTGGCATCGCCGCCCAGTGTGATCTGGTAGTTTTCCACACCTGCACGGTCGAGACCCAGAATGCCGATGTGACCGACGTGGTGGTGGCCACAGGCGTTGATGCAGCCCGAGATCTTGATCTGCAGGTGGCCCACGTCATGCTCCAGCTTCAGATCGTCAAAGCGGGTGGCGATTTCCTGAGCGACCGGGATCGAGCGGGCAGTTGCCAGCGCGCAGTAATCCATGCCGGGGCAGGCGATGATGTCGGAGATCAGGCCGATATTGGCGGTGGCCAGACCGTGTTCCTTCAGCCGCGCATGGATCGCGGGCAGGTCGTTTTGATGGACATGCGGCAGGATCACGTTCTGCTCGTGGCTGATGCGCAGTTCGCCATAGCCGTACTCTTCGGCCAGATCTGCCATCACGCGCATCTGCTCGGCGGTGGCATCGCCGGGCGTCTGGCCATGGGCCTTGATCGAGATGGTGACAATGCTGTGGTTGGCCGCCTTATGCGCGGTCAGGTTGGTGTCTGCCCAGGCGCGGAAGACCGGATCGGTCTGATAGGCGGCCTCATAGGCGTCGGTGCCGCCAGAGCGGAAGGCGGGGTTTGCGAAATGGGCCTTGATCTCTTCGAACAGGGCCAGATCGGCGCCACCAAAGGTTGGGCGCACCAGCGCAAAGCGCTCTTCGGTCAGCTCGCGGATCTTGTCGAGGCCCAGCTCATGCACGGTGATCTTGATGCGCGCCTTGTATTTGTTGTCGCGGCGACCGTGCTGGTTCCAGACTGAAACCACGGATTCGATATAGGGCAGCAGGTCGTCCTGGCTGACAAAATCGTTCAGCACCTTGCCGATCATCGGCGTACGGCCAAGACCACCGCCCACAAGGATCTGATAGCCGGTCTCACCCGCGTCATTGCGCACGATGCGCACGGCGAGGTCATGGGCCTTGAGAACCGCACGATCCTTTTCACCGGCAGAGACGGCGATCTTGAACTTGCGGCCCATGAACTGGAATTCCGGGTGATCGGTCGACCACTGACGGATCAGTTCCGCGATCGGGCGGGGGTCTTCGATCTCGTCCGCGGCAGCGCCGGCGAAATGGTCGGCGGTCACGTTGCGGATGGTGTTGCCGGAGGTCTGGATTGCGTGCAGGTTCACCTCTGCCAGCGCGTCCAGCATGTCCGGCACGTCCTTCAGCTTGGGCCAGTTGTACTGGATATTCTGACGGGTGGTGAAATGGCCATAGCCCTTGTCCCACTTTTCCGCCAGCAGCGCGAGCTGGCGCATCTGGTTGGCCGACAGCGTGCCATAGGGGATCGCAACCCGCAGCATATAGGCGTGCAGCTGCAGATACAGACCGTTCATCAGGCGCAGGGGCTTGAACTCGTCCTCGGTCAGCGAGCCGTCAATGCGGCGCTCGACCTGGGCACGGAACTGGCGGTTGCGCTCTTCCAGGAAGGCAGTGTCGAAGTCGTTGTACTTATACATTGGCTGCGGCCTCCTGTTTGCCGTGGCGGTAGTTCGATGGGCCGGTGCGGCGGAAATCTTCGCGGAAATGGGTGGGCTCGGGGCCGTTGGCGCCTGCCTTGGCGTCGGTCAGGTAGATGCCCACAACGCGCAGCGCGTCCTTTTCGGCTTCGATCAGGCGCAGCTGGGCTTCGGCCTCGTCCTCGATCAGCTCGGCCTGCGACATCTCGCGGGTCCAGCTGTTGTCGGCGGTGTAATAGATCACATCGCCTTCAAGCAGGTCGTTGGCGGTGATGATTTTCGGCGTAAAGGGGCGGGGCATTATGCGAGCTCCATTTTCAAGTCACTCAGGGCCTGGGCGCTGGCGCGCGGGGCAAGGCCAAGAAAAGTCAGCGCCGGGCCGGTCAGATTGGCCGCGGCAAGATCGGTGGGCAGGCGGTCCAGCGTGGTTTCAATCACCCGCTGATCTGCCCGCGAGGCGTTTTCGACAAGGGTCACGGGGGTTGCGCGATCGGCGCCGTGCATGATCAGGCGGCCCTGCACGAAGCGGGCGGATTTCTTGCCCATGTAGATCGCTGCAACCTCGCCGGGGCGGGCCAGTGCGGCCCAGTCGTGATCGGCAAAGCCCTTCATGTCGTGGCCGGTCAGAAACCGAACTGAGGCATTGCGGCCCCGTTGCGTCAGGCTTTGACCGATGGAGGCCACGGCCGCAGAGGCGGCTGTGATGCCCGGCATGATCTGATAGCCGATGCCAGCAGCTTCACAGGCGGTCAGCTCTTCATCGAGGCGGGCAAAGACGGTGGGATCGCCGGACTTCAGGCGCAGGACCTTTTTGCCGGTGCGGGCATGGGCCACCATGCGGGCGCAGATATCTTCCTGGCTGACCTGCGGCCCAAACCCTTCTTTGCCGACGTCTTCCAGCTGCGCCTGCGGCCCGGCAAGAGCCATGATCTCGGCGCTGACCAGACGATCAAAGAGGATCACATCCGCCTCTTGCAGCGCGCGCGCCACTTTGAGGGTCAACAGATCAGGGTCGCCGGGGCCGGAGCCTGCAAAGGCCACTTCGCCCGCAACCAGCCCACAACAGCGCCCGGCCTGCTGGGGCAGGGGCTTGTGGGATGGGGTGGTGATGGGACCGGTCATGTTGGGCCTCGTCTCTGTTGCTGGATGCGCCGGTTTGGGGGCGTCGGGTGTGTTTGACTTGTCCCTAGATATAGGAAATATTCCCTGTTATGCGCTACGTGCTGCGGCAAATAAGGAAAATCGTTCCAATCGGTGACGCAATCAGTCTGGTTGGTCCCGAAACAAGGAGAAAACAGGAATGACAGTGCGGATTGACGCCACAGACAGGAAAATCCTGGCAGAGCTGCAACGCGATGCAGGCCAATCGCTGGATGAAATCGCCCGTCGGGTGGGCAGTTCCAAGACCCCGGTGTGGAATCGTATCCGCAAATTGCGCGAGGCAGGCGTCATTGGCCGGCAGACCATGGTGCTGGATGCAGAGTCGCTGGGATTTGAGGCCTGTTTCTTTGTTCTGATCCGCACATCGGAACATGAAGCGGAGTGGCAGGCCAAATTCCTCAAGGCGCTGCGCGACCGCCCCGAAGTGCAGGAGGCGCACCGGCTGGCGGGGGACATCGACTATATCCTGAAGGTGCGGGTCAAGAACGCCCGGGCCTATGATGTTTTCTATCAGGCGCTGATTTCCGAGGTGAAGGTGCACAACGTTACCGCGCTGTTGTCGATGGAGGAAATCAAATCGACCACGCTTTTGCCATTGGAGGCGGTGGCCACCGACTGACGGGGTGGTGAACAGAAGGGGGAACAGAAGGGGGCGCTGCCCCCTCGGCGCGCTGCGCCTCTCCCCCGGAGTATTTTTGGAAAGATGACGGGCGCGGGTGCGCAGGGGGTGGGGCCAAATCCCTTGCGCCCAATCCCTTGCACCAAGTCCCTTGCGCACAATCGCTTGCACGGGGCGTCGGGCTCTGGGATAGCTTGGCTGTTTTCAGTTGAGCCCCTTTGATCATGACCCATCCGATTGCCCCGGCACAGGCCCGCAGCCCGGTTCGCGCGCGGATCCTGTTTTTGCTGCTGCTGTTCAGCGGCACCATCTGCACGGCAATGACACTGCCGTTCATGAGCTATTTTCTAGTTGAGGGTCTGGGCCAGGCGCCTTGGGTCATTTCGGTGTACTCGGTGCTGGCCATCAGCGTGACCTTGACGGCGAACCGGCTGTTTGCGCGCCGCATCGATGCAGGCGCGCGGGTGTTTCCGCTGGTGGGGCTGGCGGCTGCGGGGTTTGTGCTGGCGGCAGGGGCGTTGGCGCTCAAACCTGCGCTTTGGGTGCTGCTGAGCCTTGGGGTGCTGGGCTTTGGCATGTCGTCCAGCGCGATTTCCACCATGTTCAGCCTTGGCGGTCACATGGCAGAGCGTCATGCCGTGTCGCGGGTGCAGTTCAATTCGCATATGCGGGCCACCACTTCGACGGCCTGGATGATCGGGCCTGCGCTGAGTTTTCTGATCGCGGATGGCTTTGGTGTGCGCGCGGTGTTTGTGGCGGCGCTGATGGCGGCGGTGGCTTATGTGGCGCTGTGGTGGCTGACCTTGCCGCGGGAGATCACGGCCGCGGCACCGGAGCCGAGCGCGCACCGGACCCCGGCACAGGGGCAGGCCGTGGATCAGCCGGGCGCCCGCAGCTTTGCCGTCGGGGCCGGGCAGCTGTCGCGAGAGATCTGGCTCGCGGCTGTGTTTGTCTTTTCCCTGTCGTTGGCCCATGCGGCGACATTTTCCGCATTGCCGGTGTTTTTCGTTCAGGAGGTCGGGCTGCCGGGCTATGCGCCGGGGGTTGCCTTTAGCATGAAGACCTTTGTCGAGGTCATTGCGATTTTCTCGACACCCTGGGTGATTGCACGGATTGGCATGTGGCGGGCGCTGCTGGCGGTCACCTGTCTGGCGATCGTGACGATCCAGCTGCTGGCCTTGGTCGAGACCTTTGCCCAGATGATGGCCGGGGCTGCGCTGGAGGGGCTTTATTATGGGTTCTACGCAAGTCTCGGCATCAGCTATGTCCAGTCGTTCGCCAAAGACGCACCGGCGCGGGCTACGGCGATCTATTGGAACGCCCTGATGATGAGCGGCATTCTGGCAGGTCCGGCAGTGGGGGTGATTGCCCAGGCCTATGATTTCCAGACCGTGATCCGCAGCGCGTCTCTGGTGGCGATCGTGGCCTGTGTCGTGCTTATCCTAGGGCGGCCCCGGACGCCTGCGTGATGGCGTACTCAGGACCGGCCAAACAGAGCAGCCAAATCCGCTTGGACAGGGCAGGTGGCGGGCCAAGCGGCCCGCCGGGTTTGTGTCACACCTCGACCATCAGGCGGGTCAGCCCGTGGAAGTGGTAGGTGTTGTTGTATTCCGGTGCCGCGGCCAGTTTCAGGTTCGGGCAGCGCTCAAACAGGATGGGCAGGGCGATCTGCATTTCCATCCGTGCCAGCGGCGCGCCGACGCAGAAATGCAGGCCACCGCCGAAGCTCTGGTTGACCTTTGGCGGGCGCGTGGGGTCAAAACGCTCCGGATCCTCCAGCAGTTCCGGGTCACGGTTGGCCGCAGCCAGCAACAAGGCCACCTCGTCGCCGCGTTTGAAGGTATGGCCGAACATCTCGACCTCTTCATAGGCGTAGCGGGTGAACATGTGCAGCGGCGGGTCATAGCGCAGGATTTCCTCGACCAGCCCCTCGATCCCCTCGGGTGAAAGCCAAGCGGCGTCCCAGCCCTGTTGCAGCATGGTTTTCACGCCATTGCCCAGCGAATGCACCGTGGCCTCGTGGCCTGCGTTCAGCAACAGGATGCAGGTGCCGATCAGCTCGTCCGTCGACAGGCTCTCGCCGTCTTCTTCGGCCTGGATGAGGCGGGTGATGAGATCCTCGCCCGGGGTCTTGCGGCGTTCATCCACATAGGTCGTGAGGAAGTCGATGAACTCCTGGCTGGCGCGGGCGGCGGCGTGTTCTGTCTCTTCGGTGCGTGAGGCCTGATACATCGCCACCATCTTGTGTGACCAGTCCAGCAGTTGCGGCGCCATATCGGTCGGCACGCCCAACAGGCGGCAGATCGCGATCACCGGCACCTGGGTGCAGTAGGTCGACAGCAGATCAAACGGCGCGTCCTTGGGAAAGCTGTCGATCAGCTCATGGCAGAGGCTGTCCAGGCCCGGCGCCAGCGCCTTGATTTCGCGGCTGGTGAAGGCGCGCAGGATCAGACGGCGCAGGCGGGTGTGGCGGGGGGGTTCCGCATCCAAGAGCGAATGGGCCTCGACCTGCATGAACGGGGCGAGATGGGCCGGGCTTTCCTTTGCCATCTCTGGCGGGATTTCGCGGCCAAAGCGGCGGTCGCGCAACAGCATGTGGACAGCCGCATGTGAAAAGGCTGCAACCATCTTGTAGTCCTGCCAGAAATGCAGATGTCCCTCGGCCCGTGCAGCGGCGTAAAAGCCATAGGGCGATTGGACGAAATCGGGATCGGTGGGGGATTGAGTCAATGTCTTCATCCGCGCAGCTTTTGCCAAGGCGGCTGGTCAATGCAAGGGGGGCTTTGCTACTGTGCGGCCAATGACGCAATTTCACGCACATCGGTGGATCATTCTGGCGCTTCTTTTGGGGGCGGTGGCGGCTGTGGCCGGGGGTGTTTACCGGCTGGGATATCGCCAAGCGCTTGATTCGCTTGCCGAACGCAGTGCCGCGGATCTGGAGCTGGCGTCGGACCGGGTCACCACGCAGCTGCAGGTCTATCAGGAGCTGGCGGTTTTGATGGCCGATCACCCGACACTGAAGCGGCTGGACCGGGCAGAGGCGCGTGCAGCGGCGCAGGGGCTGTTGCGCGAGGTGGCGGACAAGACAGCGGCGCTGGATGTGTTCTTTGTCGACAGGCAGGGACGGGTGGTTGTGGCCGCCGAGGGGGTGATGGGGCGCGATGTGACCCAGAGCGACTATTTCCAGCGCGCGATGCAGGGCGCGCTGGGCACCGGGTATGGCGTGCTGCAGCCGGGAGGGCGGCGCGCCTATATCTACGCGGCGCCTGATTTCGACGTGGATCGTCGGGTGCGCGGGGCGCTGGTGGTGGTCGCCGATGTCGAGGATGTGGAACAGACCTGGCGCGGGTCGCTGCCTGCGGTGTTTTTCACCAACCGGGGGGGTGAGGTGTTCATCGCCAACCGGCGCGAGCTGTTGTTCTGGCAGCGCAGCACCGAGGGGCCGGGCCTGTTGCCACCGGATGGCCGGCAGGTGGCGCTGCGCTCCTGGCTGGAAGGGCCGCATGAGATCTGGGACCTGCGCTGGTCGCCCTATCTGCCGGAACGCGCCCTGCATCTGTCGGTGAACCTGCCACAGATTGGTATGGTGGGCGAGATCCTCGTGGATGTGGCCCCTGCGCAGCGTCTGGCGGGGTTGCAGGCGGCGGCGGTGGCCGCGATCGTGCTGGCGCTTGGGGCGATGCTGGTGCTCGCGATTGAGCGGCGCCGGACGCTGGCGGAGGCAAATGCCGTTCTGGAGAGCCGGGTGGAGGCGCGCACACGGGCATTGTCGGCCACCAACATGCGGCTGACCCGCGAGGTGCAGGAACGTCAGGAGGCCGAGGCCGCGCTGAAGCGCGCGCAGGAGGATCTGGTGCAGGCGGGCAAACTGTCAGCGCTGGGGCAGATGTCGGCGGGCATCAGTCACGAGCTGAACCAGCCTTTGATGGCGATCCAGCAATATGCCGAAAACGGCGAGGCTTTTGTGGCGCGGGGCAAGCCGGAGCGGGCAGGAGAGAACCTTGGCCGCATTGCCCAGATGGCGGGTCGGATGGCGCGGATCATCAAGAACCTGCGCGCCTTTGCCCGCAATGAAAGCGAGCCGATGGGGCGGGTCGATCTGGGGCAGGTGATTGCATCCGCGATTGAGCTGACAGAGCCGCGTCTTCGGCAGGACCGGGTTGACCTGATCTGGCAGCCACCTGCGGAGCCGGTCTTTGCCTGGGGGGGAGAGGTGCGGCTGTCGCAGGTGTTTGTGAACCTCATCAACAATGCGGCGGACGCGATGCTGGATCAGGAACAGCGCGAAATCCACATCGCGATTGAGACACGTCAGGATGACGGCGGTGTGGATGCAGGCGGGCGGCTGGCGGTTACGGTGCGCGATATTGGCCCCGGCCTGAAGGAGCCCGAAAAGATTTTCGAGCCGTTCTATTCCACCAAGGCGGTGGGCGGCGCAGATGGCATGGGGCTGGGGCTGTCGATTTCCTACGGGCTGGTGCAGAGCTTTGGCGGCCATATCCGCGGGACCAACACAGGCACTGGCGCAGAGTTCACGGTAGAGCTGGATCGCTGGCGCGATCAGGCACAGACCGCCACGGGACAACAGGCCGAACAACGGGCCAAACAACGGGATGAACTGGCATGACCAATCGGGTTTTGGTGGTGGATGATGATGCAGCGGTGCGCGCGGCGCTGGGTCAGACGCTGGAGCTGGCGGAATGTGACGCCATCACCGTGGGATCCTTTGTGGCGGCCAAGGATCTGATCACGCCTGATTTTGATGGGGTGATCCTGTCGGACATGCGGATGCCGGGGCGCGATGGGTTTCATCTGCTGCGCTATGTGCGCGAGGTGGACGCGGATCTGCCGGTGATCCTGCTGACCGGCGAGGGCGATATTCCCATGGCGGTGCAGGCGATGGCCGAAGGCGCCTTTGATTTCCTCGAAAAACCCTGCGCCAGCGCGGATCTGATGGCGGTGGTGCGTCGGGCGCTGAAGACGCGGGCACTGGTGCGGGAAAACCGCGCCCTGAAGTCGCGACTGGAAAGCGGCGATCCGGCAGCGCGGATGATTTTTGGCACCTCGCCGCAGGTGGAAGAGCTGCGCGCGCGGGCCCGTGCAGTGGCGGCCACGGGGGCCGAGGTGCTGGTGACCGGTGCGCCGGGGGGCGGAATTTCCAAGGTGGCGGAGGTCATTCACCTGATGTCGCCGCGCGGGCAGGGGCCGTTTGTGAAACGTCCGGCGGCGGGGCTCAGTGCGGATGGGTTTGCAGACCTGTGCCGCGAGGCCGCGGGGGGATCGCTGTACCTTGATGAAATCGCCGCCCTGCCAAGTGAAACGCAATATGCCATGTTGGAGGCGTTGGAGCAGGGCATCGAGGCGCGGGTTCTTGTGGGCTCGGTTGCGGATCTGGCGCAGGAGGCGGCAGAGGGGCGGTTTCTGGCCGATCTTTTCTACCGCCTCGATGTGATGCGGGTGCGCATTCCGGCGCTGTCAGAGCGGCCCGAGGACATACCGGTGCTGTTCAGCCACTATGTCGCCCAGGCCGCCGAACAGGCAGGCATCGCCATGCCGGATATCCCGCAGGAACATCTGGCGGCGCTGATGGCGCAGGACTGGCCCGGCAATGCGCGCTCGCTGATGTCGGCGGCGATGCGGTTTGTGCTGGGGATGCCGGAGGAAGCGGCGCAATCGGCAGAGCTGGGGCTGGCCGAGCAATTGGCGCAGGTCGAACGCTCGCTGCTTATTGCGGCGCTCGGGCGGCAGAACGGCAATGCCTCTGCCGCGGCCAAAGCCCTGAAGCTGCCGCGCAAGACGTTTTATGACAAGCTGGCGCGCTATGGCATCCGGCCTGAGGACTATCGCCGCTGAGGGCTCTGTCCTGGCTTCTGGTGTGGTCCGCGTCCTGTGAGAGGCGCGGGGCAGAAGGTGGCGGCGCCGCCAGAGCCCCGATCAGGGGCAGGGGCGGAGGGGGATGGGGCCGCGTGTCTGTCGGCCCCATGTTCGTCAACCAGTGTCAACATTGGTCAAGTGAACGCCCGCGGTCTGCAGCAGTGCTGCAGCGACGGGCCGGTCTCCGGTTTGCAGCCTGTGCCAGAGGCTGCGTTGTTGGGGTGATGTGCCAAATCACCCCGGTGTCGCGACAAAGACCAGTCTGACAGACCCGAATGAACAGATCGCGTCCAATGCGTGCGCAGCCTAGGCAACACCCGGCAGGCAGCCGGTCATTTTGCTGCGCGCGGCGGGGTTTGAGTATTTGTGGAAAGATGACGGGCGCTGATTCCGTTTGCAGAAATGTCCAGCGCTAACAGGGTGTGCGGATTTTCGCACATGTTGGCAGGAGCCTTGTGCGGGAAATCGCACAGCTTTGTCACCGTGGGCGGGTTTGTCATTGAGGTTCGCTGCGTAAACATCTGTTTTTGCATGGGAATAGAGATTTTTTCAAGGGCGGCACGGAACCCTTGAGCAGGGGGCGCTGGCCCGTGATGCTGCATCTGGGGTCTTCGCCTTGGCGGAGGCTATGGAGAAATTCCGGGAGGAAAGACATGAAATTCGTAACTGCTGCCGCCACCGCTGTGGCGCTGACCATGAGTGCCGGGACCGCAATGGCGGCCTGTGATGATGGCGAAATCGTCGTCAAGTTCAGCCATGTGACCAACACCGACAAGCACCCCAAGGGGATTGCCGCCTCGCTGCTGGAAAAGCGCATCAACGAAGAGATGAACGGCACCATGTGCCTGGAGGTCTATCCGAACTCCACGCTGTACAACGACAACAAGGTGCTGGAAGCGATGCTGCAGGGCGATGTCCAGCTGGCAGCGCCGAGCCTGTCGAAATTTGAAAAGTTCACCAAGCAGTTCCGCCTGTTCGACCTGCCGTTCATGTTCAAGAACATTGATGCAGTTGATGCCTTTCAGGCGTCTGAAAACGGTCAGGCGATGCTGGATTCCATGCAGCGCCGCGGCCTGCAGGGCCTGGCCTATTGGCACAATGGCATGAAGCAGATGTCGGCCAACAAGCCGCTGATCGAGCCTTCTGACGCCAATGGCCTGAAGTTCCGCGTGCAGTCGTCTGACGTGCTGGTCGCCCAGATGGAAGCTATCGGTGGCAGCCCGCAGAAAATGGCCTTCTCCGAAGTTTACGGCGCGCTGCAGCAGGGTGTTGTGGACGGGCAGGAAAACACCTGGTCCAACATCTACGGCAAGAAGTTCTTTGAGGTGCAGGATGGTGTGACCGAAACCAACCACGGTGCGCTGGACTATCTGGTGGTGACCTCTGTCGACTGGCTCGACAGCCTGGAGCCGGAAGTGCGCGACCAGTTCCTGACCATCCTGGGCGAAGTCACCGCGACGCGGAACGCCGAATCCACCAAGGTGAACGGTGAGGCGCGTCAGGCCATCATCGACGCCGGTGGTGTTGTGCGCGAGCTGACACCGGAGCAGCGCGCGGCCTGGGTCGATGCGATGAAGCCGGTCTGGGACAAGTTCGCAGGTGACGTGGGTCAGGACATGATCGACGCGGCACAGGCCATCAACGCAGGCATGTAAGCCCGCATCCAGATGAAATCAGGGGCCGGCGCCATGATGCGCCCGCCCCAACCTATCGGCGGCGGATCGGCCCCGATATCCAGTTTCCAAACATGTCGGGGAGAGAAAGATGGCGGGGGCAAAACCTGGCCCGAGCGGCTTTATCCATAAGCTCGAAGAAACCCTGATCGCGCTGTTGCTGGGCCTGATGGCTCTGATCACCTTTGCCAATGTGATTGCGCGATTTGTCTTTAATTCCAATATCCTGTGGGCGCTTGAGCTGACGGTGTTCCTGTTTGCCTGGTTGGTGCTGTTGGGGGCGTCTTATGCGGTCAAGGTGCATGCCCATCTGGGGGTGGATGCGGTTTTGAACATGCTGGCCCCTCCGGCGCGCCGGGTCATCGGCCTCATTTCTGTGACCTGCTGCCTGGTGTTTTCGCTGCTGCTGCTGAAAGGCGCCTATGACTATTGGGCGGTCTTTGCAGATCTGCCGCCCACCTCTGGGCGCTGGTTCCCGACAGGGTTCGACATGAAGGCCCGCAGCCAGAGTTTCTATGAGGTGCAGGATGTGCCGATGGTGAGCTTTCTGCGCTTTCTCGAAGATCTGATCAACTATGGCGACGCCTACGAGAAGCTGCCCAAGGTGGTGCCGTATCTGGTGTTGCCAGTGTCGATGCTGTTGCTGGTGGTGCGCTTTGCGCAGGCGGCCTTGCAGATCCTGCGGGGAGAGACAGACCGTCTGGTGGCGAGCCACGAAGTTGAAGATGAGATCGCCGAAGTACAGGCGCAGCGCGGGGAGCACGACTGATGGACGTTGTACTGCTGTTTTCCATGGTCATTGGCCTGTTGCTGATCGGGGTGCCGATTGCGGTGGCGCTTGGCCTCAGCTCGACGTTGTTCCTGCTGATCTATTCCGACAGCTCGCTGGCATCGGTTGCAGGCACGCTGTTTGAGGCCTTTGAGGGGCATTTCACGCTGCTGGCGATCCCGTTCTTTATCCTTGCGTCGTCCTTCATGACGACGGGTGGCGTGGCGCGGCGGATCATCCGGTTTTCCATCGCCTGTGTTGGCCATCTGCCGGGTGGTCTGGCGATTGCGGGTGTGTTTGCCTGTATGCTGTTTGCCGCCCTGTCCGGGTCCTCCCCTGCAACTGTGGTGGCGATTGGCTCCATCGTGATCGCAGGCATGCGTCAGGTGGGCTATACCAAGGAATTCGCGGCCGGTGTGATCTGTAACGCAGGCACGCTGGGCATCCTGATCCCGCCCTCCATCGTCATGGTGGTCTATGCGGCAGCGGTCGAAGTCTCTGTTGGGCGGATGTTCCTTGCGGGTGTCATTCCGGGCCTGATGGCGGGCTTGATGCTGATGGTGACCATCTATGTGATGGCCAAGGTCAAGAACCTGCCCAAGGGCGAGTGGCTCGGCTGGGGAGAGATCTTTACCTCAGCGCGCGAGGCCGGTTGGGGCCTGTTCCTGATCGTCATCATTCTGGGCGGCATCTATGGCGGGATCTTTACCCCCACCGAGGCCGCAGCTGTTGCGGCGGTCTATGCCTTCTTCATTGCGTGCTTTGTCTATAAAGACATGGGCCCGCTGTCCAATGGCGTAGGGGAGGCAAAGACGCCGCTGCTGAAGAAACCGCATGCGTTGATCACCGCCTTTTTCCACAGTGATACCAAACACACGCTGTTTGAGGCGGGCAAGCTGACCGTCACGCTCTTGTTCGTGATTGCCAATGCGCTGATCCTGAAGCATGTGCTGACAGATGAGCAGGTGCCGCAGCATATCGCTAATGCGATGTTGTCGGCAGGTTTCGGCCCGGTGATGTTCCTGGTTGTGGTGAACGTCATCCTGCTGATCGGCGGTCAGTTCATGGAGCCCTCGGGCCTTCTGGTGATCGTGGCGCCGCTGGTGTTTCCGATTGCCATCGAACTGGGGATCGATCCGATCCATCTGGGCATCATCATGGTGGTCAACATGGAAATCGGCATGATCACACCGCCGGTGGGGCTGAACCTGTTCGTGACCTCGGGCGTGGCGGGGATGCCGATGATGGGCGTGGTGAAGGCGGCTCTGCCGTTCCTGGCGGTGCTCTTCGTCTTCCTCATCATGATTACCTATATCCCCTGGCTGTCGACCGTTTTGCCCAATGCGGTCATGGGGCCGGAGATCATTACCAAGTAGGCCGGCATCGGCAGGTTCGTATGAGTGGATAACGAGTAAGGCGCCCTGGGAGACCGGGGCGCCTTTTTTGTT
>Ga0098068_1000372_pt1 | contig 17921 bp, 21 predicted proteins | sample 26BtaG_FD_75059 | JGI IMG/M metagenome (GOLD analysis project Ga0098068, IMG submission 75059) | Marine viral communities from Cariaco Basin, Caribbean Sea - 26B_WHOI_OMZ_CsCl | ecosystem: Environmental > Aquatic > Marine > Oceanic | place: Caribbean Sea: Cariaco Basin | collected 2014-11-09 | reverse complement strand
TGGCACTAAAGTCTAATCTAGCCTGACCTTTTAAAAACTCTAGCTTATCTCGTATCATTTCTGGCGTGTCGGCTGAACCATCGACACCGTCTTTACCGTCTTCTGGTATTGGAATTTCTTTTAAAACTTTTTTAACTATTTTATTTTCGTCTGCATCTTTACCGTCTTCACCTCGCTCACCATCTTTAGGAATTTTATAATCTTTGCCAGCAACAGGTTTTGGACCTTGTGGCCCAACTGGACCTCTTTCTCCTTTATCTCCAGGAACTAAGTGTAAACTGGTAACTTTATCAACAACCGATTTAAAGCTTCTATTTATATTGTCCATTCTTTCGTTGGCATTAATTATTTCTCTGTTAAGTTCGTCTACTAATTTATTTATTAAATCGAATAAATATAAGTCAGCACTACCAACATTACCAATTAATTCTTTTATAACTGGCTCTTTTAATAGTGGAGTTTGTTTGGTTATTTTGTGCTTATCCACTAGTTGTAAAATTTCAAGGTCTCTTTTTTTTGTCATATTATTCACAAATTATTCCCCTGCCAGAATCATAACAATCTTTTTCTTGAACACTATCATTTATTGGATTAATAAAAAACCAAGTAGCCAATATTACTATAATAACTAAAATAATTCCTCCTAAATAATTTTCATCACTCTGATACTTCATTTTTATATATATTAAAAATTTCTGTTTCTTTACCAACCCCACGTTCTCTTAAATAATCTATCATATCTCTTTTCATATCTCGTTCTTTAAAAATTCTTTGAAACTCCAAATCAATATCATATATTTTACCACCAGAAAAGAAGGCCACATATTTATTTGCTTTATCCATGTCTTTATCAAATATTTTTTCAAATGTATTTTGAAACCTTGAAGTCGGTATATTCCTTAAAATGTGCAAAGCCCTTGGAGACATTGAATAACGTGTTTTCCCCTTATATTCATATTTATTTATATTGATTGCATTATCCAACCAATCTGGCATTAAGCCTCTTTCTTTAGCCTTAAAAAGAGCCTCTCCAGATGCTGGAGCTATTTTATTAATATCTTTTAATTCTTGTTCTCTAAAAAAATCATAACCCAACTTACTTTCAAGGGGAAGTTTAATAAGTGGATTAAGGCTAGACAAGCTAGTCATTAACGGCTTGTTAACCCTTTCAACAAATTCTTCTAGTGGAAAACCAAATTTAGATAAATATTTTCCTTCTCTAATTTTAAACCCAAGCCCTTCCATCGCCCAATCTGGCAACCCCTTTATATCCTCTTCTGTTATTTTACCACCAAACATGTTAGAAAAAGCATTAGCCAACTTCACTTGATTAATAACTCTTTCTGGATGTTTTGCTAATGTTTTTGCTTGAAGCTCAGCGTTTTTACGTGCAAAGGTATAAAACGGTATTAATCGCTTCATTATCTTTTGTTCAAACTGTGTTATTTTTGAATAATCAAATCCAGCTTTTTCAGCCAAATCTAATGCCTCATCTAATGTGTTTCCCTTTCTTAGGGCTGCTGATACTGCATTAGCCTTTTGGTTCATCTCTACCATAGCACCAAGTTTTCTAGCATTACTTATTTTTTTAACCCTAAAAGAATTATTGGCCAATTCATCTATATAATCTCCTATATCAGAAATATACCTTGAAGCACCACGAAATCTATTATCCATAGCTTCACCAATTTCTCTGGCAGTCCCCTTAAAATTTTTAAAACTTAATGCTTTATCTGATTTTTTAAGTATTGCCAAACCTGTTGGTATGTTAGCTGGTGCTAAAGCCCTTGCTCCCAACACTTGATAGTTTTGCACCATTCCCGATAAAGCATTTCTAACATGAAAAGCTGGGAAATAAGCAGTTACTGCTGTTTTAAATAAATTTGTAAATTTGTCATAACCAATTCCTTTAGCTAATCTATCAATAGCTGTCATCTCTGGAAACAATATATTGTTAATAAACTTAGCATCAACTTCTTTCAAATAACCAATAGGTTTGGTCGCAAATGTTTCTCCCTCTTTAACTATTATTTTTGGTGATTTTTTATAAATTGGTGTCATTCCTTCTTTGGCTGTTTTGCTTCCATAAACTCGTATAATGTCATCCAAAAATTGACTATTTATATTATCTCTAACCACATCATACATTCTTCTACCAAAAGCTTCTCTTACATCTTTAAGTCGTTTTGTCTCAGCTATCTTACCCCTAAATTGTTTTTTATATCCTTCTCTGCCAACACCAAATATTCTAGCCTCTTTACCCGTAGGTTTTAATCTTGTTTCATCTATACCAGGAAAATACCACTTATCTTTTCTTTTTAAACCAGCTTTTTTCCCTAATTCACCACCTAACTCTTTTATAGATTGTACCAATTCTCTTGTTTGTGGGTCTTGCGGATATGTATATTTACCCTTTTTAATTCCTCTTTCAATTAAACGATTTCTATAAACATATTCACCAGCTCTTTCCAGTTTATCTGGGTCAACATTTTTACCAAACCTATATACCACATCATCAATTACATTTTCTTTAGCTATTCTCAGTTTATTAAGCTGCACAAATGCTTGGTCAACAAGTTTTTTTGTTTTTCCACCAGCATATATAGAAAATGGGGTTGTAACCCCTTCTTTAAGTTTTCTACCAGCAGTAGCAAAAGCCTCTGCACTTTCTGGCAACACCTTGGCATACCCCCTACCAGCAGTTGCTAAACCCTTACCAGCCACTTTACCAACACCTTTTATAAGTGCACCACCAAAATAAGTAAGCGGGTCCATTGCCACATCTAAAGCAAATCCAACACCACCTCTTATCAATTTATTTTTAACCCCAAGCTCTTCTAATACATCAGAATAAGTTTCTTTTTCTTGACCAGTAATTCCCTTATAAGCCTCTTTGGCTATGTTTTCACCCTTAATCAATGCTTTGGCAATTCCAGCTGAAGCATATAGTGGGCGTGAAATAATGTCTATTCCCCTTCTAAACAATGAAGGTTTCTTTTTTTTTACTTTATACCCTTTTTGTTCTGCAATATTTGTAAGAACACTAATATCATCAGTTCCAGATGAATAAACTGTTTTTCTAACTCTTGCGGGTCTTGTGGCCCGTCTTCTTTTTACTACTTCGCTTGCAATAGCCATAATTTATAAAATTACTGATGGTGTTGATGTATGAGTTGGAGAACCACCAATTATAAAATCACTTGTTGGAACATTATCTTCTTCTTCTGGTTCCTCAACTACAGTTGTATCAAATGGATTTTCTACAAATGCACTATCTTTCATAGCATTATTTACCTTACTACTAATTTCATTCCATTTTCTCTGCCACTCCTCTGGGTCATCTCTTGTATAACCCAAAGACTCAACCAAGCTATTTATTTGATTTTCATAATTAAAATCATTAAACATGTCTTGCCTTCTTAAAGATTTAAGATAATTAACAGTATCAATAAAAGTATCTCCAGTTAACGCCATTTGTTCATTACCAACTTGCATAGTATTTTCGCCTGGTCCTGGGCCTGGTCCTGAACCATTGGCTAACCTCGTTTGTTGTCTATAAATTTTGCTATTTCCTAATTTAGAACTAGCAACATCTAAACTGTCTGTTGGTAATATACCTGCGTCTGGATATTTATTTATAAATCCTAAGACAAGGTCTTTCTCAGTAGTATCTGGTGGTTTCTTATAAATATCTCCACTAGGAAGTCTTAATAAATCTTCTTCTTTAATTCCTGTTCCTGGTTGTAAATCACTTGGTTTAAGCAGGGTATAACCCTCTAGTGCCATATTCCTCTCAAATTCATCTTGTGGGCTTATTGTTTCAATCTGTGCCCTAAGATTACCAAGTTCCTCCATAAAGGTTGGAGAGTTTTCATCTAAATTAGAAATCTGACCAGCCAAATCAGATTGTCCGTTTGCTATAGCTTGATTAGCTAAATCATTTGCCATTTGAAGATTGTCTCTAGTTTCATTGTAACGTCTATCGTCTTCTTTCTGCATTTTATCGTATTGACGTTGTTCTTTTGTAGAAAGATAATCAAGAATTAACGCCTGTTGGTCTCGCCTATGATTATAAAGATTTGTGTAATAATTCTGCTTCAACGTAAACAAAGTATTAAACTTTTGCATTGCCATATTTAAAGCATTCTGAGCGTTTCTTTGTTTACCCTGAGCTGCTGCCACTCTTGCGTGAGCTGTTAATGCTTGAGCCTCTAATGGTAAAGCCGCAATAGCAGCCTGCCGATTAATCTCTTTTTGCTGCTTATTCAAAAGGGTTGTTGTCCCTGCGGTTGTACCAGTAGCACTAGCCTGTCCTTCTAGGGCTAAACTTTGAGCTTGGGCCTTAGCAACTATACCTTGCAGTTGTGCCTTAATTAAATCAAGTTCCTCTTGGGCTGCTGTTGCCTCTTGACCAGCTACTGCAACATCTTCCTCCTTGGGAGATACTACGTCCCCATAAAGGTCTTGATAAGCACCAGACAAGTCAGTTGGTGCTTCGATTGATTTTAATGCTTCTTTTATTAATTCACTATAATCTGTAGTATCTGGTGTTGTTTCAGTGGTAGTTGTTGGGATGTTGTTTACACCAGCCATAGCACCATCAGCCACCCCAGCAAAAATATCTTCATCAGGTTGTTCTGTTATTTTAATTTCTTCGTTTGTTTCTAAATCTGGCGAAGAAATAAAATCTGTTGATGGATTAAAATCTTGTATAGGAGTAGTGAATTTTGTCTCATCCTGCGTTTGAGATGTCTCCCCAGTTTTTGGGTCTATAAATATTGCCATATTTTTATATTATTAAACTATTAAACCTAAGTCTTGCGGTTTTTTCTTTGATTATCAATCGCCCACAAAGGCTGGTGATTTTTATAATTTACCGCTTTTTTAAATTGTTTTTTATCGGTTAAATCAAACTTACATAATGGTTTTATGTGGTCTATCTGCCATTTTCCATAATTATTCCAACTCATACCTTCCTGAAATTTACTTTCCAAATATTTCTTAAAGTCATCTATTGAACACCCTAAATTTTTTATAAAACTTCCACCTTTTTGTCCGCTTTTAATCGCTTGTAATAACCTATTTCTTATATTAATTTTCAATCTTAAATTTATATCGTCTTTTTTTCTTTTTTTTATTTTTTGATATTCTTTTTTATAATCTCTATTTTTTCTATTGTTTTCAACTGCTTTTTTAATTAATTTTTCTCTATTTTTTTTATAATAAATTTGCCACTCATTTTGTCTTTTTTCTTTCATTTCCTCATCTGTAAAATGCTTTTTTCTTCTAACTTCATTGTTTAAACATCCGCAACTTTTAGTCATTCCACTCTTTGCTGTATTAGCCGGTAACTCAACTTTTTTCCCACAATCACATTCAAATAACCAAACTGCACTTCTAAATTTATTAGTTTTAATATACTTAATTGCAGTTAATCTATTAAATTTTTGATTTGTTATATTTGTATATCTCATAATACAAATATAACATAACTATTAAGAGCTTGCAATAAGACCCAATTCCTTTAATCGTGAAATAATTGCATTGATGGCTGTTCTGGCCTCACTATCTAAATCATCTGCTTGTCCAGCAGGGTCAGATACAGTGGCTGGCTGAACAATGGGTTCCGTGTCATAAAATCCTACATTGCCAACAAATCGTGTAGCTTTCTTTTTAACTTCTAAATCAGAAAAGTTATCATAGTTAAGCCTTGCCTCTAATTCAGCCAATCTATCTTGTAAGGCTTTTATTTGTATCGTTAATTCTTCATTAGCCATATTTGTTTTTATTAATTACTTCTTCTGTAAAACTTAATCCTGTTATTTCAGAACCATTTAAACTTTCTAATCTAAATTGTATCGTTTTATATTCTGGTAAGGCCACAGCGGTAGCCTCTATGTTAATTGCTTCATGGCTCATTAAGTCTTCAATACAATTACCAGTACCAATCCCAACGCCAGTAGCTATAAATACTGTTCCAGAATTACTATCTGCCGCTCCAATTAAAGTAAAGTCAGTAGTGCCAGGATTACAAATAGTATATTTTTTACCAGCCACTATGCTAGTAACATCAGTTGGGGTATTAGTAAATATAGTTGTCCAGGTATCATCCTCATCTTTTCTATATTTCAAAACAACCGAACCCTTGTTTGAATCATAAGGAAATCTGTTGGTTTGCACAGATACTCCCAATAATTTCTTAGATGTTGATAATCCTTTAGTTGAAAACTTCTGAGTTTCATAAATAGAAGTATCTTCATAATTTAAATTTTGTTTTATAATCGTTCCTGCTGCATTATAATTTATCCAAAAAACATCTGCTACCACTATAGCCGCAAGGACATCCCCCGTTCCCTGTGCTGCAAAAACAATATCACAAGAAACTGCGTCATTCTTATCAATACAAAATATACCAGTTTGAGTATAGGGAGAGTTTTCATAATTAATCCCAAAATACATTCTATCGTCATGTATAAAATTAATTCTATTAACAGCCTCAAATTCAACAATACTGCTTACATTTTCATCAGGTCTTATTTCTTTTATAACTGTTGCTCTATTGGTGTTACCACTCCATTTACGAATTGTGGCTTTAGAGTAATTCTTTTTTGTAAAAACAGTAGCCTTAAAAGAAGATTGTTGAGATATACCGATTAAATGTCCGCCTAAATTATTTAAAATCTGAAGCTCATCATCTCCAAAATCTATAATATCTACCCAGCTTGTAGTAGATACCATATCCCAAATAAACACTTTAGAAGTTAAATTTCCTCTGGTTGCCCTACAACCAATAGCTAAATAATTCCCATATTCTGCCAATGCCATTATTTCATATTCTTCACCAATAGGTGGTGCAGCATCACCACTGTTAGTAAAGCTACTATTAACAGTAGCTATATTTCTATAATTTGGAATATACAACACGTTAGTAGATGGATGAATTAATCCCTGCCTTACCTTAATATAGGTTAAAGACCCACCAACTTCATTTTCTTTAATCGCCTCACTGTCATCAGCCTTTACTCTTCCAAAATTACTTGTAACTCCAAAAAAAATATAACCATTATACTCACAAAATAAATCATAGTCTACTGTTCCAGTAGTACCAGTAAAATTAGTTGGAGCTACTTGATTCCAGTTAGTACCTATTGTTTTTCTATAAATTTGTGGCCAATTTTGTCCTGACACCTTTCCCAAACCTAACAAATGTGACTCAGAACTAAATAAAAAATTACTTACTTCTTCTTGACCCGTACTATTATCTCCCCAACTATTATTGGGAAGCAATCTGTGTCTATCACGATATATATTAAAATGCCTTGTAACAGTACATTGATTTGGTATTTGAGCATAGGGACTATCTGATATACCCCCATCAAATCTATTAATTTTTGTTTTATATATTTTTCCCATATTAATACCAAGCCTCCCATTGGACATATATAGCCTGTGGCCATGTGCCCCCCGTATAGCTAAATGTTATTCCAATATTAGTGCTATCTAAAGTTGATAAATCACCAGTTAAAGTATAAGTTGTACCAGAATTATCATCTAACATATAAATAATGTTAGATTTTTGACCAGGCGAATAGTGTGCCCCACCCGTATCATCAAACCCCATATAAGTACATGACTCACTAGATACACTTGTTGCTGACCCATTAGAATAAACAGAATAAGTATTTGTTGAACTTGTTGCAGTTACCCAAACCTCAACCATTCTTGGTGTAACATCCATTCCATGAGCAACTATTGTTTCGCCAATTCTTGGTGTTGATGATGAAAACTGACCCTGAGTATAACGCTGATAATAAGTATCAGTTGCTCTACCATTAAGCGTAGTAATGCTTGTACTAGCAATAGTAGTAGTGGCATTTAAAGTGGTAGTAGCATTAAAAATATGCTCACCTGTCCAAGTATAAGCTATCGCTTGGTCTACTGCCGATGTTTGCCAAGTGGGTGGTTGCCCTGCCCCATTAGAAGTTAAAAACTGACCTGACGTTCCAAGCCCTGCTACTGCATGAATACCGTTAGTTGAACTTCCGATTAACACTTGGTATTGGGCCAAAGTAGTAGAACCCGTTCCACCATAAGCTACGATTAAAGTATCAGCATTCCAAGTACCAGTAGTAAGCGTACCCACACCAACCAACAAAGGTAAACTTGTTGTTCCAGTTTCAATTTTAGAGTTGTTTAAAGCCGTAAAATTATTATTGATTGTAGTACGTGAACTGCTTATTGTATCAGTACCCTGTATGGTAGTTATAGATGCACCCAGCATATCTTCTTCATCATATAATGGGTCTATGCCACCTAATGGCATATAGTTGACAGCAGCGTAAACACATAATACCGAAACTATAATTGCTATACACGCTACAATAATTCCTTTATAAATATCTAACTTAGTCATGTTTTTGATATTGGATTAATTGTTAAACTATTTTTTGATTCTTTAGAAAATGGTGGTTCAGGTTGTTCCCAAGTACCACTAGCATCATCCCATGTCCAGTCAGCATCATTCCAAGTATAATCAGCACGTTTATCCACGTTGGTAATCGTTATATTAGTTTTTGAATCTGGAGTTATTGATAAAGCCATATTATCTAAATAAAATATTTTTAGTTGTTATTTTTTTACGCCTATCCTTTTCACGCCTTGAATAAAACTTAATCAAATCATCAGACATTTCTTGTACCTTTTTTTCATACATACCAACTCTATCCTTGTGATAAGTCATACAATAAGGAACTGCTGCCATATAGGCTAGTAAAACATGATAAGGGGCTGGTAGCCCTGGCTCTTGGGTTGTGTCAGATGATGTAAACAAGTCTGCTGTTCTTTGGAAGTGAACCCTAATTCCGTCAGTTAAAGTTACTTCAGTTGCCACTGGGGCTGGATAAAGCCTAATGGTGTCTCCCTGTAAATCATAATACTTTGGAAAACCAGTCTTTGTGGTAGTGGTAGTTGTACCATAGTATTCCTCTACAGACATGTCTCCAAAATCTACTCTGTCTATGGGTTTTATTCTTCTGTAATAACCATCAGTATCTAAAATATCTATACTTTCTACAGTTAGATATTCAGAAGCAAAAGTATAAGCCTCTTGGCTAGCCACTAAATCACCAGTACCAACTGGCAAATCGGTATGGTTAGTGTCGTCATACTGCCAAGTTCCATCAGCGTTGATAATTTTTCCTATTAAAAACTCAAGACCAGCATTAACTCGCCTAGCTTTATCAACTAATGGATAAGAAGTTGTGTCTGTATCGCATAAAGCATCTATTTCTTGGCAAAGACCTGTATTATTAGTAGTGTCATTAAATTGCATAAATTTGTAGTTAAGAATTTAGATTTGCCCTTAAATTTAATTAAGGGCAATAAAAAAGTCTTAATTTACTAAGACATCAAATAATGCAGGAACTTGAAGTGTCCATGCTTTGTATTCCCAATCTAAACGACTAACAACCGAAGTACCAGATAATGCTTTACCAGCTGTACCTCCTCCAGGTGGGTCTTGATTAATTACAATCTGACCATAAGTAGACTTACAAACACCAAGGTGGAATACATTTTTTACACCAGCAAAAACATGTCCAGATGCGTGGCTATTTGACACATAGTGGTCAACACCCATATATCTAAATCCAGTAACTGTGCCATCCTTTAGTGCCGTATCAGCTGTTGAAAAACCATTAGCTTGTACGAAAGCTTCTAGAATTTCAAAATCAGCAGCTCTCCAAACAATGAAAATACCATTTCTCATTGCTAGGTTGTGAGCATTGTTCTCACGAATTTCACGTTTAAGTCCTCTGATAATATCGTCAATATTAGAAGCTGAAACTGTAATATTCCCAGCAGCTCCACCGATTGAAGCGTTATCAAAATTAGTCCAAGCAGCATGGTTTGCAAGCATATCTGTTTCAAGATATTCATTAAGAATTGTAGCTTGTAAATCAGCCATTTCCATGTGATTCATGAAAGTTGTTTGAGCTAAATCAGCCCTATCGATAAACATGGGGACTATTCTTGACTGGTTGATATTAACACTATCATTTTGAAGTGCAAATTCTTGCAAAGCATATTCAGTGCCCCTGCTATGAGAAGTAGCAGTTGGTACACTAGCAGTAGTCATGAACGGATTATTCAAGATTTTACTATCAGTATATTCCACACGACAAATCTCTTTCCAGTTTTGTGGATAGTCTAATCTTTCTTGTAGCTTAGTTGTCCAGCGTTGAGCAAACACTTCATCTATCACTGTCCCGCCAGTAAAAGTATTGGTTAATGCCATAACTTTGTCATTTTAATTAATAACTCAAGCTACAAAGATTATGTAATTTTATTTTCTCTGTATTCCAACGAATGGTCTGTCAGTAAACTTATTTCTTTGTTCATATCTTTTCATTTCAGCAGCAAGCACTTTACGCCTTAATTCAATCTGGTCATTAGGAGGATACTCGCCTTTAGCCAACCAATATTCAACCGTGTCTCTACTAGAAGTAGTTGCTCTTTTGGTTGAAGATGGCACAGCATCTTTGGCCCTTTGGTCTCCTCTAAAATTTTCAAGTTCTGTTTTGAAATATTTAGATTCAAGTAAGTCCTCCAATTCTTTTCCTGTTTCTTCTAATATATCCTGAACAAATTCAAATTCTTTTATACCCTTTATACCGTTAGCAGTTAAAAATGCTTTTTGACCATAATCTAATTCGCTTGATTTTTTATCTTCTTTTTTGGTTGCTTCAGCCTTTGGCTCTTCGGATTCACCGACCTTTTCTTCAAGCTTTTTAAGCCTTGCATAAGTTCGCTTTTGTAAACCCTCAAGCTCCTCAGCTTTAGCCTTCCAATCAGTAGCATCATCTTTGGTTTCTTCTGTGGACTCTTGTTCCTCAGAAGTTTCCTCTTGATTTTCTTGTGCTACCTCGTCATTTAATTCATCCATAAATGATAATGGCTTCATTTTTTCCAGGAATGATAACCACAATTAATTTTTAAAGCGGAACTATAACCGCAAATCAATATTTTAATGAGATTGAGAACTCAATATTTAACCTTGTTAAGGTCTAGTTGTAGTAAATTCAGTCTGACAATATCCGCTAGGAGCTAACCCAGGACAAGTTGATGCACCAACACAACCAGCTTCAGCACCTTGTAACGATACTTGTAAATAAGTATTTGGTGCAAAATAATTATTAACACTAGTGGTTAAATCAGTACCTGATGCCACAATAGTTTTTTGCTTGTTAGCAAGAATGTCGGTTCTAAAAATATTGGTAGTTGTTGCACCATACAAAGTAGCTGACCTAGAAAAATTAACACCGCTAGCTACTGCAGATGAAGCAACTGAAAAATCAGCAGAAAGGTAAGTCAAAGTAGATGTAGAGTTTGGTGACTGAATAGTACAAACCGTACTAGAAGCTGTGGTCATCGTCACCCTATCACTTGCTTTACATAAATCGTTCACACATAAACGGTCAGTATAAATATCTGGTCCAGGAAAAGCCCCAAGACTCATTTCGTCAGCTTGATTTACAGTAGTACCAGGTGATTCAATGTAGTCTCCTTCGACTACAACTTTTGGCGAATAGCCAGAATAAGCAAATGCTATTGTACTAATCGCCAAGATTCCTATTACAGCAATTATTGTATAATTAGCTGTAAATTTTTTCTTTCGCTTATTCATATTTATTTCTTCTTAGATTTTTTAGATTTTTTCTCGACCTTTGCTTTTTCAGGCTTAGCCTCTTCTTTTTGCTTATCAAGAAGATTAGCCTTTTTTGGCTTTTCGCCATAATATTTGTCCTTTAAGGACTTCATCTTTTTGTCTATTAACATAATTTTATATTAATTAATAATCTTTAGTTGATAATTCTATACGAGCAACAGTTGACGAACCATTAACTACCAACGCAATACATTGGCTGGATAAATCTTCAAGAATAAGCTCCCTGCCTGTGCTTGTGTCTGGATTTACCATTGCAAAGGTGGTGGTTGCATTTGAAAATGAAGTTTGATGGACTCTGTTTTTTAAATGGTCTGATGCATCGTACCACTTAACTTCGCTTGTAATCGGTTGTGTGTAAACATAACTTGCGTGTTCTGTTGATGTTGCAGAGGTATCACAACCATTCATATCAGACGCCAATATAGCAAAATTTAATTGAGCCGTACTTGATGCTTCAGTTACAAATATACGATAAGTTGCCAAATCTACACTCCTGCCTATAAAGGTTGGATAAGATGTTGAGGCGGTTGCATATTCATAAAAACCAACCTCAGTAGTTGAAGTACCAGTACGAGTACCAACCACATCTAATGGAGGCGTATCATATAAACCACCCAATGTTTCTTCTAATGGTGATACGATATATGAAGTAGCATATCCTCGACCAAGATAACCAATTGCTCCAAAAAATATCACCACCGCTAAAATGATTAAAGTTTTTTTCATAGTTTTATATTAAATTATTTATCTAGCTGGATTAGCATCATCCTTTATTTTTTTAACATCGTGTTCAAACTTCATAATGTTTTCAAACCCTTCTTCTAAAAGTTTCAATCCCTCTACTACCATCTGAACTTCAAACCCAAGTTGAGACGGATTAATACCTCTGTTCTTAGCCATGTCATAAATGAAATTTACATCTGGAGATGGTTTTTCATTTCTTTTAAGTCTTCCGCTATAGTAGAGCTGAAAAAGCAATATCTTTTTTACTGCCTCCTGCAAATCTTTGTTTTTAATAAACTTTTGTATTTCTGTTTTCTCCTTGAAGTTTAAAACGTCTTCTAACTTCATAATGTTTGTACTGGTTGAGCCTGTGGAGGTCCTTGAGGTGCTTGAGGTGCTTGTATTGGTTGTCCCTCAAAACCACTAAAGTCCACTGGGTTCAAACCAGAATATTCTATTATTTGATTAAATAAATTAGCCATGGATGGGTTCTGTAATACCTGTGGGAATTTCATAATTGTTCCCCAGACAGAAGAAAGTTTATCAACTACGCCTGGTAAATCTTTCTGTTTACCAGCTATTGATACCTTAACATCAACGGCCAATCCTTTCATCTCGTCTTTTAATATTTCAAAGAATTTATTGTTATCACGCATAAACAATTCCCTGGTAACTTCCTTTAAGGTGTTTATCTCTTGTGGGTCAATTAAATCACCGTCCAAAATTTTATCTATAACACTTCGGTTTACCCTGTTAGTAACAATCTTTTTAACTATCTGTTGAAGCTCATCAAACTCTAAGGTTACCATGAAAGATTTTCCCTTAACAATCTCTTTGGAGATGTAAGGCAATATCCATTCCCGATAAATCTCTTCTACAAAAGTAGCTAATTTACCCTTACGATATTCGTGCTGACCCTGGGCTTGCTGAGTAACAAGGGCCTGTAAACGGAAAGGAGTTCCTGACTTAGGTTCTTCTCCCATGATTGGGTCTTGGGCCGCCCCCATGGTTCTGGCGTGTTCTTCCCAGTCCATAACCGCTTTATCAAACAAAGAGATGTTTCTGGGGTAGGTATCTACCTGCCCTATGTCCTTACCTTCTTCAAGCACGGCAATTTCAAGGTTTTCCATGTTCTGGACTTTGTTTCTGGTAGCGAAAGCTGAGTCAGTAGTTTTGAGAATTGTCTTGCTGGCTGAATCAAGCATATCCTTCTTGCGGATTTCAGAATAGTTAGTCCAGACCTGAGCTTCAAATAACTCCTCTGCTCCGCCAAACCCTAAGGTTCTGCCGAAGATTTCATCTCTGGAAATAAACTTAAATGGTAATTCTTTTTCTTCTGTCCTAAACAGAGTAATCCCCTGTGATGCTCCAGACTCACCGTGATAGAAACAAACTATCTGCATTTGCTTCGTGTAGGCCTCGTCTACTCCGTCTTCAATTTCATCTTTCAAGTATCTGGTTGGGAGCGTGCCGTGTATCTCGTAAACCTCGATGTACTTGCCTGGAGTTCTAGCTAAATTGGATTGGCTTTTGTTTACTTCTTTAGATTGTTCTGAAAACAAAATTGCCTCATCAACAGAGTGGGTAGCCCCGTTAGCTTCATCTCCCCAGCCATACTCTTCCATGTCCTTTAACTGGTCAGGAGAATAGAAGTGCTTAATACCAATAGGTCCAGACAAAATATCTGTCTGGTCGCATAATACAATCGATTGAAGCGGTACAACTTCTGGCCGAACCTTGTTTACGTTCTTAACCAAAGCTCCGCCAAAATCAACATAGCTTTCAACTAGCTCGTCAATGAAAGTATCTATCTTGTTTTCTCTGGCCCACTTATCGTGGTACTTCTTAATCAAAAGTGACTTATGTTGATTACTGGCGTCGTCTACGTAAATATCAACGTCTTTAACGTCAAAACCTTCAGTTCGATACTGTAAGTTTAAAATAGGCCTAATAATATTTTTAAATGGTTTATTGTCCCTCTCGGACTCAGAGTTACCCCTGGTAAATTGACTATTCTTATAAAACACCGAAGTCTTAATATGGTCTTTCATTGACCATTCATAGTCTTCAATTATCGCAGTAGGCAACATGTAGTTGTTTTCTTCTTGCACTATAAAGTCATATATAGTGGTTGGTAATTTTTGCATATTATTTTAAAAGTAATGTTAAGTTTTTAGCCATACATTGAAGCATTAAATCGCTTCTACCATAAAACAATTTTCTCATAAACCAAATCGGAAGCAACTTCTCTGCTTTTCTTTTTCCATACCTCAATCTGAAATAACCCTTTAGTGGAAGCTTCTTTGGTTTTATTTTTTTTAAAGCACTGACAATAGTTTGTCCCTCAGACTTGTAAATTGTTTTATCAATTTTTAATTCTATTTTATATCTTGGCTTGTCTTTTGATTGCATATAACTTTAGACCTTGTCCAAACTTCATAGTCCTTTTTAGCTTCTTGGACTAATTGGTCTTTAATTTTTAATAAATTATCTAGTTTATCCTCTTTGGCCCATTCGTAAACTTTTTCCATAGTCTCTACGTTTTTAAATTTTCCCTCAAGTTGTTTAGAACGATTTAATTTTTGTTCAACTATACTGGCAGCCTTATGTGGATTTCCATTGTTTATAAATTTGCATACACGCCTGAACTCTTTAAACGGATTGGCTAACAAGTCTTCGTAAAGAACAATCTTGTGGGGGATATTATTTCTTTTAATAAACTCATATGAATCAATTAGGTCTATTAAATGCTTAATCGCAAAAAGCTCAATCTCTTCCCAGTTCTGGCCAACGCTATTGTTTTTGGTCATTGAATATAATGCCCGCCTCGGCTCTCTAAACATCAGAATTACCCTATCAACCATTTCTGGTTTTGACTTGAACAAGCACTCGACCATAATCTTAATCACATCTCCTTTCATGCCCATATACTTTGCTTCGTCAATAAGTCCTATCTCCGTACAAATAACTCCTGTTTCCCAGTAACCGTTTGGATTGCAGTCTATATCCAGTTTTTTTAAGTCCTTATCCATCCACCTTTCTGATACGATAGCTTTTATCTTGTCTTCGTTTTCCGCTCCCAAATAAAAATAATATTTTCCACCAATAACTGGCACGCCTGACTGCCTAAGGGCTAGCATCATAAGCGATGTGCCACTCCTTCTAAGACCACTTACGACTGAATACATACATTTTCAAAATTGTCTCCCAAAAATCTCTGTTATAATTTGTTTTTGAATGACAACTTTCACATAATGGAATTAAATTTATTGGATTACAGTTCTTCTTATCATAGTCTATGTGGTGAACATCAAAAGCATTATCACTTTGTTGGTCTAAACACAACTGACAAGTATATTTATCCCTTTCACGGATACTCCTTTTTAATGTTTCATTCCAATTAACTGTATATTCTTCAAATGATATTCCACCTCTCCACCAATGATGATTTTCCATTCTGGCTACTGGTGGTTTTATTCCTTTCTTTTTTAAAGTATTGCTAATCTTCTTTTTATTTTTCTCACTTCTAACTATACCTTTATTATTAGGAATATATTTAGGCATCTTACCCCTCATCGCCTTGCTTATATTTTGTTTATGTTGCTTGGTTAATTTTCGCATAACTCTTTTATTGATGTTTGAATATCTTTACCATCAATATCATTTCCTATTACATCCCATCCTTTTCTTTTATTCCTAGCAAATAATTCTAATCTTGAGGTAGGTGATATTTTTTCTATAATATTATATATTTCCTCTGGTTTTTGGCTATGTTTTCTAATTTTTGCTTTTAATAATGTTGTTTGCTTTCTATCTTTAGGCGGTAATTTTCCCTTAACACCAAATAATAATTGTTCTGTTTGACCTTTAAAATAATAACCAAATATAGAACGATTTTTCACCCAAGTAAGGCAAGTTTTATATGTGAAGCCCCACGCATTTACTACCTTTAATCCACTCTCGAGTAATCCATTGGGACACCAAAGATATAAATGAGCATTTTCAGCCACTGGTATATTTAATTTACAAATATCTTCTAATTTCATTAAAGGATAATATTCTCCCGCTCCCCACCCCCAACCCTTACCATATTTCCAAGGTGGGTCTGCATATATAATTTGATACTTCTTACCCATATATCTTTTAATTATTGTTTAAATCTATATCACTATCTACTTCATTACCCCAAAATTTTGTCCAATATTTTCTATTAACATTTGTTTTACTATGGCAACTTCGGCATAGTGTTATTAAATTATCTGGATTACAATTCTTCTTATCATAGTCTATGTGATGCACCGCCAATCCTCTGTTTTTCAAACCCTCTTTCTTTAATTTACTTTCTTTTTTTCTACAAAAATGATACCTATAACCATGTCTTTCTTTGATTTTTTCTTTTATTTTTTTTGTAAAATTTATAGAATACGGCTCAAATGTTTTACCACCCATCCAAGTAGGTGATTTTTCTGGTGATAAATTTTTATTCCATGGCTTCATTCCTTTCTTAAATTGCCCCTTTTCACTTCCTTTAAATGTTTTTCCTTTAAAATCTGCATATTTACATTCGTTTGAACAATATTTTACTTTCAAATGTCTTCTTGGATATATTTCTTTATCACAATATTTACAATAAATTTTTATATCTTTTTTATTCCAAGATATATGTCCTTTTTTAAACTGTCCTGTGTTATACATATTATCTTGCTGGGTTAGTTTTTTCGTCTCTATGAATTATTGGCAAAGCATCTAATATTTCCTTACGCCTGATGACTGGTAACAGGGAAATGGTTGCATACCTACAATTTTTTACTAATATACCATTAGCATAATAATTGTGTTCATTTTCAACCGTCAAGTTATAAACGTCTTCTTGCCCGTAATGCTTTCGCCTTACAATTTTGATGGCAAAATCTTGCTCTGTCGGGATAATATGTTTGATATTCTTTTCCACAAACCTCACAATGTTTTGTATATTTTCGTCTGTTAATATAAGATTTTTTGGCAATTTCACTATGCCATTTTCGTCCTTCTTTAGATTTATGCCATTTTTTTGTAAGTGGTCTAATGTTATCAAGATTTTCTTTAACTTTTTTTCTAAATTCGGGATTTTTCCAATTTTCTTTGTAATGTTTTGATAAATGCTCTTCAATCCTAATAAGTTCAAGATTATTAATTTCATTATTCGCCTTATCTCCGTCTTTGTGATGGACATGGTATCTTTTCGGTATTTCTCCATTGTAGTATCTCCAAACTGCTCTGTGTAATCTTTCTCGCCTTCCTTCATTGTTTTTTGAAGTAGATTGATAGTATTTACCATCCCAATAGTATTTTCTATTATTGAAAGTAAGTGTTTTTTCCATAAAGGTATTAAGTTAGTATTTAATACCTTTATTATATCATCATCACCCAAAGCGTCAATAGCTATTTTACCATTATTTGTATATATTTTATGGTCTTTTGTACCAATTAATTC
>Ga0098068_1000371_pt1 | contig 17982 bp, 16 predicted proteins | sample 26BtaG_FD_75059 | JGI IMG/M metagenome (GOLD analysis project Ga0098068, IMG submission 75059) | Marine viral communities from Cariaco Basin, Caribbean Sea - 26B_WHOI_OMZ_CsCl | ecosystem: Environmental > Aquatic > Marine > Oceanic | place: Caribbean Sea: Cariaco Basin | collected 2014-11-09 | reverse complement strand
GTCCATTTCCAGATCGCCCTGTCCACCGACGGGATCGAAGCGGACTGGCCAGGGGTCGCAGATCCCGATGATCTGGTTCTTTGGAATGCCCTATGCCCAAATCCGGCGCCGCTGCTGAACCTACCAACAGAGAAAACCGGCTACCAACCGACAGACAAAACGACAGTTCTGGCCGCGCGCAAGGCACATTTTGGGGGCAACCTCAGCCTCACATACCAAGACCCGGTTATGCTCTTGCGGGGGTGGAAACATCACCTGTTCGACGAATGGGGGCGGCCCTATCTGGATGCCTACAATAACGTCCCTCATGTCGGACACGCCCATCCGCGCATTCAGGCCGTTGCTGCGGATCAGCTGAAGCGCATGAACTCCAACACCCGCTACCTGCATCCGGCGCAAACTGCCTTTGCCGAAAAAGTCCTTTCAAAAATGCCCGAGCATTTGGAGGTCTGCTTTTTCGTGAACTCAGGAACCGAAGCGAACGAACTGGCGCTCAGACTGGCGCGGGCCCATACTGGCGCCAAGGGGATGGTAACGCCAGACCACGGCTATCACGGCAACACCACGGGCGTGATCGATGTCTCTGCCTATAAGTTCAACGCCAAGGGGGGTGTGGGGCCGTCAGATTGGGTTGAGCTGGTCGAGGTCGCAGATGACTATCGCGGCAGCTTCGGCCGCGATGATCCTGAACGGGCCCAAAACTACGCAAATCTTGTAGACGACGCGATCGCAAAGCTCCGTCAGGCAGGCCACGGGATTGCTGGTTTCATCGCCGAAACATTCCCCTCCGTGGGTGGGCAGATCATTCCGCCAAAGGGGTATCTGGCCGCCGTTTATGAAAAAATCCGCAAGGCCGGTGGGGTCTGCATTGCGGATGAGGTCCAGACAGGTCTCGGACGTCTCGGGGACTACTACTTTGGATTTGAACACCAAGAGGCCTCTCCGGACATTGTTGTCATGGGCAAACCCATCGGCAACGGCCATCCCCTGGGTGTGCTGGTCACAACGCGCGACATCGCTGAGAGTTTTGCCCAGGGGCCAGAGTTCTTTTCGACTTTTGGCGGATCAAATCTGTCCTGCCGGATCGGCACAGAAGTTCTGAACATTGTCGACGACGAAGGCCTGCAGGAAAACGCACGCCTGCGCGGCAGCGAACTGTTGAGCGGTCTGAAGGATCTGCAAGGCCGCTATCCCTCGATTGGTGACGTCAGAGGGATGGGGTTGTTTATCGGCGTGGAACTGATCAACCCGGATGGCTCCGAGGCAACAGCGATCTGTTCTTATCTCAAGAACCGGATGCGCGACCACCGCATCCTGATCGGCAGCGAGGGGCCAAAGGACAACATCCTCAAAATTCGCCCGCCCCTGACGATTGATGCAGAGGATATTCAGATGATCCTCGAGACGATGGACAGCATTCTGGCCGAGGTTCACTGCGACTAGGCAGATGACAGCCCCGGATGGAAACGTCCGGGGTATTTTCAATCCTCAAAGCGCGTCCTGGTGGATGCCCTGAACACGAAAAAAGGCGGTGGAAATCCACCGCCTTTCTTTGCTTTCTGATGCGAGCAATTAGTTGCTTGCAACAGCCGCGCCGACAACAACCAGCAGCAGCAGCGGCAGCAGGATGCCGCTGGAGGAGCTTTCTGCCTGCTCAACAACAACAACCGGCTCAACAACCGGCTCAGACAGGTTGCCCGCGGTTGCGGTGGAAGCAGCAGCAGTCAGAGCAGCAGCGATAACGAGTTTTTTCATGTTAACCTCCAAAAAAGTTGCGCGGATCAGTCCACCTGAACCACGCGCCCAAGACTTACCTCGTGGTATTGTCTAAGCAGCAAAAAACCGAGATTGCAATTACTTGTGGATGTTCTGCCTCCGGCTGCGCCGTCATGTCGTCAAATTAGCAACACCTGAGTGCCCACTTTTGTTAACGCAAACAACTCGGCAATATGCTCGTTGTAAAGACCGATACATCCGTTGGAAGACTTGCGGCCAATCTTGCGCGTATCGTGGGTTCCATGAATGCGATAGTACTTCCAACTTAGGTACAAAGCGTGTGTTCCCAAGGGGTTATCCGGTCCAGGCGGGATGTAGGCGGGCCATTCCGGGTTGCGCTTGAGCATGTTGGGCGTTGGTGCCCAGCCGGGCCCGTCGACCTTGCGGATGATCTGTGTTCGACCACGCCGGGTCAGATCGTCGGACAGCGGAACGGAAGAGGGGAAAAGTCGGTAATCATTCCCATCTTCGGACCAGTAGTGAAGCGCGCGGCTGTCGATGTCGACAAGAATCGCGCCCTTGCGCAAATTGTCGAAATAAGGCTGCCATTTCTTGGAACGAAATGCCGAGATATTGCGTTTAACCGGTGGTTCTGGCTCAGGCGGCGGACGCAGGGGGTCGTATGCCTCGTCGGCTACCTCGTCAACTTCCTGGGCCCAGGCCGCAGAGGTAACACCTGCCCCCGCGAGGGAGGCAGAACCGGCAAGAAACTGCCGTCTTGTAAAGGAACTAAAAGGACTGCGGGTCATGACTTTTCCAAACTGCGGAGATATTCATTCGTAGACCCGTATCTTATGGCGCGAATGCCTCAGTCGCAAATCAAACCCGTCCTGAACCGCTGATTCCACTTCGACGGGTTTGCGCCAATGTCACAGGCGCGCTAAGGGAGCCAGCAGTCAATGAAGCAAGGTGTAATATGACGCGTGTATTTCTGATCCTCGTTGCCGGGCTTATGTCCTTTGTCGCGGCTTGTGCGCCTGCTCCGGATGGCAACACCAGCGCCGGCCAGGTTTACCGGATCCGCAATGCGGACAAGGTACAGCTGCGTATGCTCGACTCCGTCAATGCGCTGCGTCAGGCTGCCGGCACCCAGCAGGTGCAGCTGAACGCCCAACTTACCGCCGCTGCAGCGACCCATTCGCGCGATATGTCTGTCCAGAACCGTCCCTGGCATTTCGGTTCTGACGGCTCCTCTCCGCTCGACCGTGTTGCTCGTGCCGGTTTTGTGGGTGACGTGATCGGCGAGACCATCTCGGAGACCTATGAATCCGAACTGCAGACGCTGACCGCCTGGATGGAAGACCCATCCACCCGCGCAGTCATTCTGGACCCGAAAGCCGCCAACATGGGCTTTTCCTGGTTTCAGGAACCCAATGGCAAAATCTGGTGGACGCTCATCATGGGCAGCTAAACTCAGCTGATATTCAAAAAACAAAGGCCCGATCACATGCTGTGACCGGGCCTTTGTTTTGCACATTTGCGGAAGGCGACAGATCCTGCATCCGAAATTACGGATAAAGGAAAATCGGCGTCCCATCCGCAACCATGGCGTAGATCTCTTCGATCTCGTGGTTCTTGACTGCGATACAGCCGGCCGTCCAGTCATCGACGCGCGCTGCACGCTTGCGGGCCTTAGCGCTGTTCGGTTCACCGTGGATGAAGATCTCTCCACCAGGTTTCTTGCCCATCGCGGCGGCCTTTGCCCGGTCCTCGGCATTGGGATACGAGATGCCGATAGACAGGTGGTAGGCGCTGTTGGGGTTGCGCCGGTCGATGAAATACGTGCCTTCCGGGGTTTTACCGTCGCCTTCCACAGCCTTGTGGCCAGCGGGAGCAAAGCCCAGATCCATCTTGTATTCGCGCAGGATGTCCTGATCGTGCATCAGATAAACCTTGCGCGCCCCTTTGTTGACCACGATCGATGTGACCTCGGGACCATTGTACGCGAGAAACTTGTTTACTGGCCCGGTGCTGGAGCTACAGCCAGCAACCCCCAGGGTCGCGGCGATGCCCAGGCCGAATGCTCTTCTGTCCATTTTTGTTCGGTCTCTGCCTGTTTTGCCTCATATCCCGATTACAACGGTTGGCCCGTTAATCAAAATCACTTCTTCTCGTGTGGGGGCTCAAGGCGGGAGATCTGCTGCTCAATAGCCTCAAGACGGGCCAGAACCTGATCCCGATAGGCATCTGTACGCTCGCCCTCTTCCTCGCTGTGGGCGTCCTGCATCGAGTTCACGATAAGACCCACCAACAGGTTCACCACCGCAAAGGTGGTCACCATGATGAACGGTACAAAAAAGGCCCAGGCGTAGGGATACACCTCCATCACCGGGCGCACGATGCCCATCGACCAGCTTTCCAGCGTCATGATCTGGAACAGGGAATACGCGCTGAGCGCCAGATTTCCGAACCACTCAGGGAAGCTCGCGGCGAACAGCTTCGTCGCGATGACCGAGCCGATGTAGAAGATGATCGCCATCAGCAGGAACACAGAACCCATCCCCGGCAGGGCCGTGATAAAGCCCTCGACCACTCGGCGCAGGCGTGGCGCAACCGAGATCACGCGCAAGACCCGCAGAATGCGCAGCGCCCTCAGGACAGACACGCCCTGTGCGCCTGGCAGGAAAGCGATACTGACGATCACAAAGTCAAAGACGTTCCAGCCGCGCAGAAAGAAGCGATGCCGCTGAACCAAAAGCTTTGCCAAAAGCTCTACGACGAAAATAGCCAGACACAGCTGATCAATGAGCAGCACAACGGATCCGGCACGCGACATGACGGCCTCGGATGTTTCCATCCCAAGCGTCACCGCATTAATCAGGATCACTGTGGTGATGAAATTTCCAAATCGGTCGCTGGCCAGAATTTGGCCCAGCCGTTCAATCAGGCTGAGTTTTGTTACGCTCGTCACGGGTTCACCCCACATAAGTAAAGCTGGCCGCAAGCTCGGTGTGCGATGACCAGCGGAATTGATCGACAACCTGAACCCAATTCAGTTGATATCCGCCATCCACCAAAATCTTGGCATCGCGGGCAAAGGTCACAGGATTGCAGGACACATAGGCAATGCTTGGTGTTTTTGCAGCCACCAGCTGAACAGATTGTGCTTCGGCCCCTGCCCGTGGCGGGTCAATGACAGCCGCGTCATACTCTTCCCCAAAGGGATTCAAATCGACCGGCAGCAGGGGATTGCGAAACAGGTCCCGTGTTTCGGTCGTGACCTTTTTCAGCCCTTTCGCCTGCCGCCATCCAAGATCCAGCGCCGCCAGCATCGGGCGCTCTCCCTCGACGGCGTGGACTTCTGCATTGCGGGCCAGAGGCAGGCTGAAGGTGCCGCAGCCAGCAAACAAATCGACAATGCGCTTTGCCCGTCCCACGGCTTCTTCGACGGCAGCCAACAGGGCTGCCTCACCGTCGCGGGTGGCCTGAAGAAACGCCCCCGGCGGTGGGCAGACATGGGCAGGACCGAAGGGTTGGGTTGGTGGCTGCTCCATTCCGATCAGCTCATCTTCCCAGCTGAGCCGTGCCAGACCGTGGGCATCAACGATCCGGGCCAGATCGATCCGCAACTGACCATCAAGCGGTTTGCCATTTGCCACCAGAACATCCAGTCCGACCTCAGACAGGGTGACGGTCACGGACAATGGCGCCTTGCGACTTGCACCGACCATCGCCAGTTCCTCTGCCACTGGAATAGCGGCGATCAGCTCTGGAGACAGGAGCTGGCAGTCAGGGATCTGGGTGATCACGTCAGAGGCGCGACCATGAAAGCCTGCCATCGCGCCCTTTTTCGTCCGCCGCACCGACAGGGTCGCCCGGCGCCGGGACTGAGGGGGCGAGGTGTGGATTGGCCGGAAATCAGCCGTCAGTCCCTGCGCGGACAAGGCGGACTGAACGATACCAACCTTCCAATCGGCCACAAAATCATCTGCCGCATGTTGCAACTGACAGCCGCCACAGGATTTGTAGTGTCTGCACGGCGCCTGAACCCGCGCCTCTGATGGGGTTTCGATCCGGATATCTGTCAGCTGGTTGCCGTCAAGGATACCGCTGACGGTCTCTCCCGGCAGGGTCCGCGGGGCAAAGAGGGGCCCATCGGCGATCCCGTCGCCCTGGTGCCCGAGACGCTGAATTGTGGCTGTAAGTCTGGCTTCATGTGTCATGGGCGCTGAATACCCCGCCACCGTGTCAGGCAAAAGGAAAATGCGCAGGCTTGCGATCACATCACCGCAGGGCTGCGCCTATTCTGCGGCATCCTGTGCGGTTCGGCTCTCTCCATCGGTGCGGATAAACCCACCTGACTGGCGCGACCAGAACTGCGCATAAAGCCCACCTTGCGCCAGCAGCGCCTCGTGGCTACCCATCTCAACGATTCTGCCCTGCTCCATCACGATGATCCGGTCCATTTCGCTCAGCGTCGAAAGGCGGTGCGCAATCGCAAGGACGGTTTTACCCTCCATCACCCGTTCAAGAGCCGCCTGAATCGAGGCCTCAACCTCGGAATCCAATGCCGAAGTCGCCTCGTCCAGAACAAGGATCGGCGCGTCTTTTAGGATTGCCCGTGCCAAAGCGATCCTTTGACGCTGCCCACCAGACAGTTTGACACCGCGCTCTCCCAAGTAGGCGTCATAGCCTGTGCGCTCCTGCCCGTCCTGCAGATCCTGAATGAAATCATGCGCCTCGGCTTTTTGCGCAGCTGCGATCATGTCCGCTTCGCTCGCATCCGGGCGACCATACAGGATGTTGTCGCGGGCAGAACGATTGAACATCGCCGTTTCCTGCGTGACCATGCCGATTTGGCTGCGCAGGGAATTCTGCGTCACGCCAGAAATGTCCTGCCCATCAATCAGAATTTGACCATTTTCCCCGTCATAGAGCCGCAGCAAGAGCGAAACGAGGGTCGATTTACCGGCGCCAGACGCCCCGACAATACCCAGTTTTTCGCCAGCTTTGATCGACAGGGTGACATCCTGAACACCCCCCACGTCGCGCCCGTAGGCAAAGCCCACGTTGCGAAACTCAATCGCGCCGTCGGTGACATTCAGCTCGGTTGCTTCGGTTTCATCCTCAACCCGATCGGGTCGGGTCAGGGTTTTCATGCCGTTTTCGATCTCTCCGACATTTGAGTAGATCGCCATCAGGGTAAAGCTCACCCAGCCAGTCATCTGCGCAATCCGGATCGACACAGCACCAGCTGCAACGATATCACCCTCGCTTGCGAGCCCGTCGCGCCACAAAAACAGTGTCGCACCGATGAGCAGCACAGGCAGCAGGCCAGCAAGGGTCATCAGGCAGAACCGGAAGCTGGCAGACAGATAGCCAAAGTGCAGCGCCTTCTCGCGGAAATCAGCCATCGCATCCTGGGCTGTGCTTTCCTCGAACTCGGCATGAGCAAAAAGCTTCACGGTCTTGATATTGGTGATGGTATCGACAACCTGCCCTGACACCATGGCCCGTGCCCCAGCTCGCTTGGCCGAGCGTTCGCGCACTCGCGGCAGAAACCAGCGGATCGTCGCGAAATACCCGACGAGCCAGCCCGCGAACAATGCCGTGATGCGCCAGTCAATTGCCCCCAAAAGGGCAAGCGCCCCCGCCAGGGAAGCAAGAGCAAACGCGACGACATTGATGACTTCGACAGAAACAGAGGTCACGGCATTGGCGGTTTGCATCTGTTTTTGGGCAATGCGACCTGCAAAATCGTCATCGAAAAAGCGCACCGACTGCCCCATGGTCCAGCGATTGAGCCGCGACAAAACAAGGGGGTTCACATTGGGCTGGACGATGATTGCGTTGGACGCAGCCGACAGGCCGAAAAGGATTGGCCGCAGGACCAGAAAAAAGCCCAGTCCGCCGACAATCGCCAGCAGGTTGGCCGTCGAAAAGAAGCTTTCAGGCCCGCTGGCAATCGCCGTGTCGATCACCATACCCAGAATGTAAGCCGTGCCTGCCTCCATCGCGCCCGCAAGCGCGGAAAACAGCGCAGCAAGGGCAAGCATTGGCCAAGCCCCAGAAAGACACCACCGCAAAAAGCCCCCCAGCCGATCCGGCGGGGGGCCCTTGGCCGGTTGGAACGCATCAATCAGATTGCCAAATTTCATTCTGCTGCCTCGACATTCAGGAACCCACCGGATTGGCGCGCCCAGAATTGGGCATATAGGCCCTCTGACCGCAAAAGCACGTCATGAGTACCCTCTTCGACAATCTGTCCCTGATCCAACACCAGAATACGGTCCATTTGGGCAATCGTGGACAGCCGGTGCGCAATCGCGATCACCGTCTTGCCCTGCATCATGCCATATAGGGTCTCTTGAATTTCGGCCTCCACCTCGGAATCGAGGGCAGAGGTCGCCTCGTCCAGAATAAGGATGGGGGCGTCCTTCAGGATCACCCGCGCGAGGGTAACACGCTGACGCTGCCCCCCCGACAATTTCACCCCACGCTCACCGACGTGCGCGTCATAGCCAGTTCGCCCCTGCGGATCCTGCAGATCGAGAATAAAGTCATGCGCACGGGCCTTCCGCGCGGCCTCGACCATCTCTGCCTCGCTGGCATCGGGGCGCCCATACAGGAGGTTGTCCCGCACGGAGCGATGCAACAAAGAGCTCTCTTGCTGCACCATCCCGATGTGCCGCCGCAGACTGTCCTGCGTGACATGGGCGATATCTTGACCATCGACCAGGATCTGGCCGTGCTCAGGATCATAGAACCGCAGCAGCAGCTTGACCAAGGTCGACTTTCCTGCGCCAGAGCGGCCGATCAGACCGATCTTCTCACCCGGTTGGATGGTCAGGTTGATCTGGTCCAAACCACCACTGCCGCGCCCATAGTGATGCGACAGCTCCCGCAGCTCCAGGCTCCCCTTGCTAAGCTGCAGATCGGTCGCATCGGGGTCATCGACGAGATCGATCGGCTGCGCGATGGTTTCCATCCCTTCGGCAACAACGCCCAACTGCCGAAAGAAGGTGGTCAGCGCCCACATGATCCAACCGCTCATCCCGTTCAGCCGCAACGTCAAAGCAGACGCAGCCGCAATCACCCCGACAGAGGCAAGGCCCTGCATCCAAAGAAAAATACCCCACCCCACGGTGCTAACGATCAGCAGCCCGTTCAGGCTCACCAAGGTGGCATCCATGATGGTGTAGATCCGCATCTCTGTCTGAAAGGTGCGGCGGGTTTTCTCGATGGCCTCTCGGGCGTAGGTCAATTCGGTATCATGATGGGCAAACATCTTGACCGAATGAATATTCGAATAACTGTCGACCACGCGCCCTGTCACGGTCGACCGTGCATCCGACGCGGCCTGACTGGCAGGGCCGACGCGGCGAACCGTCCAACGGATCAACAACGCATAAAGCGCGAACCAGATCACCAGCGGCAGCATCAGCAGCGGGTCAGCGTACCACAGCAGGATTGCGGCTCCGATGATGTAGGCCAGTGCAAAGGTGATCGCGTCGAACACCTGAAATACCACTTCCCCTGCGGCCGGCGGGGTCTGCATGATGCGATTTGCAATGCGTCCGGCAAAATCGTTTTCAAACCACCCGACCGATTGGCGCAACACATGTTTGTGCGACCGCCAGCGGATCAACGTGCCGAAATTCGGCAAAATCGTATTGTTCAGCAACAATACATCCAACAGCTGAATAAGCGGGCGCAGGGTCAGGATGAAAACGGCGAGCAATATCAGCTCTGTCCCGTGATCCTGCCAGACTTGCGCCGGTTCCCCCGACAAAAGATCAACCACACGCCCCATGTAGTGGATCAGGCCAATCTCAATCGCGGCAACAATCAAGGACAGGATTGCCGTCACGACAAAGACCTTTTTGAAGGGCTGCGCGTAGTCCTTCAGGAACGGCCAAAGACGCCGTGGGGGAACGTTGGTCTCCGGGTAGTCACAATAGGGGTCAACGAGGTTTTCGAAAAAGCGAAACATACGGGTGCTCCAATAAAACTGAGCCTTTGGAATAGTCATGCAAAACTAGGCCATCGAAATGGCCTACCGACTGCGTCGGACAGGGGTGGACGTCAGTCGTGCCAGATCCCGTGATACATGAGTATTCCTCCCGTGTTGGTCCCATAGAGGTAGGAAAGATTGCTCCGCATGTCACGGATTAAATTCCCCCAAGGTTGAACACCACACGCCCGGCAGAGGATTAAAGGCGTTTGAGGAGCGTGTCTTTGTCCAGAGAAAAGCCCGACGCGATCCAATCGGATTTCAGCCGTTTCAGCGCCACCCCCAACGCGGGGCCCTGCACATCGGGCATCAGATCCTGTGCCGTCAGCGGAAAAACCGCCTGCGCGCCAGCGTTCAGTTCAGTCTCTAACATGGGGGGAAGCGGCATCTCTAACAAAGCCGACCGCAGCAGCATGGCATCACGGGCAACTGACTGATCATACATATAGGCAAGCGCTGCCGGTGCGGTCGATCCTGTCGCCTCTGTCCGCAGCAACTGGACCATATTGGCCTGCGCCTTGCTTAGCCTCAGCGCCTCGCGCGGATCTTCGCCACCTAGTGCCGCCAACCTGCGCATCGGCTCCGGCGGCATCCCCGCCTCAAGATGGATGAGCGGTGCAAGCGCCCGGTCATCACTTCCCGGCAGAATCACGGACAGCAACCCAATCTGCCGCATCACGGCAATCGCAGGCGCTGGATCCGGCGCGGCAAGGAGTTTGACCAATTCCTGGCCTACCCGCTCTCGAGAAAGGGACGGAATACCGTCAAGGTTGCCCGCAATCGCCGACAGGGCATCAGGGTCAAACCCCAGATCAGCATTGCCGTACCAGGCATGAAACCGGAAATACCGAAGCGAACGCAAGTAATCCTCACGGATCCGATTTTCCGCAGTGCCAATAAATCTGACCCGGCGCGCCACGAGGTCCGGCAACCCGTCGAGAGGGTCAACCACCTCGCCATCTGGGCGCGCATAGAGCGCATTCATGGTGAAATCCCGGCGCGCGGCGTCTTCCTTGATGCAATCGGAAAAGGCAACGACCGCCCGGCGACCATCCGTTGCGACATCCCGCCGAAAGGTCGTGATTTCATAGGGCACTGATTTATGCACGAGCGTCACAGTGCCATGATCAATGCCTGTCGGAATGGCCCGGATACCTGCGGTCTCTGCCACATCAATCACCCGCTCTGGCCGCATGTTGGTACACAAGTCGAGGTCGGAGGCCCCCGCCCCCAACAGCGCGTTTCGCACACAACCGCCAACGAAATACACATCCGCGCCGCCGTCTTTCAGCACCTTGCAGACGTGCTGCGTGTCCGGATCCTCCAACCAGTCTGTGCGCAGTACCGTCATCTTTGCATCCGTTCAGCCAAACCACGCAGCATCCGCGCCGTTGCACCCCAAATGTAATAGGGACCATACGGCACTGCGAAGTAATGCCGCCGAACACCCCGCCAGCGGCGAGACTGAACCTGGTAATTCCCGGGATCCAGCAGATGCGACAGGGGAACACTGAAAACTTCGGCAACTTCCCCCGCCTCTGGGCGGATCTCAAAAGGGCGGTCGATCAGGGCCACCACAGGCGTGACCTGAAACCCCGTAACGGTCTCATGCTGCGGAAGACTGCCCAGTATGCGGGGCAATTCCCGTGGCAGGCCGATTTCTTCCCACGCCTCTCGCAGAGCGGCATCCGCGACGGTTGCATCCGCCGCATCCTGTTTGCCACCGGCAAAGGCGATCTGTCCGGGATGATGTTTCAGCGCTGAAGAACGCTTTGTCAGGATGACCTGTGGGGCCTCCTGATAGGTGCTGACCGCAACAAGAACGCCCGCCGGTCGCAATTTGCGATCGGCAGGCAGGGTAACATCGGGGTTAAGGTCAAAGTCAGACGACCCATCCCCCACCGCGCCCAGCGCTGCGGTCAGCTGTTGCTCCAGATCAGGCACTGTCGCCCTGATCTGCGTCACTTGTCTTGCCCTCAAACCCCAACTCTGCAGGGTCAAGGTCATAGTGGGCGCTACAGAACTGGCAGTCCGCGGTCACGCGTCCCTCATCATTCACCATGGTGCCGATCTCTTTGGCAGAATAGATCGACAGGCTCTGGCGCACGCGTTCTTCGGAACAGGTACAGCCAAATTTGACCGGCTGGGTGTCATAGACGCGCGGTTGTTCCTCGTGAAACAATCGCAGCAGCAGGTCGGTAGGAGACACCGAAGGGCCAATCAGCTCCAGATCTTCAACCGTCGCCAAAAGGTGCATGACCCGGTTCCAGTTCTCGCCCTCTTCACCACTGATGAGATCCTCGGCTGTCAGGGCGTCACCATTGCCCTCACCGTCAGCCACAAATGGCGAGGCTTTCGGCATCTGCTGCAGCATGATGCCGCCCGCGCGCCAGTGTTCCGGTGTGCCGGGTTCAGAGGACCGCCCAAAGCTGAGCGAAAAGCGGGTCGGCAGCTGTTCAGATTGGGCAAAATAGGCTTCGGCACAGGCCGCGAGCGACCCTCCCGCCAGCGGGGTGATCCCCTGGTAGGGTTTCATGCCCTCACCCTGGTCAATCAGGATCGCAAAATAACCGCTACCAACCTGATCGAAAGGCGCACCATCGGTCAGTCGGCTTTCGTCATAGCTGGCATAGGCACGGATCCGCGCCGGCTCACCTTCTTTTTCGGGGGCGTAATAGTCGGTGGCAATCATCCGCACTGGTCCGTTCGACTGCACCTGCAGTGACAGTTTCCATTGCAGCTTGACCGTCTGGCCGATCAAAGCGGTCAACAGCGCCATTTCGGCGACAAGCGCCTCAACGACCTGAGGATAGTTATGTTGTTTCAGGATACCGTCGAGCACGCCATCCAGCCGCGCAACACGGCCGCGCATGTCCGAAATATCAAGCTGGAAGGGCAGGACGGTGTCGTCCCACGCGATTTTCGATACGAGTGTCATGGGGTTTCCTTACGCGCCGGGGATTGGCATATCGGCCCTATATAAGGTTTACATCATTAGAGTGAAGGGGTCAGTGTTTTGATCAGACGATTTGGAGAAATCCCGGACACATCGCGCAAGTACATCCGACGTCCCGGCGTTTATGCGTTGCTACCGCGTGACGGGCAGTTGCTGGTCACCTGTCAGACCGATCCCTATCCGGACATTCAGTTGCCTGGCGGCGGTATCGACCCCGGAGAATCCCCCATACCCGCCCTGCATCGCGAAGTGATGGAAGAAACCGGCTGGACCATTGGCACCCCGCGCAGGCTGGGAGCGTTCCGCCGATTTGCCTATATGCCTGAATATGATCTCTGGGCAGAAAAGCTCTGCCATATCTACATCGCCCGTCCGGCCCGGCAGATGGGGCCACCAACAGAAGCGCTGCACGAGGCGATGTGGATCACGCCTGATCTGGCGATGGACATCCTGGGAAATGCCGGTGACCGTCATTTTGCCAACCTGCTGGCGAACGCCCTCACCTAACGATCAAAGCCTTACGGCCAAATACAAAAACGGGCCTCCTGAACGTCAGGGGACCCACAGCACGGATCAGAATTTGGGAAATCCCGGTTACGGGCCTTCGTATTCGAACAGAGTTGCGGAAACGTCATCTTCCAGACCGAACTCGGGCGACATGACTTGCGTCAGATTCCAGTACAGATCGTCCAAGAACTCCTGACCGGTCTGATTGGAATTGCATTTGCCAATCAGATCCACCAGCCCCTCAGACTCCAGCATCTCGCCGTTTTCCAGCCGTGCCTCAGTAAAGCCATCGGAGTAAAGCAGCAGCCTGTCGCCCTTCTCCATCACCACCTCTTCCTGCGAGTAGGTGATATCAGGAACCAAACCGACGGGAACGCCACCTTTGCCGATAAACTCAGTGGTGCCATCCTTGCGGATCAGCAAAGGATGAGGGTGGCCTGCCTGCACCATCTTGAGGATCCCGCTGCGCAGATCGACGATGCAATACGCCATGGTGAAATATTCTTCGATGCCGGTATCAGCGATCAGCCGGGCATTCAGCAGGCTTGCGACCTCCTCCGGCTGACGCAGCGCATAAAAGCGATTGAACCGCTTTTCCATCCCCACGTTCTGATCGAAATAGGTCGAAGACAAATACCCACCCAGTCGGGCGGTCATCATGGCCGAGGTAATGCCGTGACCGGACACGTCGACAGAATAGAAACCAACCCGGTTCACACCGGGTGAGAACATGCCAACCAGATCACCGCCGATATGCCCGCAGGGTTTCAACAGCAAACTGACGGTGGAAGACCCAAAATCACGCGACAACTCAGGAACAAGCGATTCCTGGATTTTGCGTGCCTGCATCAGATCCTTGTCGATAGCATCATAAACGCGCTGCAGCTCGTCCAGCGTATCCGACACGATCCGGTTTTTCTCTGACAGTTCGCGCTGCATCCGAAGGATACGTTCGCCGGCCGAAATGCGGGCGCGCAGCTCATCAGAGCTGACCGGCTTGGTCAGGAAATCATCGGCCCCCGCATCGAGCCCCTCTGCGACTTCGTTCTTTTCTGATTTCGACGTCAGCAGGATAAAATAGCTATAATTGTCTTTAGATTGTTCCCGGAAGGCGCGGCAAAATTCCAGCCCGTTCATCCCGGGCATCATCCAGTCACTGAGAATCAGGTCAGGTGGATCCGCCAGGCAGATCTCCATCGCGGCTTCGCCACTCTCGGCCTCCACGACTTCGAAACCCCATTTTTTGAGGGAAGCAACGAGGATACGTCGCTGCAAGCGGCTGTCATCGACCACCAGAACACGGCGGATCGATGAATCTTGCCCATCTTGGCTTATCTCGATCGAACTATCTGGCAACACCGAGTGAACCCCACAAAAAACGGCGCGAAATACCTTATACACCTGCGACTATCGCGCATTCCACTTAACAGGAGGTGAAGTTTAGCTAAGATGCCCCTATCCTCCCGTTCACCTGTAATTTACTGATTTATAGGTAAAGCAATCGTAAAACGCGATGTCAAAACAAGGTTTATACAATGATTGATTGGTCACGTGTCAAAGAGCTCCAGGATGAAGTCGGGGCAGAAGACTTCGGCGAAGTTGTAGAGATCTTTCTGGAAGAAGTCGAAGGTGTAATCGAAAAACTTGAAAGCACTGACCGGTCCGGGTTGGAGCAGGATCTGCACTTCCTGAAAGGCAGCGCACTCAACCTCGGCTTTGAGCACTTCTCCTCCCTATGCCAGGAAGGCGAACGCATGTCGGCGCAGGGTCAGGCGGCTGCCGTCAATGTCCCCGAAATCATCGCAAGCTATCAGGGCTCCAAAACAGAGTTTCTGCGCGATCAGGCCAGCCACCTCTGATTTCACGACCTCTGATTAAACGACGGCACGGGTTCGTCAGATCACGAACTGTGCCAGCGTCTCATCCTTGGTGATATCCGTATAGGCAAAGCCCGCCGCGTCCAGGCGGGCATATAGATCCGCGAAATTCTCTGGCTGCTTGGTTTCAATCCCGATCAGCACAGAGCCGAAATTACGGGCGGATTTTTTCATGTATTCAAAACGGGCGATGTCGTCATCCGGGCCCAGGATCCCCAAGAACTCCTTCAAGGCGCCGGGACGCTGCGGCAGACGCAGCAGAAAGTACTTCTTCAGGCCCATGTAGCGCTGCGCACGTTCCTTGACCTCTGGCAGACGCTCGAAATCGAAATTCCCCCCCGAGGTCAGGCAAACCACCGTCTTGCCGCGGATCCAGGACCGCACATCCTTGAGCGCTTCGATCGCCAGCGCCCCCGCAGGTTCCAGAACAACGCCTTCAACGTTGAGCATTTCCAGCATGGTGGTGCAGATGCGATCCTCATCAATCGACAAAACATCCGGCAAAGGGACGTCCTTGAGGATCTCAAAGGGTTGCGCGCCAATCCGGCCCACCGCAGCCCCATCCACAAAGGTATCGACATGATCAAGCGCAACTGGCGCGCCCGAAGCCAGGGCTGCCCGCAGGCAGGCCCCTCCGGAGGGTTCCGCAAACAGGCAGTGGACCCGATCACCAAACCAGCGCTTCACACCAGACGACATACCACCGCCACCAACAGGCAGGATTACGTGATCCGGCGCATGACCCAACTGGGCTTCGATTTCCACCGCGATAGAAGATTGCCCCTCGATCACGTCCGCATCGTCAAAGGGCGACAGGAAATGACCGCCCTCTTCTGCGCACCATTGCTGCGCCGCGGCCAGCGTGTCGTCAAAATAGTCTCCGACCAAATGGATCTCGACGCTATCGCCGCCAAACATGCGGGTCTTCTGAATCTTCTGCTGGGGGGTTGTCACCGGCATGAAAATCACGCCCCGCTTGCCCAGCTCCCGGCACATATAGGCCATGCCCTGCGCATGATTCCCGGCCGACGCACAGACGAAGAGATCCTGATCCGGCTGTTTGCGCATCGCGTTGAACGCACCTCGGATCTTGTAGGAGCGCACAGGGCTCAGATCCTCGCGTTTCAGATAAATCTCCGCACCGAACCGGTCTGACAGCAACGCATTTCGTTGCAGCGGTGTTGTGGGAAACACATCGCGCATGGCCTGTTCTGCAGCGCGGGCCTGGGTCGAAAAATCACTCATATCACTTGAGTGACCCAACCCCGCCCCCAAGACAAGGGGGCAAGGTCAAAGCATACTGAAGAATACCGCCGATCAGATCGGCCGTTTCTCGACGTAGTAGCCGTAAAGCGTGGTGAGAGCGCTGATATTCAAGACCGCAAGCACAACAGAGAAGGCTATGTCAAGAACCATCGCGATAAGCACAGCATCAGCCACAAGGAACAGGATCAGTTCGGCCACGAGCTGCAGACCAAAAAGACAAACACCGAGCACGAACAACGTACCAAATGCACCGGTCGTCAGTGCCAATGACTCGCTCACACCAATAGGTTTTCCAAGCGCCGCCGCCGGCAGGACCAAGGCAAACCTGAACATGAATATCGCAATCAACGCGCCAGCGGCCAACAACAGGTACAGGCCAACCATCCCGAGACTCTGGACGAATGCAGGCCCGATAAATGCCAAGACAGAGTAGAACAGAATTCCGATTAAAAACAGCTTGATCAGACCCAAGATATAGTTGCCCATCTCCGCCTTGTGCAAAGCTGGAATCCACCCCTGCGGATGTTCTTCCAGTAGGACGTAGCGATGCCAGGCCACCACGGTCCACGCGCCAATCAGTCCAATCACCAGCCACAGTCCAACGATGCGCCAGAGAACTGAAAAGAACATGTCGCCGTCAAACCCTCGCGCCTGAAGTCCGACATCGCCAAGCAGGCCACCAATGGCCAAATAGACGATCGCCAACGCTATCAGCGCGGGCACAAGAAAAATCCGCAACAACTGTGGAATGTTGTGAAGAACCATGTTCACAGAGTGGATAAATAGCTTCCAGCCGATCACTGTCATCTTGCTCCAAATACTACGTCAGTCAATCATCGCGACCATAATGTCAAAGTCCCGGTTCCGATATGGGGAAAACCTTGCCCTTCCGGTAAAAACCGGATAGGCCGCTGGCGTTCTGATCAAGAGGAAATCCCATGTCCGCGCCCAAGAAAGTTGTGCTGGCCTACTCCGGCGGCCTTGATACATCGATCATCCTGAAATGGCTGCAGACCGAATACGGCTGCGAGGTTGTCACCTTTACCGCCGATCTCGGCCAGGGCGAGGAACTGGACCCGGCCCGCAAAAAGGCAGAGATGCTCGGGATCAAACCCGAAAACATCTACATCGAAGACGTCCGCGAAGAATTTGTGCGCGATTTCGTATTCCCGATGTTCCGTGGCAACGCTCTTTATGAGGGCGAGTATCTGCTCGGCACCTCCATTGCACGCCCGCTGATCTCCAAACGTCTGGTGGAAATCGCCGCTGAAACCGGTGCTGACGCTGTTGCACACGGTGCCACCGGCAAGGGCAACGACCAGGTGCGTTTCGAACTGGCCGCCTATGCGCTGAACCCCGACATCAAGGTCATCGCTCCCTGGCGCGAATGGGATCTCTCCAGCCGGACCAAGCTGATCGAGTTTGCTGAACAACATCAGATTCCGATCGCCAAGGACAAGCGCGGCGAAGCGCCCTTCTCGGTTGATGCAAACCTCCTGCACACCTCGTCCGAGGGCAAGGTCCTGGAAGACCCCGCAGAACAGGCACCGGATTACGTCTACCAGCGCACCGTCAACCCCGAGGACGCACCGGACACCCCCGAAATCATCACCGTTGGCTTTGAAAAAGGCGACGCCGTATCGATC